>Ga0210040_10006712_pt1 | contig 14222 bp, 13 predicted proteins | sample CryGeyCG12114_NA_FD_185462 | JGI IMG/M metagenome (GOLD analysis project Ga0210040, IMG submission 185462) | Groundwater microbial communities from aquifer - Crystal Geyser CG19_WC_8/21/14_NA (SPAdes) (version 2) | ecosystem: Environmental > Aquatic > Deep subsurface > Groundwater | place: USA... | reverse complement strand
GCGGCGATGACGAGGGTGCGGATCGCCGTGTCGGCCTCCGCGTCGGCGGCGGCACGGCGCTGCGCGGCCTCGTCGGACTGGGCGACGCCCTCGGCCTCGAGCGCGTCGGCCATCACCTGCAGCAGGGGCTGGAGCTGCTCGGACTGCACCTGGGCGAAGGCGGCCAGGTCGCCGCGGTCGGCGGCGGGGAAGAGCTGGCTCGTCAGCAGGTCGAGGAACTGCCCGCGCGACTGCGAGAACGTCGTCATGGCCTCGGGGTCGACGGCGAAGGGCGCGTAGTCGTCCATGGCCTGGTCGAGGTCGGCGTTCTTCTCGTCCATCTGCCCGACGAGCTCGGCGCGCCGCTCGGGCGTGGAGACCGCGTACTCCAGCGTCCGCGCGCGGTGCGCGGCGTTGGCGCGCTGGACCTCGGACAGCGCGTTCAGCGGCTTGAGGTTATCGGTGTAGAGGACCTCCTGGCCGTCGCGCAGGGCGGTGATCCGCTGGATCGCCACGACGTTCGTGCCGACCACGACGAGGGCGAGCAGGGCGACGACCGCGCCGATCTTGGCGGCGATCGACCGGTCGTTGAACCAGCCGTGGCGCGCGCGTGCGGGGGTGCTCATGAAGGGGCTCCTGGTCTCTGGGGAAGGAGAAGGGGGACTGTCAGGCGCCGACGGCGCGGTTCACGTCGAGGGCCAGGAGCAGCTGCCCGTCGAGCTTGTAGGCGCCGCGGATCAGCTCGCGCGCCCGGCCGTCCATCGTGTCCGGCGGCGACTCGAAGTCGCGGACGTCGACGTCGACGACGTCGGCGATGCTGTCGACCAGCAGGCTCACCGCCTCGCCGTGCAGGCGCACGACGATGACCACGGCGTCGGTGCCCTCGGGGCGCGGGGTCAGGCCTAGCCGCTCGCGCAGCTCGATGGCCGTGACCACCTGGCCGCGCAGGTTGATGAGGCCGGCCACGGCGGCCGGCGCGAGGGGCACGCGGGTGAGGTTCTGGCTGCGCAGGACCTCCTGCACGTGCTCGACCTCGACGCCGTACAGGTCGCCGTCCAGCCAGAAGGTGGCCAGCTGCTCGGTGGCGCCGCGCGGAGAGGCGGTGGTAGCAGTCATCTCAGACCTCCAGCAGGCCGGACGGGACGCCGGCGGCGTCGGTGGTGGCGTCGGTGGTGAGCGGGGCGGAGAAGAAGGACGGGTCGGCGGCGAGGATCGCCGCGCGCACGTCGAGGAGCTCGGTGACCCGGTCGCCGAAGACGGCGGAGCCGACCAGGCCGAGGTCGTCGATGTCGCTGCGGACGGCGGCCTCGCCGTCGACGATGTCGAGGATCTCCTCGACGACGATCGCCACGCTGCGCCCGTGGTCGGCGTAGACGACGACCTCGAGGGTGTCGCTGTCGGTGTCGCCGAAGGCGCCCAGGTGCCGGTCGAGGCGGACGATCGGGAGGATCGCGCCGCGGTACTGCACGACCTCCCGCGAGCCGACCCGCTCGACCGCCGAGGTCTTCACCTGCTCCAGGCGCGTGACGGTGTCGAGCGGGATGGCGACCTGGCGGCCGCCGCCGATGGCGGCCAGCAGCATGCGCTGGCGCTCCTCGACGACGGTGGTCACGGCGGCCCGCGACTCCTGGCGGTCGCTGGCCTCGGTGCGCAGGGCCCGGCGGGCCAGGGCCTGCACGTCGAGGATCAGCGCCACGGCGCCGTCGCCGAGGATGGTCGCCCCCGAGTAGAGGCCGATGGACTTCAGCTGCCCGCCGACGCCCTTGACGACGATCTCCTCGGTGTTGATGACGCGGTCGACGATGAGGCCGAAGCGGCGGCCCTCGGAGCGGAGCACCGCGATGACGACGTGGCCGTCGGTGCGCTCGGACGCCAGGCCCAGCACGTCGGCGAGGGTGACGAGGGGCAGCAGCTCGCCGCGCAGGCGGTACACCGGCGCGCCGCCGACGTCCTCGAGCGCGGTGGCCGCCTTCTCGGCGTCCAGCGCCACGAGCTCCTGGAGGCTGATCTGCGGGATGGCGTACCGGTCGCCGGCGCTCTCGATGGTCAGGGCCGGCACGATCGCCAGGGTCAGCGGGATCCGCAGGCGGCACACCGTGCCGGCGCCCGCGACGGACTCGACCTCGATCGTGCCGCCGATGGACTCGATGTTGGTCTTGACGACGTCCATGCCGACGCCGCGGCCGGAGACGTTGGTGACCGCCGCGGCGGTGGAGAAGCCGGGCAGGAAGATCAGCTGGAGGACGTCGGCCGGGCTCATCCGGGCGAGCGCGTCGGCCGTGACGAGGCCGCGCTCGACGGCCTTGGCGCCGACCTTGGCCGGGTCGATGCCCGCGCCGTCGTCGGCGACCTCGACGACGACCTGGCCGCTCTCGTGGCGGGCCCGCAGGGTCAGCACGCCCTCGGCGGTCTTGCCGGCGGCGAGGCGGTCGGCCGGGGCCTCGATGCCGTGGTCGACGGAGTTGCGGACCAGGTGGGTCAGCGGGTCCTTGACCGCCTCCAGCAGCGTGCGGTCGAGCTCGGTGTCGGCGCCGACCATCTCCAGGCGCACCTGGCGGCCGCACTGGGCGCCGAGGTCGCGGACGACGCGCGGCAGCTTCGACCACAGGTGGTCGATGGGCTGCATGCGCGTCTTCATGACGCCCTCCTGCAGCTCGCCAGCGATGAGGTTGAGCCGCTGCGAGGCGCGCAGCAGGTCCATGTCGACGCCGGAGGCGACCTTCTGCATGATCTGGTTGCGGGTGAGGACGAGCTCCCCGGTCAGCCGCATGAGCGCGTCGAGGACCTCCACGTCCACGCGGATCGAGGAGTCGGCGGCGGTGCGCCGCGAGGTCGGGGCCTCGGCGGGAGCGGACTCGGCGGCCGGCGGCAGCGCCGGGGCGGGCACGACGGGGGCGAGCACGACGGGGGCCTCCACGACCGCCGCGGCCACCGGCTCCTCGGCCGCGGGGGCGACCTCGGGGGCGGGTGCTGCGGCGGCGGGAGCGGCGCCGGCGTCCAGGACGGCCTTGATGCTCGCCACGGCCGCGTCGACCTCGACGGCGCCCTCGGTGCCGTCGACCTCGATCTGGGTGAGCAGCGCGCGGACCGTGTCGACCATCTGCAGCAGCACGTCGGCCACGCCGGGCGTCATGGTCATGACGCCGTCGCGCAGCTTGGCGAGCAGGTTCTCGCCGACGTGCGCCACGGCCTCGAGCTTGTTGAAGGCCAGGAAGCCGCTGGTGCCCTTGATGGTGTGGATCGTGCGGAACACGCTGGCCAGGAGCTCGCGGGCCTGGGGGTCCTGCTCGAGGGCCACGAGGTCGCGGTCGAGCTGGTCCAGGTTCTCGTAGCTCTCGACCAGGAACTCGCCGACGATCTCGTCCATGCCGTCCATCTGTCGTCCTCTGCTCGTGCGGATCGTCGGTCGTGGCGCTTCGGGGAGTGCTTCGGCAGGTCGGGTCAGTAGGTGAAGCGCCCGACGGTGGTCCGCAGGTCGGCGGCCATCCGGGAGAGCTCGTCGACCGCGGTGCGGGTCTGCGTCAGCGCCTGCGTCGTGGAGTCCGCGGCGGTGGCGACGCCGGTGATGTTCTGGGCGATCTCGCCGGAGCCGCTGGCGGCCTCGGAGACGGAGCGCGCCATCTCGTTCGTCGTCGCCGTCTGCTCCTCCACCGCCGAGGCGATGGTCAGCTGGAAGTCGTTGATGCTCGCGATGATCGCGGAGATCTCGCCGATGGCCCCGACCGCGCCGGAGGTGTCGGCCTGGATGGCCTGCACCCGGCGGCCGATGTCCTCCGTCGCCCGCGCGGTCTCCTGCGCGAGCTCCTTGACCTCGTTGGCGACGACCGCGAAGCCCTTGCCCGCCTCGCCCGCGCGCGCCGCCTCGATGGTGGCGTTGAGGGCCAGGAGGTTCGTCTGCTCGGCGATGGAGGTGATGACCTTGACGACGTCGCCGATCTCGCGGCTGGAGTCGCCCAGCTTGGTCACCGTGGCGTTGGTCTGCTGCGCGACGGTGACCGCCTGCGCGGCCACCCGGGCGGCCTCGGAGGCGTTGGAGGCGATCTCGCGGATCGAGGCACCCATCTGCTCGGCGCCCGCGGCGACGGTCTGCACGCTGCGCGAGACCTCCTCGGCCGCGGTGGAGACCACGCCGGACTGCGCGCTCGTCTCCTCCGCCGAGGCGGAGATCTGCGCGCTGGAGGCCGACAGCTCCTCCGAGGACGCCGCGACGGCGTCCGCGGAGGCCACCACCGTCTCCATCACCGAGCGCAGCGACACCAGCGCGGCGTCCAGCGAGGCACCCATCCGGCCGAGCTCGTCATGGGAGGTCAGCCCCGAGGACCGGGTCAGGTCACCCTGCGCGAGAGCGTCCGCGACCTCCTGCACCCGGCGGGCGCTGCGAGAGATCCCGCTGGCCACCACGTACGCGAGGCCGAGGGACAGGGCCACGCCCACGGCGAGGATCGCGATCGACAGCGTCCGCTGGGAGCGGTAGGCGTCCTCCGAAGCGGCTGCCGCGTCAGCGGCCGCCCCGGACTCCAGGGCGATGAGCTGGTCGATGCCCTCTTCCGCAGCCGCCGTCAGCGGCTTGCCCTGCTCGGCGTTGGTGGCGATCCACGCCGCCCGGTCGTCGGCCAGCGCCAGAGGAGCCATGACGTCGGCCTGGAACTGGACGTACTGCTGCACCGTGGCGGTCAGAGCGTCGAAGACCGTCTGCGCCTCAGGGCTCAGCCCGCCGTCGCTGTAGTAGTCCTCAGCCTCCTGGTATCCCTCGTACGCCTCGTCGAACGACCCCAGAGCCGCCTGGGTCTCCACGACCTCGACCTGCAGCGCCGCATCCCGGGCCGTCATGCGCATCCTGAGCAGAGCAGCACGGAGGTCACCGGCGGCATCCACCCCCGCGACGTTCTCCTCGTAGATGGCCTGGCCGCGGGCGGCGGACGAGCCGAGGGCGGCGATGCCCATCACGCCGACCAGGACGGCGACGGCGGCGGTCGCAGCGGCGACGACGAGCACCTTGGCCCTGACGCTGCGGTCGCCGAACCACCGGAGGGGGGAGGATGACGCGTTCATGTGGGGCTCCATGGTCGGCAGGCGGGGATCAGGGCTGGTATCGGCAGATCCCCCTCCGGGTTGAGCGCGGGATCCCGCGGGAACAGCGCGCCCGCGCTGCCTGTTGGACAGCCCATGACCACCACCGAGCTCACCGCCGCCGGCTTCCAGGAGGCCGTGAGCAGCAACGGCATCACGCTCGTCGACTTCTGGGCGGACTGGTGCGGCCCCTGCAAGCGGTTCGCGCCCGTCTTCGAGGCCGCTGCCGAGCGCCACCCCGAGATCACCTTCGGCAAGGTCGACACCGAGGCCGAGCAGGGCCTCGCCGCGGCCGCGAACATCACGTCGATCCCGACGCTGATGGCCTTCCGCGACGGCGTGCTCGTCTACTCCGAGGCCGGCGCGCTGCCGCCGCAGGCGCTCGAGCAGCTCATCACCGCGGTCGAGGAGCTCGACATGGACGAGGTGCGGGCCAAGCTCGCCACGCACGAGCACAGCGCCTGACCTGGCGTGACGCCCCGGGCCGCCGGCCCGGGGCGGTCGTTCAGCGCGTGCGGTCCGCCAGGGCCGCGACGACCTCGTCGAGGTAGGCGCGGCGCACCGCGGCGTGCCGGGACAGACCGGTGAAGGCCAGGAGCTCGCCGCGGGCGCTGAGCCCCTCGGCCTCCTCCAGGGCGTCCCGGTAGCGGGCGGCGTCCTGGGCGGCCCCCAGCGGCAGGCTCAGACGCAGCGTCACGCTGGGCCGGTCCTCCGCCGCGGCGCGCGCCAGCTGGGTGCGCACCTGGGCGCGGGCGTCGGCGAAGGCCCGGGCAGCGGCGTCCAGGCGCTCGGCCACCCCGCGCTCGGCCAACGCCGCCGCGCTGGCCGCCGGCTGCGGGTCGAGGAGCACCAGCTGCATCTCGCGGATGAGGTCGTCCATGTGCTCCTTGGCCGCCAGGAGGTCCTGGACCGGCACCGCCGCGATCTCGACGTCGTGCAGGGCCGGGCCCGGCTCGACCCGGGGCAGCGGGACGTCGTCGTCCAGGTCGCCCCACATCGCGAGGAGGTCCTCCTCGCTCGGGCCCGCGTCGAGGCGCTCCTCGGTGCTCAGCTCGCACCACACCCGCTTGCCCCGGCCCGGGTCCAGCTCGCAGCCCCACCGCACGGCGACGCTCTCGACGAGCACCAGCCCGCGGCCGCTCGTGGCGCTGGCCCGGGCCGCGGCCATCACCGGGACGGCGGGCGAGCGGTCGTGGACCTCCACCCGCGCGCCGCACGGCACCTCGTGGACGACGACGTCGAAGGAGCTGCGCGCGTGGAGCACGGCGTTCGCCGCCAGCTCGGAGGTGAGCAGGCCGGCGTCCTCGGCGATCTCGGCCAGCCCCAGGTCGTGCAGGCGCTGCTCGACGAAGCGGCGGGCGGCGCGCACGGCACCGGCGTCGGGGTGGTAGCCCGTGCGCGCCTGGCCGCCGTCCAGCGCCGTCGCTGGACCGCTGGAGCCACCGGCTGCCCTCACCCCGCTCGGCCCCCTCTGCGTCCCCGCGCGAGCCCCCCGGCGAGTCACGCCCGCGAACCGTAACCGTTCGTCACCGAGAATGACAGAGGTGTGAGTCGAGACCTTCCAGACCCGGCGCCACCCATCAGCCGCGGGCTGGCAGGAGATCGGCCAGGAGCGCCTCGACCCGGCCGCGGATCTCGTCGCGGATCGGGCGCACGGCCTCGAGTCCCTGGCCCGCGGGGTCGGCCAGCGCCCAGTCCTCGTAGCGCTTGCCGGGGAAGATCGGGCAGGCGTCGCCGCAGCCCATGGTGACCACGGCGTCGGAGGCCCGCACGGCCTCGGTGGTGAGCACCTTCGGCTGCTCCGCGGTGATGTCGATGCCGACCTCGGCCATGGCCCGCACGGCCGTGGGGTTGATCTGGTCGGCCGGCATCGAGCCGGCCGAGCGCACCTCCACGGCGCCGCCGGACAGCGCGGTCATGAAGCCCGCGGCCATCTGGGAGCGCCCGGCGTTGTGCACGCAGACGAAGATCACGCTGGGTCGGTCGGTGGCGTTCTCGGTCATGGTTCCTCCGTGGTCTGCGTCAGGAGTCAGTCGGCCAGGGCGGCGGCGACGACGGTCGGGCGGTGCTCGCGGCTCCAGGCCTGGGCGGCCATCTGCACCGCGTCCCACGGCGACCCCAGCGGGGGCGTGTAGGACAGGTCGAGGTCGGACAGCTCCTCCACGGTCATGGCGTGGAAGATCGCGGTGGCGTACACGTCGACGCGCTTGGCCACCTCGCTGCCGAGGCGGCCGACCAGCTGCGCGCCCAGCAGTCGCCCGGTGTCGGCGTCGGCGGTGAGGCGGATCGCGATCGGCCGGGCGCCGGGGTAGTACGCCTTGTGGTCGTCCGGCGACGTCTGCGTGGTGACCGGGCGGAAGCCGGCTGCGACGGCCTCGTGCTCGCGCAGGCCGGTGCGGGCCGCGACGACGTCGAAGACCTTGACGACCTGGGTGCCCACGCTGCCGGCGAAGCGCGCGGAGCCGCCGACGGCGTTCGCGCCGGCGACCCGGCCCTGCTTGTGCGCGGTGGTGCCCAGCGGCAGGTACGTCGTCCCGAGCAGGCGGTGGTGGGTGACCACGCAGTCCCCGGCCGCCCGGACGTGAGGGAGGCCGGTCGCCATGGTCGCGTCCACCACGACGGCGCCGCCCGTGCCGGTGCGCGCACCCGCGGCCACCAGCAGCTCGACGTCGGGCCGCACGCCGGTGACGACGACCACGAGGTCCACCTCGCGCTCCAGCGCCCCTCCGTCCGCGCCCGACGCGGCGGCCACGAGGCGGCCCTCGCGACTGCGAGCCAGGCCGGTCACCGCGGTCCCGGCCAGGACCTCCACGCCGTGGGCCTCCATCTCGGCGCGCACCAGGGCGCCGAGCTCCACGTCGACGGTGGCCAGCACCTCGGGCGGGCGCTGGGCGACCGTCACGGCGACGCCGCGGGTGGTGAGCGCCTCGGCCATCTCCACGCCGATGTAGCCCGCGCCCACCACCAGCGCCGAGCGCACCTGCCGGTCGGTCAGGCTGGCCACGAGGGCGTGGGTGTCGTCGATGGTGTGCAGCAGGTGGACCCCGTCAGCGGGACCGAGGCCGCTCGGTCCGCCGACGCCGTGGAGCGCCGGCGTCGTCGGGCGGGCGCCGGTGCCGACGACCAGCTCGTCGTAGCCCAGCCACCCGGCACCGCCGTCCGGACCGGTCAGCGCCACGCGCCGACCCTCGACGTCGATCCGGGTGACCCGCGTGCCGACCCGGACCTGCAGGCCGGCGGCCTCCAGGTCGGCGCGGGTGCGGTGCGCCAGCGCCTGCCAGGGCGCCACGTCGCCGCTGACGTAGTACGGGATCCCGCAGATCGAGAAGTTGGGGTAGGCGTCCGCGACCACCACGGTCACCTCCGCGGTGGGGTCCACCTCGCGGGCCCGCAGACCGGCGGAGATCCCGGCGTCGCTGCCGCCGACGATCACCAGGTGCGTCATGCGCCGAGCTCCGCCAGCAGGGCCCTGACGCGCCCGGCGATGTCGTCGCGGATGGCTCGGACGCCCTCCAGGGACTCGTCCGCCGGGTCGGCGACGTCCCAGTCGAGGTACCGCTTGCCGGGGTAGACCGGGCACGAGTCGCCGCAGCCCATGGTGACGACGACGTCGGCGGCCTGGACGACGTCGTCCGTCAGCGGCTTGGGGAAGGCCTCGGCGGTGCTCAGGCCGACCTCGGCCAGCGCGGCGCTGACGCCGGGCTCGACCTCCCCCGCCGGCATCGAGCCGGCCGAGCGGACGTGCACGCGCCCCTGCGACAGCTGCTCGAGGTAGGCGGCGGCGATCTGGGAGCGGCCCGCGTTCTGCACGCAGACGAAGAGCACCTCCGGCTTCTCCTTGACGAGCATCCCCCTGGCCTGGGCCAGGGCGGTGAGGCGCTCGGTGGCGAAGCGGCAGGCCAGCACCGGCAGGTGGGTCTTGACCTTCGCGGTGCGGGCCAGGGCCGTGTAGGACTCCAGGACCATCCGCTCGACGGTCTCGGGGCTGACCATGCCGGCGAAGCGGGTGGCCAGGTCCTGGATCTGGGTGCGCATCGCGGCGTGCGGGTCGAGCAGGCCGGGCAGGGCGCGGGGGCTGCCGGTGGTGCTCATCGCGGTCCTCCTGAGGTGGGACGTGCCGGGACGGTCGGGTCGCCGGGGAAGAAGCGGCGCCCGGCCCACAGCGAGACGTAGACCAGGGCGACGAGCACGGGCACCTCGATGAGCGGGCCGACCACGCCGGCCAGCGCCTGCCCGGACGCGGCGCCGAAGGTGCCGATCGCGACGGCGATCGCCAGCTCGAAGTTGTTGCCCGCCGCGGTAAAGCTCAGCGTCGCGGTCTTGGCGTAGCTCATCCCCAGGCCCCGGCCGAGGGCGAAGGACCCGCCGAACATCAGGAGGAAGTAGGCCAGCAGCGGCAGCGCGATCCGGGCGACGTCCCAGGGCTGGGAGGTGATGGCCTCCCCCTGCAGGGCGAAGAGCACCACGATGGTGAACAGCAGCCCGTAGAGGGCGACGGGCCCGATCCGGGGCAGGAACCGCTCCTCGTACCAGGTGCGGCCGCGGGCCCGCTCCCCCAGCGCGCGGGTGAGGAAGCCAGTGACCAGCGGGATGCCGAGGAAGACGAGGACCGAGACGACGATCGCGCCGACGGAGAAGTCGGCGCTCGCGGTCTCCAGGCCCAGCCAGCCCGGCAGGACCTGCAGGTAGAACCAGCCGAGGGCCGCGAAGGCGAGGATCTGGAAGACCGAGTTGATCGCCACCAGCACGGCGGCGGCCTCGCGGTCGCCGCAGGAGAGGTCGTTCCAGATCAGCACCATGGCGATGCACCGGGCGAGCCCGACGATGATCAGCCCGGTGCGGAACTCGTCGTGGTCGGGCAGCAGGAGCCAGGCGAGGGCGAACATCAGCGCCGGGCCGACGACCCAGTTGAGCACCAGCGACGCCAGCAGCAGCCTGCGGTCGCCCGTGACCCGCGAGGTCTCGGTGTAGCGGACCTTCGCGAGCACCGGGTACATCATCAGCAGCAGCCCGACGGCGATCGGCAGGCTGACCGAGCCGACCTGGACGGCGTCCAGGGCTCCGGCGAGCCCGGGCACCTGCCGCCCCAGCACGAGCCCGAGAGCCATGGCGGCGACGATCCAGACCGGCAGGAAGCGGTCGAGGACCGACAGGCGCGCCAGGACCGGCCCGTCGGCGGCGACCGGGCGCTCGGCGACGACGTCGCTCACCGGGCGGCGTCCACGGCGGCGTCGCCGGCTCCGGCGGGCTTGACGGCCCGCACGATCGCGCCGTGCAGCCCCGGCGCGACCTCGTGCGTGAAGCTGACGTCGGCGCCGGTGAAGCCGGCAGCGGCGAGGCCGGCGAGGTACTCGCTGCGCGACAGCGCTCCGGCGATGCAGCCCACGTAGGAGCCGCGCTCGGCGCGCTCGGCCGGGGAGACGTCGTCCTCGGCCACGACGTCGGAGATCCCGATCCGGCCGCCCGGAACCAGCACGCGGAAGGTCTCCGCGAGCACGGCGGCCTTGTCGGTCGAGAGGTTGACGACGCAGTTGGAGATGACGACGTCGATGCTGGCGTCCTCGAAGGGCAGCGCCTCGATCGTGCCCTGCCGGAACTGTACGTTTGTCGCGCCGGCCTCCGCCGCCGCCGCGCGGGCGAGGTCGAGCATCTCGGTGGTCATGTCGACCCCGAAGGCGAAGCCGGTGGGCCCGACCCGCCGCGCGGACAGCAGCACGTCGATGCCCCCGCCAGAGCCGAGGTCGAGCACGCGCTCGCCCGCGGCGAGGTCGGCCACGGCGGTGGGGTTGCCGCACCCCAGCGACGCGAGCACCGCCTCCGCCGGCAGGTCGGCGGTGGAGCCGTCGGCGTAGAGGCCCGCGCCGAAGCGCTCGTCCACCTCGAGCGCAGCGGCGGCCGGCCCGCAGCAGCCGCCGCCCGCACCGGCGGTCACCGTCGCGGCGGCAGCCGCGTAGCGCGCCCGCACCTCTTCGCGCAGCTGGGCGCCCGGGTCGGTCTCGGTCGTCATCGCACTCGCCTCCATCGATGGGTGTCGATGAGTCGACCCTGGCAGGGGCATCGACGGCTGTCAACATCGACAGAGATGAATACCTGGTGCCACACTCGGCCCATGGTCGCCACCCTCACGCTCACGCCCGCCGCGCCGGCCTGCTGCGCGCCGCTGGTGCGCGAGCCGCTCAGCGCGGAGGACGCCGCCAACTTCGCCCGCACGCTCAAGGCGATCGCCGATCCGGCGCGCCTGCGCCTGCTCTCGCTGGTGGCCGCGCACCAGGGCGCGGAGGCCTGCGTCTGCGACCTCACGGAGCCGCTGGGGCTGAGCCAGCCCACGGTCTCCCACCACCTCAAGGTGCTCGTGGACGCCGGCCTGCTCACCCGCGACAAGCGCGGGGTGTGGGCGTACTACGCCCTCGTCCCCGGCGCGCTGGACGCCGTGGCCGCCGTGCTCACCACCCGCTGAGGCCGAGGTGTCCCCCGGGCCCGCCGCGAGCGGCCCCGCCGTCGTCCCGCTGCTGCCCGAGCACTGGCCGGAGGTCGAGGCGATCTTCGCGGCCGGGATCGCCACCGGCCGCGCCACCTTCGAGACCGAGCCGCCGTCCTGGGAGGCCTTCGACGCGGCCAAGCTGCCCGCGCACCGCCTCGTCGCGGTGGACGCCACCGGCCGGGTGCTGGGCTGGGCCGCCGTCTCGCCGGTCTCGGACCGGTGCGTCTACGCCGGGGTCGTCGAGCACTCCGTCTACGTCGACCCCGGCGCGCGCGGGCGGGGCGTCGGTCGGCTGCTGCTCGAGGCCCTCGTCGCCTCCACCGAGGCCGCGGGCATCTGGACGCTGCAGTCGGCCGTCTTCCCCGAGAACACCGCGAGCCGGGCGCTGCACCGCGCTGCGGGCTTCCGCGAGGTCGGGGTGCGCGAGCGCGTCGGCCTCATGACCACGGGCCCGCTGGCCGGGCGGTGGTGCGACGTGGTCGCGGTGGAGCGGCGCAGCACCGTCGTGGGCCGCTGACCCCGACGCCGGCCGGGCGGCTCAGCGGGTGGTCACCAGCCGGGCCGCGGCGAGCGACAGCACGAGGAACCCGGCCACGAGCGCCGCCATCGGGAGCAGCGACGCGCTGCCCAGGAGGCCCGTGAGCGGGATGACGAGCGCCCCGAAGCCGAACGCGAGACCGCCGCTGAGGGCGGACGCCGTCCCCGCGGCGCGGGCCCCGGCCTGCTGGCACAGCGCGGTGGAGGCCGGCAGCACCAGACCCATGCCCCCGGCCACGCCCGCGAGCAGCGCCGCCACGAGGGCCAGCGGCGGAGGCTGCTCCCCCGAGGAGAGGGTCGCCGCGACGAGCGCCACCGCCCCGGCGCAGGACAGCGCCAGCCCCGTGAGGCGCAGACCGTGCAGCGACCACCGGCGGACCAGCGCGGAGAAGAGCGCGCTGGCGACGGCCATGACCACGGCGTTGACGGCGAACACCAGCCCGTACGTGCTCGCGCTGATGCCGTAGACGCCCTGCAGGACGAACGACGAGCCCCCGATGTAGCTGAAGAACCCCATCGTGGCCAGGCACACCACGACGACGTGGGCCGTGAAGCGCCGGTCGCGCAGCAGGTCGCCGGTGCGGGCGAGCGCCGCCTGCAGCGACCCCGGCTGGCGCCGCCCGGGCGGCAGCGTCTCGGGCACCCGCGCCACCACGCCGAGCAGCTGCACGAGCCCGACGGCGGCGAGGACGAGGAAGACCAGGCGCCAGTCGCCGACGAGCAGGAGCAGGGCGCCCAGGCCGGGCGCGACCACGGGCGCGAGGAAGGTCACGGCGGACAGGAGCCCGAAGCGCCCCGCCGCCCGGGCACCGGCGTAGGAGTCGCTGATCACCGCCCGCGCGCACACCACGCCGGCTGCGCCGGCGAAGCCCTGCACGAGGCGCAGCCCCACGAGGACCTCCGCCGACGGGGCCAGGGCGCACCCCAGGGAGGCGAGGAGGAAGGCCGCCGGTCCCCAGAGCAGGAAGGGACGCCGCCCCGCGGCGTCGCTGAGGGGGCCCAGCACGAGCTGCCCCAGCGCGAGGCCGACGAGGAACGCCGTCAGGGTCAGCTGGGCCGTCGAGGCGCTCGCACCGAGCGAGGCGCCCAGCGCGGGCAGGGCCGGCAGGTACATGTCCGTGGCGAGCGGCGAGATCCCGCTGAGCAGCACGAGCACGAGGAAGGACGGAGCGGTCACCGGCGTCGCGGGGCCCTGAGGGGTCACGGGCGGGCTCGACGCACCCCGCAGCCCCACGCGAGCGACGGTAGCAGCGCCCCTGCGGCAGCAGGTTCGCGCGCGCCGCCGCGAGGACGGCGGCGGCGAGGCGGTCGAGGACGGGCGAGCGGAGCTTCCACTGCTGCCGGCGCCGCTCGACGTCGACCGTGCCGGCGGGGTCGACGGTGACGAGGCGGCCGTCGACGACGGCACGTGGTGCGTCGGCGGCGCCCCCGCGCCGGCACCTCGCGCGCGCAGGTAGCGGTGCTGCAGGTCGCCCTTGCGGTCGATGACCACGACGGGGCCTCGGAGAGGGCCGCTGCCGTGAGGCCGTCGGGGAACCAGCGCGGGGCCCGCCGGGCCCGCCGCCTGCACCGACACCTCCGCCAGCGCGGGCAGCGCTCGACACCGTCGTCCTGCTCGGGTCGATCGCCCAGACCCACCTGGACGACCGGTGGTGGTTCGCCGCCGGTCCGGCCACGGGCAGCGCCCTGTGGTTCACGTCCCTCGGCTACGGCGCCACGCGCCTGCGGCCGCTCTTCGCCCGCCCCCGCGCGTGGCGGGTGCTCGACGCCGTCATCGCCGTCGTGATGCTCTCGCTCGCCGTCTCGCTGCTGCTCACCGCCCGGTGAGGGGCACGATGGGACGCACCTGCCCCGGCCCCGGAAGGCCGTGGCCCCCGTGATGGACGTCGGGCTCCTCGCGCGACCGCCCGTCATCCTCCCCCGCGGCCCACGGCTGGGCGACGGGGCGGGGCGGCGGCGTGCGCGCCATCCGGCCATCTGCGGCGAACCGCCCCGGCAGGCCGCTCGTACCGGACACAATGGCCGACGGCGCAGGCCCACCGCAGGCCTGGCCGTCGAGGAGAGCCCGCTGTGCCGCAGGAGATGGACGGTCACGACGTCGAGGTCGGCGGTGAGGGTGCACCCTCGGACCGGGAGCGGTCCCGTCGTGACGCCG
>Ga0210040_10006711_pt1 | contig 14226 bp, 21 predicted proteins | sample CryGeyCG12114_NA_FD_185462 | JGI IMG/M metagenome (GOLD analysis project Ga0210040, IMG submission 185462) | Groundwater microbial communities from aquifer - Crystal Geyser CG19_WC_8/21/14_NA (SPAdes) (version 2) | ecosystem: Environmental > Aquatic > Deep subsurface > Groundwater | place: USA... | reverse complement strand
TATCGTCAAAATTCGTGAATCCCCTTGTCATGCAGCTTAATCTTAATAATGAATGTGTATTTTTTAATTATAACTTTTTTAGTGTTGTTTCTGGAGATGAACAGTGTTGTCACATTCTAGCTGAAAATGACTACTTGTGTGAAGCAGTTGTGCGGATATTACAGGAGTGGTATGCAAAGGAAGATATTGTAGTACGCCTTACATATTGTATGGGTAACCTACTTGCAAAATCTGAAAATATGCGAATCAAGGTAAGTTCGGCTTTAATTAATATTCACCTTCACATAGTTCATCAAGTAAACAAAACAAAAAATATATTGTCGTTTTAATTGGGCAGTTGTTTGAGGAACCAGAGGCGTATCGACTTATATTACAGCTCCTGTCATTCTACAAAGACAAAATTTCTTCCATTGCTCAGGATGTTTTAATCAAGGTATCATCAGCTAGATATTTATGCCTACTAAAATATTAAACCAAAAAAAGTAGTTTACGGTTACAACACCAGAAAATGAGCAGTCTCGCAATGCCCCAAAGTGAAAGCAATTTTTTATAATGTTCCGGTGGTTTGATCGTCGCAATAATTATTTTCATTTTAGTCCATCAGGATGATTGCCAATTGGACACTCAGCGCTGATATAGGTTCAGAAATTAGTGAAGACTGCGAAGACTTGAGCATTTTACTGCAGAATGTTATGGAGAAAAAAGAAATTTCCGAAGAATTATTGCTTTGCGTCATATCCACTCTCAATAATTTATCATTTTATAAGCATTTCAACAGTATTGGAAACACGGTTGATGAAAATTCTCACAAGACTGCACTTTGTAAGAAAAATTGCACTATTTTTTATGCATCATGTTGAAAAAACTTACTGAAAAGTAGATCTGTTCGTAAGGTCTTCTGAATCATTTAAGCCATAAGAATGAAGAGGTGAAAATTGAGTCAATGAAAGTTTTAGGAAATCTCACAAGGAGTAAAGACGTTCGTCTTATCACAACAAAATGTATGTGAATACAGCTGAAATTCATATTTTAAAAATAAAATGCTCGATTGCGTCTTACAAATGTATATTTTTGTTTATCATCAGATATCAGTGTTATTTTGGCATCACTGGAGCGAAGTGAAAGTCGAGAAGAACTGATATATGCGTCATGTGGTGTGTTAATGAACATCATTGTAGACACTGAAGCGCAAAAAGAGTTCAATAGAAAGCAAGGCCTTGACATGTAAGTCATAAATTCATATAGACTTGCTTTCCACGTTATATACCACCATTTCTCATACTATATTCATCCTTTGTGATTCCTACATGATATAGATTATTACGATTGGCTGAGCAAACGGAAGAAATTTGTTTGCTTGTTATGATATGCCAAGTTTTGTGGAACTTGCTTATCTCATGTGAAGAAAGTGTCCCTGATTCCGATCAACCAATCAATTTGCTGACTGACGAACGAAAATGGGAAATGCAGCGACTGCTAAGGCGAAAGACTGAAGAAATGAATGAAGTGAAAGCCAGTTTTATTAACAGTAGTGAACCTCATGTTCAACAGTACCTTGATTTATGTCAAGATTTTGAGACCTTGGCTCTCAATTTAAGCCAAAAATTAGTTTGAATGTTTTACTTGTATTTCAAGTGATTACGTGGAACAGTCTCTAACATGCATTGTTGGCAACTTTCATGTTCTGTGGCCTCTATAAGTTAGCAATATTCGGTTTTAATTTTTTCAGAAATAACATGATTTTGCAATCTAAAATGGAGTATTTGATATTTATTTCGTGCATACAAATTCATATCTGTTGATTTTTAAAAGATCAGATCGGTAATTTGAGTATTATATCAATTGGCATTTAAGTACAATTTGTACCAGGTTAGTAGAAATGAAAATGTAGGTCTGTGTGTAGTAATTTTCATTAGATAGGCGAACAATAGCTATTATGATACCGTCAAAGACAAAAGCATATGAGTGAAACAAAAAATAGAGAACAAACAATAGTAATTACTTGACCCAGTCTGAATATTCCGGCAAGTTGTACCATGCACAACATTATACTGCAGTGTAAGCTCTGCTTTGTTTATCCATCAATCTACCTTTGCAATTTTTCTTCTTCCTTCATAGAAAGCAGTGTAGCTTCTGTCAGTAATCCCAAATCAATATCAGTCGCATTTGCTGAAACAAAGCAAACAATAGATACGATGTCATGGGTAAAAATATATGATTTGTATCATTAATTTTCCAGAATATATATAAATATATTTACAAATTGCAAGTTTGATATAAGAGCATTATAAAGTTTATGCTCCAATCAAAAGCTGTGTCTAAAAGAATCAACTAACTGCGCATTTAGCAAATTCTTTGTTTCGGGTTTCATTTCCTATACTGATTAAACAATAGAACATGACAGCCTACATTCCGTATTTTGTGCTTGCTTACCTTTTGCCGTAAGTAGTTGAAAGAAAGTCTCCAAAGGAGTGCTATTCCTTAAATGAGACGGGCTCCCCATCGTCTCCGCAGAGTTATGTAGGTTTTTTGCCTTTGCTAACTTACTGCTGACAGCAGCATTTGTTGCCGCCGTACTTTTACTGTTTCGAGAAGAGCTGGAAGACTGGGAAACAACCCCACTGAGCAAATCACTGGCATGTTGACGAGCTCTTAACATAATGGAAGCGGGATGAGACCAGTTGTTGAGAACTCGATTTGCTCTACTTTTTGGTAATAAGGAAATTAAATGCAGTCTTTTCTCTACATTTTGATCGTCAGCCCCTCTTGTGCTGGACTTCAAGTCTGCATTACGAACATCATGGGGTAACATGATACTGTACATACAAAAAGTGTGGAAACAGCAGCGTAACGGAATTATTATGACCTGATAAAATAACTTTCACCAAGTCAATCTGGAGATCAAATACACCAGATCGTACATGCCATAAAAACTGGGAGTAGTTGAGCACTTTGTATCCCAAATAGGCGAAAAATGGAGTAAACCCTTGTGGCAACGGACATGCCATGGTAGTCAATGCCAGAGCAAAATGTTCCAATAGCATGTACAGTTTTAATCGGGTTTCCCATGAAGAAGAATCTCTATGAAATATAAATCACCATGAATGATAATATCTAAGTCATGCAAGCTTTGCAATCCACATTTAGATTAAATTGGTAACTAACATGAGCCGAAAACCTTTGTCTCTAGTTTTCATTGTAGGCTGAATATCAGCTGTGAGACATGCCAGGTGGCATAGTAAACGTCCAGTATCCATTAAGCCACACATGTATTTGCCAGCTACAGTATGAGCATGCAAAGGCCAATCCTTTCTTTCTTTCAGTAAATGCATATTGAGTTCACGAAGGTTCTTAAAACAGCAGACAAAAACAGGAGTCAAGACATAGGATCATTAGCTCTGCATGAACCCAACTATTTTTAAGGTAGGCTTTGCCATAACTCACAATGGAAAAAATATATTCCTGCTTATTTGCGGTGCACGACTCATGTTCTGCAAATGGCAATTGCAGATCTATTCCACGGCGTCCAAAAAGTCCAGTAATATCTCCAAGGGATGTACAAATCATTGGAGAAGATGGAGACATTGGAGTGGATGCTCGAGATAAAGCTTCGGGCTAAAAAAAGACAGAAATGGCACATTAAATCAAGCCAAGCTATTAATTGTGATTAACCTAACATAGCATACTTTGTAGCATTGTAACGCAAGCTGCAACTTATCAGCAATGCTAGAATGAGAAAATCTTTGTTGTGGAGAATTGGCAACTTCCCACAGTGCAGTCCAAATGTCAGTGACATTATGAGGGAAGATTCTTTGTCTAGGTGATAAGAGCATTTTGCTAATGTCCATGCTATTCTTCTTGATATTGAATTTACCCTGTACAATTTGTACAAAATACATGAGTGCGTGAAACATGAAATTGCCGTAGGGTCGCTAAACTAAGATGAAATGTTTACATGAATATTAGTAGTAGCCATTGAACTGCAATGTTGAGAGCCGATCGGCGAATATGGAATCAGGCTAAGAAAAGTTTCCATATTTGGTAGCAGTTGACGCTTGGTTTGTAGGTACGCATGTGCAATGAGAAACTCTTGGTAGACAGTTTTAGTTTGAAGATTCCCCGCCAATCGTCCTTCTTCATAGACTAACTATAATGATAATTTTTAAACAAAATTAGGTTTGTGATTGATTTACCTTGATGAATGTTTGCTTTTTACTATCGAAACTTGTTTCTGTAAATGTAATACTCACTCTTTTGGCAGCATTCACATCCGAATTGTGAATAAGAAAGTAATGCAACAGAGCCAAACGAATTTGAATATCATCTCTGTGCTTGTGTTTTACATTTTGTAACAACCGAGTTGATTCAAGTTTGAGCGTTTCTGTGCTCATATCTTCGAAAATGAACATGGCAGGCGAAGAACAGGATACAAGTTTATGTTGAGGGTTCGTCAGTATCAAATCACTGAATTCAAAATACATATGATGACTTGGTTCGTGTGTGACTCCTATGTCCAGCATATGAATGAAAGTTGGCCATGCTGCAACTACTAAATATTGAGCTGTGGATTGAAAAAAGATTTGTTTGAAAGTTTCCAACATATTTTGCAATTTAATGGACGAGTTTGTCGAGGTTTTTATTTCTACCATTAGAATAGAGGCAGACATCAAAATGAAGACGGTTGTTTCTACTCAAATGACGTTTTGGTGAGCAAATCGATGAGATCGTTTTATTGTGATGGAGTAAGTTAATTCTGTATAGTTCCTTTTCATCAGAGCTTAATTGGAAAAGATAAACGGCTCCGGAAGGATGAGCTAAAAGTTTTAGTGTACCCTTTTCTTTCAAAATATTTGGGTCCGGGAGTAACTGGTGATGCATCATGCGTTCACTTGCGGCTTCAGTTAAGTTCAAATCTTTACCTTCTAGAGGAATATTGAGCTGGAAATGCAATGTAATGACAAAATTTTAGATATCCTGATTGTCTGTTTGAGAAACATACGTAGATAATGTGGTATACCATAAATTCGTGAAAACCTACCACTGATTCTCTTGGAAACTTTTGATGAAATTGCAAAATAGCAAAATAAGGGCGAGATTTTTGCTTTGAGATTGATACTTCTTCAAAACTAGATTGTGCAATTATTCTATCGTGAGCGTATGCCAAGTATTGGTAAGTTTCATTCCACTGGGCCCACCAGAAATTTTTGGCCACAGTCTCTTCATTAAACTTTTCCAGGATTGTTTCATCTTTTAAATGCACTTCATATTTGATAGCTCCTGTCATATCATTCAAAAGTTGGTAATTAAATATTTCAAATGAGCACGAGCATTACCGAAATTGTAAAATAATGTGCTTACGCTTTCCAAGTATGAGCACTAGCAGTTCACAGACACATGTGTATGAAGCTTCATAAAAACCATTTTCATAGTTAACACTCTCTGACATTAACTTACTCCCAGTTATATTCTTTTCCATGATGAAATGCATGTGTACTTTACATTCTTGAGATTCAATGACTGTCAGTTCATGTTCAATTTCTAAAAATAATTTTGAAGGATCCTTCATATTCTCCTTTAACACCAGGATGGACCCGCTGTATGTAATTCTTTGCCGAGTTTCATGCTCCTCGTTCGAACAATCTCCGTACACGTCCACTTTTTTCTTCACAATTGAAATCAATATTCGATTTTGAGCCAACATTGTTGCAGATCTGAGCATGCATACATGAAATACAGACTCATCCACTTCCATGTGCAAATCTAGAGTCCATGTGGTTTTTTTCGCTTGTTCGTTTGTATTCATGTTGAGATTCCTCCCTTTTAAAATCACAGGCACGAATTCCAAGGTTTTTATCGCTGGATAATTTGTACTGCTTACTGTTATTAAATGGGAATCTCCTTTACCCACCAGTGTGGACTGCATTTTTGTGCTTCACTTTGCCAATAACCAAAACTATCATTTATGGATTTCTTTTCGACCCATCAATTACTTTTCACTCCAGCTGTACACTAAAGAACGATATCCATATTTATGCATGAATTGTGTTACACTTTACTCACATTCAGCCTAAAGGGTTATTCCCAAGGATTAATATGTATGTGTTACTCATTATTTCAAGTTATTGTTAGTTCTGTTATCACTCATTTGTCTGTCGCACAAATGTCAAGTAATAAGAGATATCTGAACAAATTGTATGTGTATTTTCTGGCCGTATATGTAAAATTTACTTATAGCACTAAATCTGTTTTTGCTTGTAAATTCTACCAAAAATTGTGCCAGCAATTTAGTAATGCCAACTATATTATGCTTGTGCAGTTAATTTGTATGATAATCGTAACGACTTTGTGTGCGGATAAATCGGATAAAGAAAGAAAAGCATGGGCTGGCGGTTGTACTCATCTGCAGTTTACCGAGGCACTCCGAATATCTAGTTTCATATGATGGGAGCAGTAACTAACTATTGATTTTTCTTGCGTGCAGCCGGCATATCTCATTACTCATTGCTTACAAATGGTGTGGCTGGATGAATATGTGAGTCAACAAAGATGAAAGTATTTATATTGTGTTGCATGACATCCGCCAATTACTGTTTTCGTATGGAATTAAATTAGTTGTGAGTTGTGTGAATGATAATTGTCAAAACACGAAAGTGGTTAACTATTGCATTGTATCGCAGGTTAAGCTCGTTAGTTTTTTCATCGTTAAATGCGTTAAATGCTTACGTCGTTAAACTTAATTGCGGATGATGTGAATGGAAATTTCTTGAGATGAAAAATGCTTTTAAATGGAATTGGAAAAAAGCTATGCATATTATTTTGAATTATACGATTATTTTAAGCATATGGGATTACAATTCAATTCTACAAACTTATGAAATGCTGAAAATGATTGGATTGCTAATGCATAAAAAACGATGAAACCATTTATTATTATTCAAAGTTTCAAAACTAGTAAGCATATAGGATACTTCAGCGAGTGAAACTTATCTTAATGCTAGAAATATACTTATTATTTGCAAGATTTTATTCAAAGTTGTTACTTATTTATTTAATATACTGCTGTGAACTCAATGTTCAGCTCTGTGAGCACCTCTTGTTAAGTTTAGGTAACTCAAAATAAGTGCTATCTTACACCTGAAGTCGAAAACCTGTAAAAGATACCTTAATGCTGTCTATATTGTATTCATATATTACATAGAGATTCGTAAGTCTGTGAAGTATATTCTATGTGTAAAATGCATGTTAGACTAACCATAAAGAGCTGAACAAACTGAGCATCTTAAAGCAGAGCATAACATGCACTCTCTAACTCTAAACCGTTTTTGCAACATTGCTTTAAACACAGTAGACGAATCTGTAGACTAGTGACTAGTCCATGTTATATATATAGTGCTCTTATTGCAGACGTAATGTTGGTTAGGTTTGAAGCATCATAATTTATGTTCGCATTAAGATTAGCGAGTGTGAAAAGTGACCCAACTGCTGGTTTACCAAAAGCGTGACTATTTTATGTAGTTTGCTAACAAACATCCTACAGTTCAGTTTTTAAGTTGCTGCTTTAATATAACTGTCTTGATTCTTATTTTCACTTGATTCTTTTTAAAGGTTAATGTGAGATTAAGACGGACGGATGGAACTGTTGTGCCAGGGCGTCCTGTCGAAATGAAATATTATACAGAAGGCAAGGAGTGTGTTAAAGTTTGGTTATTGAAGTATTGTGTGCAATAGAAGTTTTCTTTAGAAGAGTAGGAAATCGAAATTGTTCAATTTAAACTTAAGCAGCGCAAAGAAAAAAATAGCATTTAAAATCCTCTATGCTGGAAAAGAAGTCGAAAATGTTCGAAATGGTGAGTGAGTAATGTTATGTACAGCTAATGTCTTCAAATTAACTCATTCTGTGCAAAAAAGGATTATTCAAAATGTGCCGTCAAAATTAAAACGAAATGAATTACGTACTATGCATGTTGTATTTTTTTAGTAAATGCAAGGTAGTTGTTGTCTAAAGTTAGCCAGTCTAAACCAGTCTAAAGTATATTTATATTAGATGAACATGAAATGGAAGAGCGTACGCGTACAATGATGTGCTGCTACTTACTGACCGAAGACAAAGCTCATATGGTGTGACGTGATGAGTGAAACCTGTTTACTGTTATTTTCCCGGTGCATTCAAATACCCAAACAAATAGCAACTTTTGCTTGCATAATCTTTCATTTCTGTATTTCTGTTAGACATTTGTGGACTGAATGTCAAGATTAAATACACACAAGTGTGTCAGTGTCAATTGTCAACAGAGTAGTAATTTTAAAAACAGCATAGTCGCCGCCAGCGTAGATAATATGGATTAATATCATTACATTTCAGAATCTACCTCTATTAGCCTCCACTTGAGTTTGGGCATTTAAAAATGTCCTACTTACGAGGATCTGCCAACTATGTTTGGTGCACCACTAGTGTATTGGGAAAGGGAGCTACGGGGGCCGTATTTCAAGGGGTTTCTAAACACGATGGGGAGCCAGTGGCCGTCAAAACATTTAACCAACTCAGCCACATGCGTCCACAAGAAGTTCAAGTACGGGAATTTGAAGTGTTGCGTAAAGTGAATCATGAGAACATAGTGAAACTGTTAGCAATCGAAGAAGAGCAAGATGGTCGTGGAAAAGTCATTATTATGGAGTTGTGTACCGGAGGAAGTTTGTTCAATATACTGGACGACCCAGAAAATACGTACGGACTGCAAGAAGACGAGTTCCTGCTGGTCCTTGAGCACCTTTCTGCAGGAATGAATCATCTGAGGGACAACAAGCTGGTTCACCGGGATCTAAAGCCAGGTAACATTATGAAATTCGTGGCAGAGGATGGTCAAATAATCTACAAGCTGACAGATTTTGGTGCAGCCCGAGAGTTAGAAGAAGATCAAGAATTTATGTCCCTGTATGGAACGGAAGAATATTTACATCCGGACATGTATGAAAGAGCTGTACTTCGAAAACCGGTCGGAAAAACTTTCAGTGCCTCTGTGGATTTATGGTCAATTGGTGTAACTTTATACCACGTAGCTACGGGAAATCTACCATTTAGGCCTTATGGGGGAAGAAAAAACAAAGAGATGATGCATTACATCACCACCAAAAAAGAATCAGGAGTCATTGCCGGATGCCAAACTGCAGAAAATGGGCCCATTGACTGGAAAAGGGAATTGCCAATGTCATGCAGACTAAGTGCTGGCTTGAAAATGTTAGTTACCACATTGTTAGCAGGTCTGTTGGAAGTTGACCCACGAAAACGACTAAGTTTCGAAAAATTCTTCCCCTTTGTGCAAAGTATCTTAGCACGAAAGAGGATCCATATATTTTACGTGAACAAGATCCACTCTCTCCGAGTCTATTTGAATACCGAAGAGCATCAAAGTCTGTCTCATCTGCAATGCATGATCATGGAACAGACTGACATTGCCCCAGAAAATCAGATACTCCTCCATGGGGATCACAATTTTGGAGCTCTAGGTGACGATGACGCGGACGCTGTCTCAATTTCCTGCCTTCCTGATACAAGCCCAGACGATCCTATTTTGCTCTTTGATCGGGAGAATAATAATGTGACGTTAGAATGGGATACAAAAGAGATGCCAAAGTTTCCCTCATTTCCTAGCCTTGTGAACGTAGAAAATGATGCTACCTTAGCAAAGCAATACTGCTCAGTTGGCTTCTGTGTCAAAAGACGTATTGAGCAGATATGCTTGTCTGTGAATTTGATTAATAAGGCTGTGAAAGCAATTAATGAAGTAGTTGTGCGTGATTTAAAGCAGTTGAAGAAGGAAGGCACTCAAATTCATAGTGTTAAGACATCTATCACTCAACAATTAAACCTTATGCATCAATTTCATGAAGCTACTCAAAGTTTTGTGTCTGCTATTGGTGGTCCTGTGAAACCCCTGGAATCTAAAGTAGAGTCTATGCATAGAGTCACGGAAAGCCAAATTGAAGAGTTTCGGTCTAAAGAGGCTCATTTGGTGACTGTACAGCAACCTGTGAGCCAACTGTATTCCCGATTTGTAGAAAATTCTATGCTCATGACAGAATGGGATGAAGGCGTTTCGGTAAGTTTACTTTTAGAAATTCGTATATTAACAATCAGAATGCAGCAACTTACAATGTAAGCACCCGAGTTTCAAACACAAATGAATATTTTTATAGATCATTAGCGACACTTCACGATCTGCAGTGAAAGCAGCCACTCATGTGAGTAAATTGCGAGACTCGTGGCAACACCTTTTGAGAGATCGAGCCACCCGTACGCTTACATACAATGATGAGCAGTTTCACATTCTTGAGCGTATAAAAATGCAAGAGAAGAGTAAATGTCTGAACGAATTGCTCAATGAAGACTGTCAGTCAGCTATAATGAAGCTTACTGAAGTGCTCTCGGATTGGTATAAGACTGCCCAAGCAGCTTTCATTCAAAGTGAGATTCTGGTGAAAGATACTGCAGCATTCCAAATCACACTAGCGAATTTTTTGCAACGCTTGAATGATGCCGTATCCACTTATCAGACTGACTTGAATGATTTAGTTACCACGTTGAAGCCATTTCAACATTCTCACCAGAGTGATGAGAGCGGAACTCATTCTACTGATTTGACAACAGGAGGCAGGAATAAATGTGGTATCAATAATCGGCGTAATAGTAGCAAAAAGGAGTATGTAAAAAGTTTCAATCGGGGGCTCAAGGAGTTGAATAGTGTACAAGAGGAGGTTTGGACCATTTTGAAAGAGAATGCCGAACTAGTAAATCAGTTCCAAACGCTTACTTTAACCTTATTAAATGCTGAAGGGAATTCCTCGTCTTCCTATGATAATAATGGTAGTAGTGTTACTATTAGTGAACATGATGGAAATCATCCCAAGTTTGCGAAAGGGGATAAGTCCGATGTATCTACGTAATGATACTGATTTTTTATTGTATTTATCATACAAGGCTCAAACGTTCGTCCAAACCAAAGAGTAATCATTAATTATTTGGCAATCCTGTTCGTGATTAGTTAAGTTGTTCGTGTTCGTGATCTACAATATAAATCAAATGTTTGTGATAGTGATAACGGTAGCTAAATAAGCGTAACGAATAAGTTCGTTGAACGAATTTAAGGATGCTATCGTAGCCTTAATTTGTAAATATAGTGATGAGTTTTTAATCAAATGCTTTTCATTGAAGTAATGAAGTTTCGTGTGAAAAATTAAGTTTTTTCATGAGAAGTTTTTTTTAGCAATATACAGATTTAATACTCTATGTTGAAGACTGGTTAAAAGTCCCAAATAAAAGTAAGGCATTTATATAATTAACATTGTTTTTGCATAGTGAATACGGGCCATCATGACGTAAAAGACAAGACACTGATTTTAACTGGAAGACATTTTTTTTGTCAAATTCTAAACCATATTTATGTTAATTCATGCATGACTAGCTGTAAAGCCTAAGTAAAGTTTTTCCTCTGGCATTCTGCGTGATCAAGGCATCTATACGTACTTGTTAATTGTAGTAGAACAATGGAACTGAACAAATGTGGTCAATAATCATATCTCCTCCTAACTAACATGCAGTAGTTGTTTTATAAATATAGTTTGGTTTCAAAATACATTATTTAGCAATTTTAGCACCAGAACTATCAACCTTATGACCCTAAAATATCGAGAAGAATCATTATGAAAAAATAATGAGTTTATTGTTACGCAATTATTATTTAGAAATGTATCCTAAAACCGCGCCCCTTGTTCCCTATTTAATCTCGTCAAAGATATCCTTAATATACTCAAAGGATGCTTTTTCGTTTCACAGCTTAACAGCTTTCATTCCCTTATGTATTAATTCTGAAGCTTTCCCAGCTTGTTTCACACGTTTGTGTTTTGCTTGAATTGATTGAAAATGTTGTAGTAGATCATCGAATTTAATTTCTTTCACGAAATTCCTCTCTTCACTTTTTGGCGTCCCGTGAAGTCTATTTATCAGCAAAGTATACATGAAAATTACAATAACAACAATGAATTCAAATAAGAGCATACAAGTTGTGGCAAAGTAATCATTTCAATTTTAATCCTTACTTGCTGCCTGGAGGAAGTCGGAAGCTGGGTACACAATTAAGTCTTCGTTGCAACACATGAAAAGATTCACCTAAAATAATAGCCCATGTTAAAATCTAAATGTTCTCTGCTGTGTTGAACACTATAATCGTATCTTACTTTGTGGCAATAACATCAAAATTCCGTATAAAGCTTGCACTAGTTCCGTATTATGATGCCCATCTAACAGATCCAAACGAAGATCTAACAATTCATTACAAAATATATGATCCATTTAGAATTACCCATGTGATGCATGAGCAATCATTCATGATTTGATTATGATGAAACTATCACACATGAATGAATAATATTATCTCAATAATAATAATAGTAACACATAGTAATAATTAAAAAGTAGAGTATGGCTATATTATGTAGTCTACTAGATAGTAGATACGTACATGTAAAAATTGGGGATTCGATCAGCTGGACCAATTTGTCTATTTCTACTAGAAAGTCAACGGTAACATCCAACTGCCCGCTAAAATAAAACAATACATTGTTAATGAACTTCGAATATCTCAAGTTATAATAGAGCAGTTATGAAAATCAACTAGCAACAAAGTAAAACTTACAAAGTTCGGATGATATCACAGGCATGCCCGTAATTCTGAGTAAGAAGGCACAATGCAACAATTGCCACTGGATCATGAGACCACGTGTGGTACAAACAGCAGAATAGAGAACAACTTTCCTGTGTTATTGAAGTATTATTGTAAGCACTTTCTGTCATACTAAATAAAACATTTTGAGTGTTTGAAAAACTTTTTACCCTAGTCTTCAATTCTTTAAGTTGGGTTCTTAGTTCAAAAAGCTCGCTGGAAGTCAGCAAAATAGTATTCAGTGTTTCAACCATCACAGTAGCAAATTTGCAGTTATCTTCATTAAGCAGAATCTCAGATATTGTTCGATAAATAGCTTTAGCACTGAGAAGAACACAAAGTTGCCTACCAAGTATTTTGATTTTTGATACATAAATATTTGGAATTTTCCAGCCATTGAAGGAATTTGGAATTCCCGAAATCGTGTATTTTTCATACCGTATAATAAAAGATCCACGATCCTCTAATAACTGTTTGTCAGTCGAAAATAATCCAAGCAAACTGACAATAAACTTGTTGAAGTATGCATTGGCCTCTACATCAGATTTGGAGAAGTCCTTGAGGCCACCTAACATACATACATTTTGATATGATGAAAAGGGCCTCATTCCATACAACATGAAAGATGAGTTAAATGAGTCCAAGGGCCATTGTTTTTACCCTCTTGTATTTTCCAAGGGTAGGACACAATTTCCGCAAGAACTTCTAAACTCAAGAGGACAACTTCGTCACTTGGATCGGAAAGAGTTTTAAGCAGCACAGGGAAAGTTTCATCCACATGATTAAACATTTTTTCGCCCATTTTCAAATGCAAATGATAAATCCATCGAAGAACTGCTACTTTAGTCGGAACAGCTTCGTTTTGTAAATTCCTTGTTAGCACATCAACTACTGAATTTATATCCACTGTATTTGTTTTTTTCGCATTTTCCTCGTTGTCTCCGTCTTTATTGTTTTCGTTGGAAGACTCAGTAGCAGTTTTTTCCGATTCATCTGACTCTTCACTAAAGTTGGTGATTAATTTCATCAAACTGTAATTAACTGCTTTGCTTGTCTCTCTTATATCTAACATCATAAGAATTTCAGGTTAAATGGCTATTGAAGATACTAAAAGTGTTGTGCTTGAAACAAACTTATTTATAAACTTGCTTTTTCTGGTATCATCCTCATATGCTAAACAAGGTAGAACAGCTGAGAGAATTCCAGACGAATATGGCAACATTTCATTCCCAGCTAAAGAAACAAATTCCTTGATCCATGTAACTGCCATTAACTGTACACACATTCAAATAGAATATTATTTCGTATTCGTACTATGCATTTTTTAGTTTGATTAATAAGGACAAAGATAGATACGTAAAGTAAGAAGCTGAGTATATATTTACTGTCATTGAGTACATACGTTTTTGAAACCGATTGACTAAAGAAAAAAAGTTTTGAAAATTAATAACATTTTCATGCAAATATAAAGATTAATCTTTGTAGACATGACACATAAGATCTACAGTCA
>Ga0210040_10006709_pt1 | contig 14233 bp, 18 predicted proteins | sample CryGeyCG12114_NA_FD_185462 | JGI IMG/M metagenome (GOLD analysis project Ga0210040, IMG submission 185462) | Groundwater microbial communities from aquifer - Crystal Geyser CG19_WC_8/21/14_NA (SPAdes) (version 2) | ecosystem: Environmental > Aquatic > Deep subsurface > Groundwater | place: USA... | reverse complement strand
TAGAGGCTTTAATCTGGTCATCAAGATCGAGTCTTTGGCCTGGTTACAAAGTCTCTCTATCCTTTTACTAAGCGTCCCTAGTAAATTCTCCACTTCTGGAGAACACTTTCAACATATAAGGCCTGGTTGAATGAACATGATGTGCCGTTGTTCAAGTGTTGGCGGGAGCGTTTAGGCATGACACAAGTCGAATTGGCACTGACCTCGGGTGTGCAACACCCCGCGATTGCGCGGATTGAATCCAATATTGATTACACACCACGCAAAACCACACTTGAAAAGCTCGCCAAAGCCATGCGCATTAAGCTCGATCAGTTGTTAGTGGAGTGAAAATCAGCCGGATGTGCACTTATTATCCGAAATTAGGTTGGTTAAAGTATCTTCTGCTTGAAAAAATAGATTTAGGTTCGGGTAAACGTGCGCTTATCACCGATGGCGTTTATGTATCCAAGTATCAGATAACGATTCCTCACGCCTTATCTGGGGCGGTGTTATGAATCAAACCTATCGAAAACAGGTTGGACTTTTGTTGGATGTGTTGCCTGATGTGGCCAAATAAACCTGTTTTGCGATGCACGGTGGAACGGCAATTAATTTGTTTGTACGAAACATGCCGCGTCTGTCTGTTGATATCGACTTAACTTATCTTGAAATCGCTGGCCGAAATGAAACACTTGCGGCTATTAATGCCGCGCTACTGCGAATTAAAGCGAGAATAGAAACGGTTCGCCCATCGGTGCGGATTGAGCATAAGGCAGAAGTAACCAAATTTTTATTGTGATTGTATATATGCTATCATTTGTTTATGAGAAAAATTGTAATTGATACCAGTGTCATCATCAGCGCGTTGATTGGCGAGCAAGGCCCAAGCCGAGGGTTGCTGAGAAAGTGCCTAGAGCAACAACTCAAGCCTTTGATGAGTAACACCTTATTTACAGAGTATGAAGATGTTTGCTTTCGAGAGAATATCCAAATGCTCTGTCCATTGACAGAAGCCGAAACAAGGCGTCTTTTAAACGCGTTTTACTCGACTTCGCAATGGGTGTCTATACATTATATTTGGCGCCCAAATTTAAAAGATGAGGGCGATAATTTTCTGGTCGAACTCGCTGTTGCAGGTAATGCCAAATACATTGTGACCAATAACGTAAAAGATTTTAGCCATGCGCAACTGCGTTTTGATTCCTTTTCAGTCATCACGCCAGAACGAGCAATAAAGGAGGGCATATGGGAACGCTAACCATTCGTTTACCCGATGAACAACACAGCCGACTCAAAGATTTGGCGGCACATAAACACCAAAGCCTAAATAAGCTTTTTGAAGAAATTTCAACCCGTATGATTGTTGAATTCGATACCGAAACACGTTTTAAAACGCTGACGGCACAAGGCGATTTGAAAGAAGGCTTGGCTTTACTGGATAAGTTAGATGCACATTTTAAAACTAATACTGAAACCAAGTAAGTTATGACTTGGCGAATTTATTGATGTTTTCTCGTTCCCACGTTGAACGTGGGAACGATTTTAAGCGCGGGAATTGGTGCATCAAAACATCGAAGTGGAAATAATACCCGCTTGGCAATTCTTATTGAGACCTTTCTTCGCGTCTGACGCGTGCAAAGCTCTCCAAAAAAATCATCTGGGAAATAAAAATGAAACCCGTTGACCATTACAACGGCAAAACGTTTTATTTAGTTGTTGAAACCAAAGGCTATGACACGGAAACGGCAATTCCTGATCCTGAAAAAATCAAAATCGCAGCCGCTAAACGCTTTTTTGAAACGTTAAAAGCTCAAGAAAGCGGTATTGAAGTGCACTACAAAACCAAAATAAATAACCAACAATTAGTCAATTTATTGGCTGAAATGAATGTGCCGTCACAGTAAAAAATCTGCAAGATGTTAAACCAGTCAAAAGCCAGACAAGGCAGAAGAGAAGGAACACAATGGAATTAGAACAAACGCCAGATAATCGATTGTCGGTGGTGTTGATTGCGCTGTTAAAAGGCGTGGTGTATCGCGATGATCAGCAAGCGGTTTGGCAGGATTTGCTGAAATTGCAAACGGCGACAAGAGATTATGTGACAATGCTGGGCTTAGAACTCAAGCTGTTTGAGGAAGACGGTTATGCTTGGCTAGCGCAACTTAAACCTGTAGACGAAAATTCACCAGGCCTGCCTAAACTGGTGACGCGGCGACCCTTATCCTATGCGGTCAGTTTATTGCTGGCATTGCTGCGCAAGCGGTTATTGGCGTTTGATACCATGGGAAATGACACCCGATTGGTGTTGAGCTTTGAAGAAATTCAGCAAGATATGCAGTCATTTTTACCGATGGGCAGTAATGAAGCTAAGTTAATCGACCAACTGCAAACCCATATTAATAAGGTGGTGGAGCTGGGTTTTTTGAAAAAACTGAAACCCGCTTTTGAAGGCGCGCCACAAAGTTATGAAGTGCGACGCATTATCGCGGGCTTTATCGACAGTCAATGGCTGGATCAACTGCAAGCGCGCCTGGCGGAATATCAAGCTTATGCCGAGGATAATCATTGATGAATGCTTTTCAAGATACGTTATTAGACTTTGCCGAAGACAATGCACTGGCCGGCTTCCGCTTGCATCGGTTGGAGGTGTTTAATTGGGGGACATTTGATAATAAAGTTTTCACCCTCAATCTCAATGGACAAAATTCTCTTCTGACCGGTGACATTGGCTCGGGGAAATCCACTTTGGTGGATGCAGTCACCACGTTACTGGTGCCCGCACATCGTATCGCCTACAATAAAGCCGCAGGAGCCGATGCCAAAGAGCGTTCTTTGCGGTCTTATGTGATGGGGTATTTTCGTTCAACGCGCGGCGAGTTTGGCGCGAAACAAGAGGCTTTGCGTGATGCGAATGCCTATTCGGTCATCCTAGGGGTGTTTTACAACGAAGGCTATGATCAATGGGTAACCCTTGCTCAGGTATTTTGGCTGAAAGAAGGCCAAAACCAACCCGACAAGTTTTTTGTGGTCGCCGACAAAGCGCTGAGCATTGTCAACGATTTTTCCCATTTTGGTAAAGACATGACCGCCCTGCGCAAGCGTTTACGTGATAATCCATTGGTTGAATTGTTTAAAACATACAAAGACTATGCAGCAGGTTTCCGCAAACGCTTTGGCTTAAAGAACGAGCAGGCGCTTGAGCTGTTTCATCAAACGGTGTCCATGAAGCAGGTCGGAAATCTCACCGATTTTGTACGCGAGCATATGCTGGAAGAAAGTCAGTCGGCGCAGAAGGTAGAAGCGCTGATTCGCCATTTTGATGACTTGAATCAAGCCCACCAACTGGTGTTAAAAGCCAAGCAACAAGTTAATTTATTGGGGTCGATGGTGGCTGAAGGCAAGCGTTATAACGACCTGCAAACCACACAATCGCACCAGGAAGCAATGCGCGAGGCTTTGGAAGGCTTTTTTGCCGAGCAAAAAATTGCGCTTTTGCAAAAACGTGAGCAGAGTTTACAGACCGATTTAACCCGCGCGCAAGCGCAAGTTGAACAGTTGCAACGCCAAAAACAAGATCAACAAGCACAACGTGATGAGCTTAAACAAGCCATCAGTGACCAAGGGGGAGACCGCTTAGCCGCTTTGCAAAAAGCCATTACCGACGCGCAAACCCACAAACAAAAATGCCAGAACAAATCTAAAGCCTATCAAGCACTGCTCACACAAGTCAATGTGCCGATGCCAACCGATACGGTGGCGTTTGCACACACTCGCCAAAACCTTGATACTCTCACGGAACGCACTGAGCAGCAGCAAATCGAACAGGAAGACCAGCTTAAAGAGTTGGAATTTGATTTTCGTCGCCAGCGTTTGGTTCATGAGGCGCTGGACGCACAAATCCAGTCTTTAAAACACCGAAAAAACAATATTGATGAGGCGCAGATTCAGATCCGCCAAGCCTTGTGTCAGGCGCTGGATCTCGATGAAACGGAAATGCCATTTGTCGGAGAATTACTCCAGGTACGTGAAGAAGACCAGGCCTGGGAGGGCGCAATTGAGCGGATTTTACACAATTTTGCCTTGTCGCTATTGGTGCCGGATCGGCATTATGCGGCTGTGTCAGAATGGGTAGAACGCACGCGCTTAACAGGGCGTTTGGTTTACTATCGCGTCAAACAGGCTGAAAAATCACCAGGCCTGGTCAATTTGCACCCCCAATCACTGGTGCGCAAAGTCTCGGTAAAGCCGGACAGTGAATTTTACGATTATCTGCAAGGGCAATTGGCCAAGCGGTTTGATTACGCCTGTTGCGAATCGCTGCAGCATTTTCGCCGTGAAAAACTGGCGGTGACCCTGCAAGGACAGATCAAATCGGGCAATCAACGCCATGAAAAAGATGATCGCCGTGCCCTGAATGATCGACGCTTTTATGTATTGGGCTGGTCTAACCGCGATAAAATTTTAGCGCTGGAAGCACAAGCCGCCGAGTTACAACAAGACCTGGCGAATCAAGCTGCGCAAATAGCCGCATTAACTCAGCAGATTACCCAACTGAAAGATCAACTCACTGCTCTGGCAAAACTGAGCCTTTATCAGGACTATGAAGAACTCAACTGGGCACATTGGGTCAGTGAACTGGGCAGGTTAATCGCAGAAAAAGCCGAATTGGAAGCCAGCCATGATCAGCTAACCTTATTGCAACATCAGTTGGAAGCCCTAGAAAAAGACATTCGTCACACCGATGAAAGTTTAAATCAACGCTATGGCGAACAGGGGGAATTGAAATCTAAATTAGACGCCTTAGCAAACGACTTAACACGGACACAGGATAGTTTAAAACAGCAACTTGAAAGTGGCTGTTTTAAGGAGATACATCGTCAAGCCTTAACCAAGGCGCAAACCGACTGGCAGTTGCAGGCGCAACGGGTGGAAAGTATCGAACCGCGACAAAGCGAGATGCGGGGAAAAATTCAAGCAGAAATCAACAATCTCAGAGGCAAACTTGATCGGTTACAAACCAATTTAGTGCGGCAAATTAATGATTTTTGTCACGCGTATCCGGCGGAAACCAAGGATTTTTCCAAAGATCTAGCAGGCCTGGCAGAATTTGAAGCCTTTTATAATCAGTTATTGTCCGACGATTTACCGCGTTTTGAGGCGCGTTTTAAAGAGCAGCTTAATCAAAATACCATTAACCAAATTTCGCATTTTAAAGTGCAGCTCAAACAAGCTCAGCTGGAAATCAAAGAGCGCATCGAGACCATTAATCGATCGCTGGCAGACATCGATTATACGCAAGGCCGCTTTATTCGTTTAGAAGTGTTGCCCAATCCCGACCCGGAAATCAAAGACTTTTATCAAGAATTGGAAGCTTGCACCGAAAATACCCTCACCGGGTCGCAAGACGAACAATACAGCGAGGCCAAGTTTTTGCAGGTAAAAGCCTTGATTGATCGCTTTTGCGGACGTGAAGGGTTGGTGGATTTAGACAAACGCTGGACGGCCAAAGTCACAGATGTGCGCAATTTTTTTCAGTTTTCCGCATCCGAACGTTACCGAGAAGACGACACCGAGCATGAACACTATAGCGATTCGGCCGGTAAATCCGGGGGGCAAAAAGAAAAACTGGCTTATACGATCTTAGCCGCCAGCTTGGCTTATCAGTTTGGGCTTGAGTGGGGCGAAGTGAAATCGCGCTCTTTCCGTTTTGTGGTGATTGATGAAGCCTTTGGGCGCGGTTCAGACGATTCGGCTCGCTTTGGCTTAAAGTTGTTTAAACAATTAAATTTACAATTGCTCATCGTCACCCCCAAACAGAAAATTCACGTGATTGAACCTTTTGTCGCCAATGTGGGCTTTGTCACCAATCGCGAGGGGCGTGAGTCGCAACTGCGCAACCTGACGATTGAACAGCACCTTGAACAAAAATCGAAATTTCTCGGCTCTTCGCCGAGTTCTCCGTTTCAATCGTTAAAAGGCCACATTCGTGACGCCGCTAAGTGAGATTAAAGCCAAACTCGCCAAACGCTGGTTAACCCATTACCTTCCCGATAGCTTAGCGACTGAATCTGCTTTTTTTCCGTTGCGTATCGGCCTAAAACCACCGACGGATAAACAGCTTTTACAAGACTTTGAAGCCGTGAAACGCTGGGTACAAAGCTATGCTCAGCTTGAAAAGTCGCCTTTTGAGATTGAATGGCAAAGCAAACGCACCAGTTTGGGTAAAAACGATTTTCCGCAAGCGATTCGATTCCAAACGATCCATAACCTTGCCGGCTTTATCAACAAAACCGCTGAGTTAGCGCTTTACCAAACCTTATCGAATCAACTGATTGACACCTTCCCGCCTCTCAAACCTTTTTGCCAGAAACACCCTGCTAAAGTACTGAAATATCACCCCGCCTGGCCATGTTTACGCTCCTTTATACAGTGGCGCTTGGCCAACCCAAATCCACAGATTTATTTGCGTCAAGTGCCGATTGCTGACTTTGACAGTAAGTTTTTAGAGGGACATAAAGCCATATTGGCGGAGTGTTTGGATATAATTCTACCCGTTGAGCACATTCGCTCGGAGTTTAGCGGTGTTAAACAGTTTTGTGCGCGTTATGGGTTTTTAGATCAAGCCGAACAATTGCAAGCGCGTTTATTGGATCGGCAACAAACATTGCAAGGCTTTAAAACCTTTAGCGCGCCCTTTAGCGAGTGGCAAAGCTTTCAGCCACAAGCCTTTGGCATTCAGCGGGTGTTTATTACCGAAAATAAGGTGAACTTTCTTGCCTTTCCAGAGCTTGCAAACGCTTTGGTGTTATTTGGCAAAGGCTTCGGCTTTGAGCATTGGAAGCAGCTGACATGGTTAAAGGATTTGCCGATTTATTATTGGGGCGACATTGATACCCACGGTTTTGCCATCTTAAATCAATTTCGCCAGGCCTGGCCAAATACTCAAAGCCTACTGATGGATGAAGCAACGTTATTGGCTCATCAAGCTTTATGGGGAGTCGAACCGCAACCGACCCAAGCCCGTTTATCCCATTTGGCTGCTGAAGAACAAAGGCTCTATCAAGCCTTACAGCAGAATGATTTAGGCCCGAACATTCGGCTCGAACAAGAGCGCATTGCCTTTACTTGGCTAGTCGAACAATTAAAAGAGACCTTTACGCAAGATGGGTGCACGAGTAAAAATGGTTAAAAACCGCCTGTTTTTCGTTGAAAACCTTGCCAATAGCTTGCGCTTTTCGCCTTAATCAGTCGATTTTTTTATCATTTTGCCCAGGCCTGGGCAAAATTTGCGCTAGATTGGCCAGTAGCCACCGGTCGCACCGATAATAAATTCAAGGGTGCCCAGCATTAGGTTGAGCGCGATTAAAGGGCGCATCTGAGTGTTCATGATTTGCCCTGCTTCCGCCAATTCATATTGGGCAATGCGGATTTTGAATTTTGCAAAGGGTCCAAAAAACAACCAGGCAAAAATGACAATCATCAACCAGCCAATGCCACTCATCACTTTTAGGTATAGAGGCGTTTGTTCCAATCCGCCAAAGTCTTGCATAATCAGCCAATAACCGCTCACAACGATCAAGCTGATAAACAACCAAACCCACCCGAAAAAACGGCGAAAGACAGCTTGCCATAATTGAACCCTTTCGTTTGGCTCCATGTTCATCGCGCAAGGTCGCAGTACCCGATAGGCAAAGAAAATACCCCCCACCCACATCATGGCGGCGATGGCATGAAGGGAAATTGCAATTTGGCTTTCAACTGACATAAACTTCCTTTTTTGAATTGAGCGATGAGACATGATAAACCTTTGGTGATTTAACCCTAAAACGCCCATAAAATCAATTTTGTTAAACGAATAGCACTTTTTTTGCGCCATGATTAGATCTTTTTAATTGAATATATCCGCTTAAGCGGATATACTGTTTTTCAAAATTAACGCCTTGGAAATAATTATGTTTGAACAACTCGGAAACTGGTTCGCTTACGACCTATTGGAATTAACCATCAATTCACAAACCGGAGATGCGGTGCAGTTTTTTGTGATGGATACCACCAAAATCTTTGTGATGCTGGTTGCGATTATTTATATCATGGGTTTGTTGCGTGCTTTTGTTTCTACCGAGCGCATTCGCGAGGTGGTGGCCGGCAAGCCTAAGTGGATGGGACGTTCATTGGCGATCAGTTTAGGCTCGGTGACGCCTTTTTGTTCTTGTTCTTCCGTGCCGTTATTTATTGGCTTTGTTGAGGCACGGATTCCCTTAGGAATCACCTTTGCCTTTTTAATTGCCAGCCCGATGATTAATGAAGTGGCCGTTGTGTTGCTGATTGGTATTTTGGGATGGGAAATTGCATTATTGTATGTGCTTGCCGGCGTCGTGGTGGCTTATGTCGGCTCGGTTATCATTGAATGGTTTAAACCGGAACGCTGGGTAGAGTCTTATGTATGGGGCATCAAAATGCGTCATCAACAAGAGCAGCAAGCTCAAGTTGGCGGCTTAAAGGGACGTCACGAATTTGCCTGGAATGAGGTGAAAGTGATCGTAAAACGCATTTGGCATTGGGTGATTATCGGTATCGGTTTAGGCGCAATCTTCCACGGTTATGTGCCTGAAGCTTGGGTGAGCACTTATTTAGCGGATGCCACCAGCTGGTGGAGTGTGCCGGCAGCGGTGGCTTTAGGGGTGCCTTTATATTCAAATGCAACCGGCGTCATTCCGGTGATCGAGGCCATGCTGGGTAAAGGTGTCCCTATTGGCACGAGTTTGGCGTTAATGATGAGTATTGCTGCGCTGTCGTTACCGGAACTACTCATTCTACGCAAAGTGATTCGCTGGCCTGCGTTAATAGTGTTTGTTGGGGTATTAGCGGTTGCGTTTATTTTAGTGGGATATCTGTTTAATTTTTTATATGCATAAACAAAAGGAAGCGTAAAAATGAAAAATAATTTAATGGTGCGTTTGATGACACTGTTTATTTTGCTGGGAATGGGTTTGGCACATTTTAGTGGCCAAGTTGATTTATTATCGGCTTACTGGCTGTGGTTGGCCATCATGCCGGCATTGATGGGGTTTCAAGCGACTTTTACCGGGTTTTGCCCAGCGGGAATGATTGGCAAATTATCAAAATCCGGTGAATGTTGTCCCGGGGGGAGTTGCGGAACCAACAAAACAGCAGCTCCGGAAAAAGCCACCGCGAAAGCGTCCGACAAGGCTTGCTGTGCAGGGTCAGCAGAAGACTTAACAACCAAACAAGCTACCAGTTGTTGCGGATCGGATTCTAAAGAGAATGCCTCCACGGCTTCGAGCTGTTGCGATTCTCAAAAGGAAACTGAAAAAACCGATTGTTGTAGCGGTTCAACCGATGGATTGGAGATCAAAGTATTGGGGACAGGCTGTGCCAATTGCAAGAACACGGTGAAAGCCATTCAAACAACAGCAGATGAATTGGCGATCAAAGTGAATGTAATTAAAATTGAAGACATTGCCGAAATTGCCGCCTATGGCATCATGACAACCCCTTCAGTCGTCATCAATGAGGAAGTCGTTCACTCAGGAGGCATTCCATCGAAAAAGGTCATTACCGAGTGGTTATCGGCTTAATTTAAAGGAACCCCCTATGAATGCTCTTTGGCTTGCCGGCAGTTTGTTTGTGGTGACCCTAACGTTGGTCATTTGGCAACCAAGGGTTTTAAAAATTGGCGTTTCAGCGGTCATGGGTGCCATAGTTGCCGTACTGCTAGGCATCGTTTCTTTAAACGATGTTTGGCAGGTGACACATATTGTTTGGGATGCAACCTTGGCGTTTATCGGCATTATTTTGATTTCAATGGTGCTTGATGAACTGGGTTTCTTTGAATGGGCAGCGATTCACATGGGGCATTTGGCCGCTGGCAACGGTCATTTAATGTTTATTTATACGATTCTACTGGGGGCAGTGGTCGCGGCCTTTTTCGCCAATGATGGCGCTGCATTGATTCTAACCCCCATCATTCTCGCCAAAATGCGGTTACTGCAACTCAACTTTAAAGCTTTAATTGCATTTGTGGTGGCGGCCGGCTTTATTAGCGATGCAGCCAGCATGCCTTTAATTTTTTCAAATCTTACCAATATTGTAACGGCTCACTACTTTGACTTAGGCTTTTGGGATTATACCTTAACGATGTGGTGGCCTAATTTAGCGGCTATCTTGACCAGCACAGCCTTATTATGGCTATTGTTTCGAAAAGACATTCCTTCAAAAGTGGATTCAAGCCACCTTAAGCCGGCTGCCGATGCCATTCGCAATCGTCCGATGTTTTACTATAGCCTCTTCATTTTGGCAACGGTGTTTATCGGCATTGCGATTGGCGATGCTTATAATTTACCGGTCAGTCTATTTGCTTTAAGTGGCGCAGCACTGTTATTGATATTGGGGCATCATTATCAAGTGGTCAAAGTTGGCATGATGCTTAAAATGGCGCCCTGGCAAATTGTTTGGTTCAGTATTGGCTTGTATGTTGTGGTTTGGGGTCTGAAAAATGCAGGACTGACCGACCTATTGGCTGAAACCTTAATTGCCTTAGCGAATTATGGTCATGTTGCACAGGTGGTGGGTACAGGCTTCATTGCTGCGATTTTAAGTGCCTTAATGAATAATATGCCCACCATTATGGTAATGGATATTGCCGCAGAGCAAGCCGGCCAACAAGCACTTGCTTATGCGAATGTGATCGGCAGTAACCTGGGGCCCAAAATGACCCCTTGGGGCTCTTTGGCAACGCTATTATGGTTACATGTATTAATGCAAAAAGGGGTCACCATCGGTTGGGGGCAGTATATGAAAGTTGGATTATTGATCACCCCGCCGGTTCTTGTGATCAGTTTACTCACCTTGGCATGGATTCTTTAGGAGACCCTGATGGCGACTCAATGGAGACCCAAACAGATCGTAACGGTTTTTTTGATGATGTTTACGTTGTTTGCGTGTAGCGAAATTTTAGCAGCGACACCCTCCCAAGACTGGATGAATTATGGGGAATCGATGGTGCCATCAGGCGAGCAAAAAGTCACCTTTATTGAATTAGGCGCTGATAAATGTTTTTCTTGTCGCATGATGCAACCCATCCTAAACAATCTGCAAACGCGCTACCCAAAAGATTTAAAAGTGGTTTTCATTAATGTTTGGCAGGAAAACGGCGACATTGCCGGTAAAAAGTACGCTATTCGCGTGATTCCCACACAGATTTTTTACAATGCGCAAGGCGAAGAAATTTTTCGTCATGAAGGCTTCTTTGCAGAAAACCAAATTGAAGCCCTACTCAAAAAACATCGAGTCTCACAATGATTTTAGACTTCTTAACAACCCTCTCCAATGCGCTTGCCGCAGCGCCTCATTGGGCATTAATCGCCGCATTTTTTTGGGGTGTCATCAGTGTCGTATTTTCTCCTTGTCATTTAGCCAGTATCCCTTTGGTCATGAGTTTTGTCGGCACACAAAGTAACGGCAATGCCCGTCGCGCTTTCTGGCTTTCCACATTATTTGCATTGGGTATTTTAATCATTATTGCCTTACTGGGATTCATTACCAGTGGTTTAGGGCGTATGCTAGGCGATGTAGGGTCTTGGGCAGATTGGGGCGCCGCATTTATTTTTATCTTGGCAGGATTGCTGTTTTTAGAGTGGATTCGTCTACCGAATTTTTCAAATGCTGTTTTCAAACACACAAAACCGACCGGCTATTGGGCTGCCCTCAGTTTAGGCATGTTATTTGGCACCCTCTTAGGCCCTTGTGCGTTTGGCTTTATGATGCCGGTTTTAGCCTTGTCACTGAGTGTCGCTTCGCAGGACTTTGGCTTTGCTATTTCATTGATGCTGCTTTATGGTTTAGGCCATTCCGCGCCCATTATGGCTCTGGGCACCTCGACTGCAAAAATACAGAAAGTCCTCAATACCCTGCCCAATGATCGATTATTGCACCGACTTAAACAAGGGTTGGGTTGGCTAATGATTGCCATTGGCATTTGGTGGCTTTTTAAAACGTTTTAATCACGCTGAAACGATTGCAACATAGAATAAACGAGCAACAAAATTGTAACAAAAGGAAATTTTTTATGCCCCATCAACACAATCATTCTCATGCCCCTGCCAGCTACAATCGGGCATTTGCTCTGGGGATATTGCTGAATATTGGCTTTGTGATCATTGAATTTGGCTATGGCATGGCAGCCGATTCATTAGCCTTGATTGCCGATGCCGGGCATAATTTAAGCGATGTTTTTAGTCTTTTATTGGCTTGGGGCGCGGCTGCCTTGACCACCATTTCTGCGACCGATCAACGTACTTATGGCTATCGTAAAGCCACCGTTTTAGCGGCGCTAATCAGTGCATTTGTATTGCTTTTAGCCTTAGCCGGCATCGCTTGGGAAGCGATTGAACGTTTAGCGGATCCTCAGCCCATTGAAGGGCTGACCATGATCGTGGTCGCCGCCATTGGCGTTGTCATCAATACCGCCACTGCTTTATTGTTCTTAAAAGGTCAAAAACAAGACTTAAATATTCGCGGCGCTTTTTTGCACATGGCTGCCGATGCTGCGGTATCCTTGGGCGTTGTCATAGCAGGCCTGGCTATTTTTTGGGGTAATTGGCTGTGGCTTGACCCGGCAATCAGTTTGGTCATTGTCGTTGTGGTCTTTATGAGCACTTGGAGCTTATTACGAGACTCTTTAAACTACGCAATGGACGGTGTCCCTCATCATATCAGTACGCCACAAGTCAGACGTTATTTAGAAAACTTGCCCGATGTAAAAGCGATTCATGATTTACACATTTGGCCGCTGAGCACAACCAATATAGCAATGAGCGTGCATCTAGTGATAGACGGCGATCAAATCAATAATCAACTACTGAGTGATATTCAATCTTATTGTCATGACAACTTCGGCATTGATCACGCAACCATTCAGGTTGAAAATACCCTGTCAGACAATCATTGCCAACTCAATAATCAAGGCCATCATCCCTAAACAGCAAAGGTCTCATCATCAAACTCAATTGAGTCAATAAATCAAGGAGAAGTCTCATGTTAACTTATCAAGTAAACGCTAACTGAATTGACCATCACCATAGTGAAGCCAGTTGTAAAGAAGCAACATTAGTCATTGATTCGGATCTAAATGGCAATCAACAAGCTTTCAACCCTGCCGAATTATTATTAGCCTCACTGGCCGCTTGTATTCTAAAAAACATTGAGCGAATTGCGCCAATATTAAAATTTGAATTTGATTCGATTGCAATAGATATTAAGGGGGCACGTCAGGAGAGTCCGCCAAAGATGCAAAAAATAGATTATATTGTTCGCATAGAGACTCAAGAATCGGACAAGCGGCTAGCGTTATTACAGACCAATATTGAAAAATATGGCACTATTTACAATACCCTTAAAAAAAGTACCGAACTAACGGGACGCATAGAAAGGTGCTAAATCAGTCTATCAATCCGGTGCTATCCGATCAACGAAGAAATCAACGTAACGATTCAATATACGCCTTAGCATTATCGCCCCGTAAATTTTCGGCCATCCCCGTTAAACCATCGGTCAGGTATTTGGCATCAATGCTATGCGAACGTAAGTAAACCATCGCGATGGCCGCCCGATCTTTGTGCGGGCAGGCCGTTACCACAATTTTCGTTTTATCAATTTCGTCCATACGATTGGGTAATTTATTAAGCGGAATATTGATTGATGGGTTAATATGCCAAGCAGCATATTCTTCCTCAAAGCGAATATCTATTAACTGTGCCTTGCCTTCTTTCAGTTTTTGAATCAAGGTTTTGCTGTCAATTTTCATGTCTTTACGGGTTTCATAACTAAAATCCGTAATAAAGGATTCTAAACGATTCATTGCTTGATCTTGAGCCAAACAATGCGTTGACACTGTCAATACACCCACTAGCAGCCTGTCGGACTTCGCTACCACCAGCAAATCAAATCCGACAACATTGAAACGGTGATGCTCGAAATTAACGGAAATAACTCGTTTTTGCCCCGGCTTTTTCTTGTTGAGCTGTTCTGACACCGAAAAAAAGAGTGCCCGCGGGTTTTATGCCGCCAGAACGTGTAACCGCTTCAGATTCCAGGCAATGCAGACCAGATTCCATTCGCCACGGACGGACTCTACCCCGCGTAGCAGGAACTGGCGGAAGCCCAACACCGCTTTAATGATGCCAAAGACCGGTTCAACGGTACATTTTCGTTGGGCGTAAATGGCACGGCC
>Ga0210040_10006708_pt1 | contig 14236 bp, 13 predicted proteins | sample CryGeyCG12114_NA_FD_185462 | JGI IMG/M metagenome (GOLD analysis project Ga0210040, IMG submission 185462) | Groundwater microbial communities from aquifer - Crystal Geyser CG19_WC_8/21/14_NA (SPAdes) (version 2) | ecosystem: Environmental > Aquatic > Deep subsurface > Groundwater | place: USA... | reverse complement strand
CGCCCCCGCCTGCCCGAGGTCGTTGACGACCAGCTGCAGCCGCGGGCCGGCCACGTGCGTGAGCAGCACGACGGCCACCAGCGCGAGCAGCCCGGCGGCGGCGGCTGCGGCGGGCAGCAGGCGGCGCAGCACGGCACTGGGCTGTCCTGGCGCGATCACGCGAGCTCCTCCGCCGGCACGTGCGGCAGGGGCAGGGGCCCCGCCGTCACGGACCTGGTCGGCAGGGCTCCGGCGGCGCTGGAGTGCACGTACGAGGGGACGCACCCCGGGGGACTCAGCCGTAGACGAGCCGGGTGACCCACTCCGCGACGAGCGCCGGCTTGCCCTCGCCCTCGATCTCCACGGTCATCGTGCGGGTGACCTGCAGGGTGTTCGGGTCCTTGAGGTCGACGGAGGACAGCACGCTGCTCGCCCGCACCTTCGAGCCGACCTTGACCGGGGCGACGAAGCGCACCTTCTCGAAGCCGTAGTTGACGCCCATGACGATGCCGGTGAGCCGCTCGCCGTCCTGCGGGATGGAGGCGGACAGGTGCGACAGCAGCGACAGGGTGAGGAAGCCGTGGGCGATCGTCACGCCCCACGGCGAGAACTCGGCGGCCGCCTGCGGGTCGACGTGGATGAACTGCCGGTCCTCGGTCACCTCGGCGAACGCGTCGATGCGCTCCTGCGTCACCTCGAACCAGTCGCTCGACCCCTCCGGCTGCCCCACGCGCGCCTGGAAGAGCTCGTACGCCTTCTCGCCGTTCGTCGCCATCTGCTCCCTCTCGAGTCGTGGCGGGCAGGCTAGCGGGGGTGACCCGCCGCCCCCACGGTCCCGCGCCCGGCCGGGCACCTGGTCCGCGCGGGGGTGCCGGACCCGCCCGTCCTGACCAGGGCGCCTGGTCCTCCTGCACCGTCTTCCGCGGGCCTGACCACGTCCGGGGCCGAGACGTAGTTGAGTTCTCCGTCACACCGACCGAGAGGCATCATGTGCGCACGCTGACCGTCCTCGGGCTCGCCGGCCTGATCGGTGCCCTCGGCCCGAGCGCGGCGGGTCTCGCGACCGCCGAGCCGGCCCCTCCGCCAGCCGCCGGGAGCGCCTGCGACCCGCACACGACCAGCTGCGGCGACGTGAGCGCCCCGGCCCTGCGCCGGCTGGCGGCGACACCGGCGGCGGTGCGCCTCGGCCCCGCCGGGGCGGGGGTCCACGTCACGGCGGTGCTGTCGGACGCCAGCGGCGTGCACGAGGCCAGCGTCGACGTGTTCGACGGCAGCGGGGGGTACGTCGACACCTACCCGCTGACCCGGGAGGCGGGCGTCCCCGGCGGCTCCGAGACCTGGGGCGGCCAGCTCGCGCTGGGCGTCGCCGCCCGCCCGGGCAGCTGGAGCCTCGACCTCGACCTGACGGACGTCCGCGGCAACTGGACCTGGCACCGGGCGGCCCGGTCCTTCCCGGTGGCGCTCGACACGCAGCTGGACTTCGACGCGGCGCCGGAGCGGCCGCTGCGCGGGGGGACGATCACCGGCGCGGGGGTGCTCCGGCAGCTGGTGCCCGGCCAGGGCTACGCCCCGTACGCCGGCGCGACGGTCGTGGTCTCGTTCCGGCCCGCCGGCGCGACGAGGTACGACGAGGTGGCCAGGACGGTCACGGCCGCGGACGGCAGCTACAGCACGAGCGCCCCCGCCGGCCTCGGCGACGGGACCTGGCGGGCGGCCTTCCCGGGGGCCGACGCGTACGCGGCCAGCACGAGCCGGTCCGACTCCATCGACGTCCGATGAGCAGGCTGCCGCTGAAGCTGCCGATGGCCGCGACGCTGCTCGCGGGCCTGCTGACCGGTCTGCTGGCCCCGGCCGGCACGGCCCCGGCCCACGCCGAGGACCCGGTCCCGTACACCTTCGTCAGCACGCCGGACTTCCTCAACGCCGACAACGCCGACGTCAGCGACAGCCCGTACTGGGAGCCGGGCGACCCCAACTCGATCAACCCGAGCTACCAGGCCAGCCTGACCAAGGTGCTCCGCGACGTCGCCCGGTGGCGGCCGGACGCGACGCTGCTGGCGGGGGACGCGGTCGAGGGGCACTGGGGCATCGACACGCTCGGCACCGGGATCTTCGGGCCGGTCACCACCGAGGCCGAGCAGGTGGCCGCCGTGCGGCTGGCGGCGGCGCAGTACTACGCGGCGACGGTCGAGCGGTTCGCCGCGGCCGGGCTGCCGCTGCCGCACGCGGCGGTGGGCGACCACGAGATCGGCGACAACCCCTGGAAGGGCAGCCCGTACGGCGACTTCAAGCGCCGCAACCTCACGACGTTCAAGAGGGCCTGGGCCGGCTGGTTCACGCAGGGCGGCGCCCGCTACGCCCAGCACCCCGTCGGCACCAGCTTCGACACCACGGCGTACGCGGTGATGCTCGCCCCGGAGATCGAGCTGATCACCGTGGACATGTTCACGCGCACCTCGACCAACGTCGTCAACGAGCTCGGCAGCGGCGAGCTGGCCTGGTTCCAGGCGCAGCTCGCGGACGCCAACGCCCGGGGCGTCGACTGGATCGTCGTGCAGGGCCACGACCCGGTGCTCGGCCCGGTGCGCGCGCGCTCCAGCTCCCGGCAGGTCTATCGCGGGGGGCCGGGCTCGCCGTTCTGGCAGGCCATGCGCGACGCCCACGTCGACCTCTACCTGCACGGCGAGGTGCACGACACGACGGCGATCCAGCAGGACGGCGTGACGCAGATCAGCCACGGCGGGCTGTTCTACAAGGGCCAGTTCTCCTACCTGGTGGCGCAGTTCCGCGGGGACACGGTGCAGCTGCAGACGCGGGCGTTCCGCGCGGCGACCGACGCCAGCTCCCTGCTGTGGCAGACCGACCGCCAGCTGGAGCCCGCCGGGCTGCACTACGCGCCCAGCTCCTACGTCAGCGGGACGATGACGCTCGACAAGGACCAGCACGTGCTCGCCCGCTCGGGGCTGCTGGACGTCTACTCCCCGGCTGCCCCCGGCAGCCCCGGGTCGACGCCCCGGACGTCGCCGGTCAGCGCGGCACGCGCAGCAGCCCCTCCTGGACGACGCTGACGGCGAGCTGCCCGTCCCGGGTGTAGATCGAGCCGCGGGACAGCCCCCGGCTGCCCCCCGTCCACGGCGACTCCTGGTCGTAGAGCCACCACTGGTCGGCGCGGAACGGCCGGTGGAACCACATCGCGTGGTCCAGGCTCGCCCCCGCGACGTCGCCGGTGCCCCAGGCCCGGCCGTGCACCAGCAGCGTCGAGTCCAGCAGCGTCATGTCGGACGCGAAGGTCACCGCGCACACGTGCAGCAGCGGGTCGTCCGGGAGGGTCCCGTCCGCGCGCATCCACACCCGCGAGCGCGGCTCGCGGCGCCCGGTGTCCTTGGCGATGCGCGGGGGGTCGCCGACGTAGCGCACGTCGATCGGCCGCGGCCGGGAGTACCACCCGTTCAGCTCGCCGGCGTACGGCTGCATGCGCACGCTGAGCGTCTCGAGTCCCTCCGGCTCCGGGACGTCGGGCATGGCCGTCGTGTGCTCCAGGCCCTGCTCCACGAGCTGGAACGAGGCGGCGAGGTTGAAGATGGCCTTGCCGTGCTGGACGCCGACGACGCGCCGGGTGGTGAAGCTGCGGCCGTCCCGTATGCGGTCGACCTCGTACACGATGGGGATCGACGGGTCGCCGGGACGCAGGAAGTACGCGTGCAGGCTGTGCACCGGCCGGTCCGAGGGGACGGTGCGGCCCGCGGCGACCAGCGCCTGCCCGGCGACCTGACCGCCGAACACCCGCTGCAGCGGCTCGCTCGCCTGCTTCCCGCGGAAGATGTCGACCTCGATCGGCTCGAGGTCGAGCAGGTCGACGAGGTGCTCGAGCGCGGTGTCGCCCTGGGTGGAGGTCACCTGGGCATGGTCGCAGTCCCGGGGCCCCGGCCGGGCCGGGGGGCCGCTCAGCGCTCGCGGACCTGCCCGGCGGCGACCTCGAGCGTGCGGGTGGTGCGCACCGCCTGCAGCAGCCGCCGGTCGTGGGTCACCAGCAGCAGCGTCCCGTCGTAGGACCCCAGCGCCTGCTCCAGCTGCTCGATGGCGGGCACGTCGAGGTGGTTGGTGGGCTCGTCGAGGACCAGGCAGTTGACGCCGACGGCCTGCAGCAGCGCGAGCCCGGCGCGGGTGCGCTCGCCGGGCGACAGCGACGCGCACGGCCGCGAGGTGTGGTCGGCCTTGAGCCCGAACTTGGCCAGCAGCGTCCGGCACTCCGACGCCGGCCAGCCGGTCGCCTCCTCCAGCACGTCCACGACGGTCGCCGGCCCGGCGAAGCGCGAGCGCGCCTGGTCGACCTCGCCGAGCTGCACCCCCCTGCCGAGCGCCTGCCGGCCGCTGTCCAGCGGCACCCTCCCGAGCAGCGCGCCGAGCAGGGTGGTCTTGCCGGCGCCGTTCGGCCCGACGAGGGCGATCCGCTCGCCGTACGACACCTCGAGCGTGACCGGCCCGAGGGTGAACGCGCCGCGGCGCACCACGGCGTCCGACAGCGTGGCGACCACCTCGCCGGAGCGCGGGGCCGCCGCGATCTCCAGCTGGAGCTGCCACTCCTTGCGCGGCTCGTCGACCTCCTCCAGGCGGTCGATCTGCGCCTCGATGGTCCTCACCCGGCCGGCGGAGTGCGTCGCCGCCTCCATGCGGGCGCCCTTCGCGCTGCGGTCGTTGTCGGGCATGCGCCGCTTGGCGCGCACCGCGCCGCGCACCGACTGCTCGCGCTGGCGCTGCGCCTGCTGCACCAGGCCGGTGCGCTTGTCCTCGAACTCCTCGTACGCGTCGCGCTGCTGCTGGCGGGCCAGCGCGCGCTCGCTGCGGTAGGCCTCCCAGCCGCCGCCGTAGAGCCGCGCGGTGCGCAGCGGCCCGTCGACGTCGAGCACGCTCGTGACGGTGCGGGCGAGGAACTCGCGGTCGTGGCTGACGACGACGAGCCCGGCCTGCAGCCCGAGGACGAACTGCTCGAGGCGCTCCAGCCCGGCGAAGTCCAGGTCGTTGGTCGGCTCGTCGAGCAGGAAGACGTCGTAGCGGCTGAGCAGCACGCTGGCCAGCGAGGCGCGCGCGGCCTGCCCCCCGGACAGCGTGGTGGTCTCGGCGCCGAGCAGGGTGAGCGGCAGGCCGAGGTCGGCGCAGACCTGCTCGGCGCGCACGTCGAGGTCGGCGCCGCCGAGGTCGAGCCAGCGCTGGAGGGCGTCGTCCCACCTGTCCGCCGACAAGGGGTCGGGGCCGTCCTCGCGGCCGTCGGTGAGCGCCTCGGTCGCCTCGTCGAGCAGGCGCTGGGCCTCGGCGACCCCGGTGCGCCGCTCCAGGAACGCGGTGAGCGTCTCGCCGGGCCGGCGGTCCGGCTCCTGGGGCAGCAGGCCGACGTTGGCCGTGGGCGGGGAGAGCTGCACCGTCCCGGAGTCGGGCACGAGCGCGCCGGCGAGGGTGGCGAGCAGCGTCGACTTGCCCGCGCCGTTGGGGCCGACGACGCCGACGCGGGTGCCGGGCGCGACGGTGAGCGAGACGTCCGACAGCACGAGGACCGGGCCGCGGACGACGGTCACGCCGGCGGCCACCAGGGTGGCGCTCACCCGCCGAGCACGGCGCCGAGGTCGAAGCGCACCGGCCGCTCCAGCTGCGCGTACGTGCAGGACGCCGGGTCGCGGTCCGGGCGCCAGCTGCGGAACTGGGCGGTGTGCCGGAAGCGGGCGCCCTCCATGTGGTCGTACGCCACCTCGACCACCAGGTCGGGCCGCAGCGGCACGAAGCTGAGGTCCTTGTCGCGGTTCCAGCGGCTGGGCTCGCCGCCAGGGACCCGCTCGGAGGTGGCCTCGCCGAGCCAGGGGTGCCGCTCGCCCTCGGGCAGCAGGTGCGGGGCGAGCTCGTCGACGAGCTGCTTGCGGCGGGCCATCGGGAAGCTCGCGGCCACGCCGACGTGCTGCAGCCGGCCCTGCTCGTCGTGCAGCCCGAGCACCAGCGAGCCGACGACCGGGCCGCTCTTGTGCAGCCGGTACGCACCGACGACGCAGTCCGCGGTGCGTGCGTGCTTGATCTTCAGCATCGTGCGCTTGTCCTGCTCGTACGTCCCGGACTGCGGCTTGGCGACCACGCCGTCGAGCCCGGCGCCCTCGAACAGCGTGAACCAGTCGCGGGCGAGCGCGGCGTCGTCGGTGGCGGGCGTGAGGTGCACCGGCGGCCGCGCGCCCGCCAGCGCCTGCTCGAGCCGGGCGCGGCGCTCGGACAGCGGGGACCCCGTGAGGTCCTCGTCGCCGAGCGCCAGCAGGTCGAACGCGACGAAGGCCGCGGGAGTGGTCTCGGCGAGCATCCCGACGCGGCTCGCGGCCGGGTGGATGCGCTGCAGCAGCGCCTCGAAGTCCAGCCCGGCGCCCGTGGCGATGACGATCTCGCCGTCGACGACGCAGCGCTCCGGCAGCTGGGCCTTCACCGCGGCGACGACCTCCGGGAAGTAGCGGGTCAGGGGCTTCTCGTTGCGGCTGCCGAGCTCGACCTCGTCGCCGTCGCGGAACACGATGCAGCGGAACCCGTCCCACTTGGGCTCGTAGCTGAAGGCGCCGTCCGGGACCGCGGGCACCGACTTGGCGAGCATGGGCTTGACCGGAGGCATCACTGGCAGGTCCACGGGTCGAGGATGCCCTAGTCGGGCAGGCTGCCGCGCCCTGGCGCAGCACACGCCCAGCCGGTGGATCGGACGCTGCCGCGGCGGGCTGGGGAGCACCTCACCGGCGGCGGAGCGCTCCCCGGCGCGGGGACCCGGCCCCGGCGGCGGCGCCCCGCCCGCTGGTCAGCGGCCCAGCAGCGCCTGACCGGACCGGCGTCCCCGGCTACGCGGGGACGGCCTGCATCGCCTCGGCCGTCAGGGCGACCGAGCGCAGCCGGTCCTTGATCGTCGGCGACTGGTGGGCGACGATGAGCTCGTCCGCGTCGGCCCGCTGCGCGAAGCCCTCGAGGTAGTCGCGGACCTGCGCCGGCGTGCCGACGCCCGAGCAGCTCATCATCTCGTCGACCTGGCGGCCGGCGCCGGAGGCGAGCAGCTGGTCGGCCTCGGCGTCGCTGAACGGCCTGCCCCGCCCGAACAGGAACAGCGCGCGGGCCCGCCGCACGGCCTGGAACTGCTCGGCCGCCGCCTCTGCCGTGTCGGCGGCGATGGCGTTGACCCCGGCGATGACGTACGGCGCCTCGAGCTGTGCGGAGGGCCGGAACTCGCGGCGGTAGGTGGCGACGGCGGCCTCCAGCGCCTGCGGCGCGAAGTGCGAGGCGAAGGCGTACGGCAGGCCGAGCGCGGCGGCCAGGGTGGCGCCGAACATCGAGGAGCCGAGGACGTACAGCGGGACGTTCGACCCGCTGCCCGGGAAGGCGTCGACGCCCGGCACCCGGGACGCGCCGGTCAGGTAGCCCTGCAGCTCCAGGACGTCGTCCGGGAACCGCTCGGCGGAGCGCGCGTCGCGGCGCAGCGCGTACATCGTGTTCTGGTCCGAGCCGGGGGCGCGGCCGAGCCCGAGGTCGATGCGCCCGGGGTACATCGCGTCCAGGGTGCCGAACTGCTCGGCGATCGTCAGCGGAGCGTGGTTGGGCAGCATCACGCCGCCCGAGCCGAGCCGGATCTCGCGGGTCTGCGCGCCGACGTGCGCGATCAGCACGCTGGTCGCGGAGGACGCGATGGCCTTCATGTTGTGGTGCTCGGCGTACCAGACCCGCCGGTAGCCGTGCTCCTCGGCGCGCTGCGCGAGCGCCACGCTCGCCGCGATGCTGTCCGCGACGGTGTCGCCCTCGGCGACGGGTGCCAGGTCCAGGATGGAGAGCGGGATGCGCATGGTGCCTCTTCCGTCATCGGGGCGCGGAGTCGGCGGGCGCCGGTTGCGTGGCGCCGCGTACGGCCGCGGTCCTGTTGGGCAACGCCGGCCGGGAGCCGGCCATGCCCGCCGGACGGACCCGGCGCGGTCGGACGGCAGGCGCGCGGGCACGATGCGGGGCGGGCGCCTGCCCGGGAGCGGCAGCGGAGGGTCTCGGATGTCAGGAGGTCGTGCATGTCGCTGACGCAGGCGCTCGACGGGTTCCAGCGGCGGCACCCGGCGGCGGGGTTCCCGCTGGCGGTGTTCTACAAGTACTTCGACGACCAGGGCGCCTACCTCGCGGCGCTCATGGCGTACTACGGCTTCCTGTCGCTGTTCCCGCTGCTCCTGCTGCTGACGACGGCGCTGGGGATCCTGCTGCGCAACGACGTGGAGCTGCAGCAGCAGGTCCTGCAGTCCGCCGCGCGGCAGATCCCGGTGCTCGGCAACGAGCTGGTCGCCAACCCGCGCAGCCTGCCCGGCGGCAAGGGCCTGGTGATCGGGGTGGTCGGGGCGCTGTACGGCGGGATCGGGGTGGCGCAGGCCGCGCAGAACGCGATGAACGTGATCTGGGCGGTGCCGCGCAACAGCCGCCCCAACCCGTTCAAGGTCCGCGGCCGCAGCCTGCTGCTGCTGGTGACCGTCGGCGTGGGGCTGCTGGCGACCACCGTGCTGTCCGAGCTGGGCCGCCAGTCCGTGCAGGGCGTGGGCGTCCCCGGGCTGCAGGTGCTCGTCTCGCTGGGGGCGGTGGCGGCGAACGTCGCGCTGTTCGTCTTCGCCTTCCGGCTCGCCACCGCCCGGCGGCTGTCGCGCGACGACGTGCTCCCCGGCGCGGTCGGCGCCGCCGTCGCCCTGCAGCTGCTGCAGCTCGTCGGGGGCAGCTACGTCAAGCGTGTGATCAACGGCGGGAGCGCGACCGGGAGCGTGTTCGCCGCGGTGCTGGGCCTGCTCGCGTACCTGTTCCTCGTCGGCGTGATCATCGTGCTGTGCGCGGAGGTCAACGTCGTGCGCGCGCTGCACCTCTACCCGCGGGCGCTGCTCACGCCGTTCACGGACGCGGTGGACCTCACGCCCGGTGACGAGCGGGCGTACGCGCGGGCGGCCAAGGCGCAGCGCAACAAGGGCTTCGAGAAGGTCGACGTCTCGTTCGACAAGGGGAGGACCCGGGGGGACGAGGCGCGCGACACGTCCCAGGACTGAGCGCCGGCGCCGCTAGCGTGCCCGGATGCCCGCAGCCACCCTGGACGAGCCCACCGTCCGCTCCCTGGTCACCCGCCTGGACGCGCTCGCGGCCGTCCGGCAGGCCCTGACCGCGCTGGCGCACGAGCAGGTCGTGCTGCCCGGCGAGCTCGCCCTCGCGCTCGACGCGGGGGAGGTGCACGTCAAGGGCGGTCACCTGCTCGGGTCGAGGTACGCCTCCTTCAAGGTCGCCACCGGCTTCCCCGGCAACGCGGCGCTGGGCCGGCAGGTCAACGACGGGTTCTCGCTCGTGCTCGACGCGGCCACCGGCGCGCTGGCCGCCACCCTGTACGACTCCGGCTGGCTGACCGAGCTGCGCACCGGCGCGGCCGGCGCGCTCGCGGCCGACCTGCTGGCCCGGCCCGACGCGACCCGGGTGACGCTGCTCGGCGCGGGCGCCCAGGCCCGCTTCCAGCTCGAGGCCCTGCTCGACGTGCGCCCCGTCAGCGAGGTGCACGTGTGGAACCGGACCCCGGAGCGCGCGGAGCGGTTCGCGGCGGCGGTGCGCGAGGAGCTCGGCCTGCCGGTCACGGTCGCCGGCGACGTGCGCGCGGCGGTGGAGCGGGCGGAGATCGTCGTGACGACGACCGCCAGCCGCGCGCCGCTGCTGCACGCCGACTGGCTGCAGCCGGGCACGCACGTGACCGCGATGGGCGCGGACTTCCCCGACAAGCGCGAGCTGGCCGCCGACGTGCTGGCCCGCGCCGACGTCGTGGTGGCCGACCGGGTGGAGGTCTGCGCCCGGGTGGGAGAGGTCCACCACGGCCTCGCGGACGGCGTCCTCGACCGCGCGGCCGTGCTCGAGCTGGCCGACCTGGTGGTCGGCAGGGTCCCGGGCCGCACGGGCGCGGACCAGGTCACGGTGGCCGACCAGTGCGGACTCGGGGCGTACGACGCGGCGATCGCCGAGCTGGTGCTGGAGCGGGCCGGCCTCTGAGGGACGGTGGCCCTGCGGGCCGGGCTCCGAGGGACGGTCAGCGGGCCGCCGGCCGCACGTGCGCCACGCGCACGAAGCGCACCGGCCCGGCGCCCTCGTTGACGTACGCGTACTGCCGGTCGCTGGACAGCCGGGCAGCGGTGCCTGCCGGGAGCGCCACCGGCTCGATGCCGTCCGCCTGCACCGTCAGCGTGCCGGACTGCACGAGGAACAGCTCCTCCGAGCCCGCGGGGTCGGGCTGGGCGTCGTAGCGGTCGCCGGGGGCGAGCGCCCAGCTCCACAGCTCCGGACCGCCCTGGCCCGAGGTGACCACGTGCAGGAGCGCCGCGCTGCCGGCGGCGCTGGACCACATGACCGTGGCGGCGCCGGCGGGCCGCACGACCAGCACCTCGGGCCGCGCGTCCTCCAGGGCCAGCCCGGCCAGGTCGGTGTCGAGCGCCCGGGCCACCTTGTCGACGGTCACCAGGCTGGGGTTGGCCTGTCCGAGCTCGATCTGCGTGAGCATGCGGCGGCTGATGCCCGAGCGCTCCGCGAGCTGGGCGACGGTCAGGCCCTGCTGCTGGCGGCGCACCCGCACCCGGCTGCCGAGCAGGGCGAGGAACGGCGCGGTGGGCCCCTGCTCGGCGGCGGCCGCCGGTCCCGCGGGCACGCTCAGCCGGCGCGCAGGGCGCTGAACACGCCGGTCATCCGCTCCAGAGCCGGTTCCATGTACTCGGCCACGAGGCCGTGGGTGACCCGCAGGTGGTGCTCCACGCCGAAGTGCGCGCCGACACCGACGAGCACGCCGCCGCGCCGCAGGGCGTGCGCGACCTCGAGCGACGGCAGGTCGAGGTCGTAGCGCAGGAACGCCAGCGCCGTCGCCTCCGGCTTGATCGCTGTGACCAGGCCGTCGGTGGACTCGACCCATGCCTGCAGCCGCGCCCAGCCCTCGCGGATGAAGGCCCGGTTGCGCCGGAACAGCTCCGAGCGGCACGGCTCGCTCAGGGCGATCTGGGCCAGGTGCATCGACAGCTTGCTGGTGGAGATCGTGGCGTACTCGTGGCGGCGCCACATGTCGTCGACGACCTGCTGCGGGCCGGCGACCCAGCCGAGCCGCAGCCCGGACAGGCCGTAGGCCTTGGACAGGCTGTTGGTGACGACGAGCCGGTCGTACTGGCCGACCAGCGTCGGCGTCTCCTCGTCGCGGTCCATCTCGGAGCCGCGGTAGACCTCGTCGGCCAGCACCCAGGCGCCCACCCGCTCGGCGACCGCGAGGATCCGGGAGACCTCGTCGGGGGTGAGGATCGCGCCGGTGGGGTTGTTCGGGTTGCTGACGGCGATCAGCCGGGTGTCCGGCCGGACGACCCGCTCGAGCTCGTCGAGGTCGGGGCGCCAGCCGTCGGACTCCACGAGGTGGAAGCTGTCGACCTCGCACCCGTTGTTCGCGGCCATGCCGGCCACCTGCCGGTAGCCGGGCTCGAGCACCACGACGTGGTCGCCCGGCGCGGTGAGGGTCGCCACGCAGAGGGCGTTCGCCTCCGCCGCGCCGACCGTGACGAGCACCTGCGCGGGGCCGACGCCCGGGTACAGCCCGGCGATCAGGCGCCGGAGGTCCTCGGTGCCGTTCACCGCGGGGTAGTGCAGGTCCACCTCCAGCAGCGCCTGCACGGCCTCGGGCGTCGGGACGAGCTCGCGCAGCACGACGGGCGCCACGCCGCTGTCCGCCAGGTTGTACGGGACCTCCATCTCGTAGAGCGACTGCCACTCCTCGAGCTGGAACGGGGCGAAGGACACGGGTCTCCTCGGGGCTGAGCCGACGGCAGGAGGCAGCCGGCGTGGCTGCGCACCTGCAGCAGACGTGACGCGTGTGAAGTGTGTGTTACAGCGTGCGCACTATATCGCTCAGCGGTGTCCCCGTGTGCCACTGTCTGACCTGTTCACCGCCGTCCGGCGGACGTCCGTGCACCAGCTGCTCCCGGAGTCCTCGTGCCCCTCGCTCGCCGCGCCCGTCCCGCTTCCGCCGCTGCCGCGGGCCTCGGCCTGCTCGGCCTGCTGACGGCCTGCGGAGGGGCCAGCGAGCCCGCCTCGTCGGCCTCGTCGGCAGGCTCGGCCGCCGCGTCGGCCGCGTCCACCAGCACCGCGGTCGCGATCGAGGGCCTGCCCGCGATGCAGGCCGACCCGGCGCTGAGCGCCACGCTGCCCAGCGAGGTGAAGTCCGACGGCACCGTCACGGTCGGGACCAACGCGCCCTTCCCGCCGTACGAGATGTTCACCTCCGACAGCGACCAGACGATCATCGGCCTGGAGGCGGACCTCGGGCACGCCATCGGCAACCTGCTCGGCGTCACGTTCGACCTGGTGCAGCAGCCGTTCGACGGCCTCATCCCGGCGCTGCAGGCCGGCAAGCACGACGTGATCATGTCGACCCTGTTCGACACGGCCGACCGCGAGAAGGTCGTCGACATGGTCAACTACAGCGCGTCGGGCTCGGGGATCCTGGTCGCCACCGGCAACCCGGGCGGCATCAAGACCTCCGCCGACCTGTGCGGCAAGACCGTCGCGGTGCAGACCGGTTCGGCGCAGGTCGCGATCGTCAAGGGCTTCAACGCCGCCTGCAGCGGCAGCGAGGTCATGATCAAGAGCCTGCCGCAGTACACCGACGAGCTGCTGGCGCTGAGCACCGGGTCGGCGGACGCCGTGGTCGGGGACATCCCGGCGATGTCGTACAGCCTGGCCGAGAAGGTCAACACCGGGAAGTTCGAGCTGGTCACGGACCCCGCGCAGCCCAACGGCTACGACAGCGCGCCCGTGGGCATCGCCGTGGCGAAGGGCTCCGGGCTCACCGAGCCCATCCGCGGGGCGCTGCAGAAGCTGATGGACGACGGCACGTACACGACGCTGCTGAAGAAGTGGGACGTCCCGCAGATCGCCATCGACGCGGTGACCGTGAACGCCGCTTCGTGACCGATGTCCATGACTGAGCAGCACGCCGCGGCGCCGGTCCCGCTGAAGGCGACGCCCGTCCGGCACGTCGGGCGCACGATCGCTGCGGTCGTCGTCGGGATCCTCGTGCTCGGCCTGCTGTGGTCGCTCGCGAAGAACCCGAACCTCGACTGGCCGTCGATCCTGGACTACCTGTTCGCGGAGCTGACGCTGCGCGGCGCGGTCGTCACCGTCGTGCTCACGGTCATCGCCATGGCCATCGGGCTGGTCGGTGGCGTCGGCGTGGCGATCATGAGGCTGTCCGACAACTACGTGCTGCGCTGGGTTGCCACCGCGTACGTCTGGTTCTTCCGCGGCACGCCCGTCCTGGTGCAGATCATCTTCTGGGGCTACCTCGGCGCGTTCTACCCGAGGACCACGCTCGGGATCCCGTTCACCGACGTCACGTTCTACGACCAGCGGACGAGCACGCTCATCACCGGCACGACCGCCGCGATCCTGGCGCTCGGGCTGAACGAGGTCGCCTACGCCGCCGAGATCGTGCGCGGCGGCATCCAGTCGGTGGCGACCGGGCAGCGCGAGGCCGCCGCCTCGCTCGGGCTCACGCCCGCGGTGACGATGCGCAAGGTCGTGCTGCCGCAGGCGATGCGGGTCATCGTCCCGCCCATGGGCAACGAGGTGATCACCATGCTCAAGACCACCGCGCTCGTGTCGGTCATCGCCGGCAAGGACCTGCTGACCAACCTCCAGCAGGCGTACGCCCAGAACTTCAAGGTCATCCCGCTGCTGGTGGTGGCGAGCCTGTGGTACCTCGCGATGGTGACCGTGCTGAGCCTGGTGCAGTCCCGCCTGGAGAAGCGGTTCGGCCGGGGCTTCTCCTCGGCCCGCGCCCCTCGCGGCGCGGTCGCTGCCGTCGCGACGGACGCCCGGTGAGCGCGCCGGCGGGGCCCATGGTGCAGGCCGAGCAGGTCTGCAAGAGCTTCGGGCAGCACGAGGTGCTCAAGGGGATCAGCCTGGAGGTCGTCCGCGGCGAGGTCATGTGCCTGCTCGGCCCGAGCGGGTCCGGCAAGAGCACCTTCCTGCGCTGCATCAACCACCTGGAGAAGGTCGACGCCGGCCGGCTGCTCGTCGCGGGCGAGCTCGTCGGCTACCGGCAGCAGGGCGACCGGCTGCACGAGATGACGCCGCGCCAGATCGCCGGGCAGCGGCGCCGCATCGGGATGGTGTTCCAGCAGTTCAACCTGTTCCCGCACATGACGGCGCTGGAGAACATCACCCTCGCGCCGTGCAACACGCTGGGGAC
>Ga0210040_10006707_pt1 | contig 14237 bp, 15 predicted proteins | sample CryGeyCG12114_NA_FD_185462 | JGI IMG/M metagenome (GOLD analysis project Ga0210040, IMG submission 185462) | Groundwater microbial communities from aquifer - Crystal Geyser CG19_WC_8/21/14_NA (SPAdes) (version 2) | ecosystem: Environmental > Aquatic > Deep subsurface > Groundwater | place: USA... | reverse complement strand
TTTTTTATTTTCATTTGTCACCACTTATATAATTTGTCGCCTACTAGCCCTTAAAAGTACAACACTTATTTTGCATCTATTGCATATGACAAGTGAACTGAAAGGCTTGCAGTTAATTGAAAGGATACAGAAAGCAACCATCAATATTTGGTCAATGACAAAAAAATACCACTACAAAAAAATTATTCATTGTATTCATGCCAACCAAAAAAGAATGCATTTTCGTCAACAAAAGCAAACAAACGTGAATAAGGGAGCTTCACAGTTTTATTTCACTCTATTCTTTGTACTCATTATTATTGTAAGATTTGAAATTCTATTCGAACAAAACCAGAAACTGACTACAAATTATAAACCTTTAGATTCAAAGTATTATTGCTATGGCCTGTCTTGGAGCAAACTTTAACGTTGGAGAAGATACGAATATGTCAAATATGGATAATAGCAAGCCAAGTATGGCTGCAAATAGGGAAAGTAGTGAACCTCCTGCTCCTCATCCGTCTACCCGTAGACCGAATATAGTTGGTAAGTTAGATACACAAAACTTGTTTTTTTCATAGATTTAAAAAATTGAACAAAATGATAATGAAGACTTTTTTCTTTTTCAGAGTACGACGAAATGCGTGCTTGCTTGCAACAATCGCAATCTCCTACTCCTGAAAAAATGCATCCATCTCGTGCAGAAATGCGACAAGAAGTAAATCATAACCGGCCTTATCGAATGGAATCAGATATTTTCAACGTCAGGAAATTGGGGGAACATCAAACTAGCAATATGGAGACAAGTTATTCAAAGTTTCCTGAGCCTTCGAATCAAGAACGCAATGCTTTCAAAATCACTGAACCAAGTGTGTATTCTGAGCAGGATCAGGTAAATGAATTTACTTTTTAGCATAACAGAATATAGAGTTTATAATTAACCAACTATCATTAAAATTAATAGGAATGTGCTGATGCTCCTATTTTGAGACGTACTCGTGTATCGAATGGAAATCCTATAACTGGGGAAGGATATCAATTGGTAAAAAATCCAAGCTTAAACTCATTCATTTTGGAATACTGTGGCACAATTTTATGTTCGTCTTTTTTACACAGGATGACTTACGTACCGGCAAAAAACAATTTGGAGCTGGCCCTAATAAGCAAACACAATTCTGGTAGAGTTTCCAAAATCTAACCACATTTTCAACTAACTGTAGTTCACATAACACAAATTTCTAAAACTCTATATACACAGTTTAAGCTATCTAGAATTTATTTACTAGCTTATGCTCAGGTTAGATTCCATATGTGTAGTAAACAATAGTTCTGTATGTACTTGTGTTTTCAAATAAATGCTTCACATTTAAGGTATACACAAGATTTCAGAGTATGCACTGATTTAAAAAATATAAATTAAAATATAAATATTATTAAAATATAATTTTTGATGCTTACAAAATCCTAAGCCTGTAACATGATGCCAAAGTTGAGTAAAAAACAAGTTCATTAACCTGCACTGGAAGCCCATAAAACTGGCTGTCGTCCATCCTGATCCCTGACATCAATAGGGACGCCATGTTCCAAAAGCCTTTTCAAAATAACTTGTCCCCGACTAGGACTAACTCCATAGACTGAACTTTTAACACGTCCAGTATTGGGATTGGGACCCGATATTCCATTCACATGGCCACACATTTGGGCTACAAAATGTATAGGATGAGCCCCATGGATATCACCCATTGAGGCTGGAGCTCCTTCTTTGAGCAAAAGGTCAAGGATTTCTATCTCCCCGCAGACTAAAAAAGAATAAAGAAAAAAACAATCAATCATCAATATTTCTAAAGCAAAATCTACGCAGGGTAATGAACACGGGCGGGATATAAATTTTCCTGTGCCTTAAATTAGATTCTCTACGTGGTCGCCTGGTCCTAAAAAAATGCGCCCATAGTTATATGTATGTGTATCTAAATTGGATCGCTATAAAAATCTATTAAATCCTGAGTCGCACAATTTTGCTGTGCGTAAAAACATCCATTACATATCTCAACAAAATTCTGCATATAAGAATCTAAATCTTTTTTTTTTTTTTGCTGCGTATCAGATTCTCATTCTAATCTCACGTGAAGTACGCTTCCTAATTTCATTCCATGCTTTTGTCCTTTGTCCCATTATACTTACCACTAGCCCAATGAACCAACGAGTGTCGTTCATTGTCAATACAGTTTAAATCCGCACCAGCTTTTATCAAGCTTTTGACAGCTGGCTTTTGTCCATTAATAACGGCAAGATGGAGTGCCGTATACCCTTCCTCCTCTTGTGCATTTATTACGGTGCGATCAGTATCCAGAAGTATATTTAAGCAAGTTGCGTTCCCTTCTTCTGCACAGAAATGAAGCGCTGTTTTACCCGTTCTCGTTGCATCTTTTGTTGCGTCTTTCTGTTGCATAATAATAACATTTAATGCAAGAAATAATGATTCGAAACAATCAGTTGGTCACTTAAAAAACTAACGTTTTTCTTTAATATTTTTTTAACATCATCCACACGGTTCTGCATGCAAGCAAGCATTAACGGAGTAGTCCCATCAGGTTGTGTAATTTTTCCATTTGCTTGTTTGGATGGCAGAGACAAAGCTGTTGGTTTCTTGGTCTCTAGATTCGATTTTGAGGAACCTTGTACTGCGGCCATTTTTTCTTTCATTCTATTATTCCACAGTCCCACAGGTAGTTGTCAATGTTACTCGACCTTCATTCCATCTGGAAATATGACCCGTTATAAATCAATGATGTAATGCAGTGTGGTGGCTTTCACTAACAACTGTCTTCTATACTTTCCTACATTCAATCCTCATCAAAGACTTTTTTAGAATACGTTTTCTCTCCCAAGAAAATGTCTTAGGGTGCTATAGTGTCCATTCGGATGATTTATTATAGCCTTTATTAAATTCCTTATTTCTTTCCATGAATGAAATTAGATCCATGGCTGAGAGTACAATAGTGAGCAATAAATGCAGTGGTCTAACTTCATTTTCAGTGGGGTAAAATCACTATAATTTAATCAAACTTAAGTAAGTAAGTGAGAGAAAAAATTATGCATTGCAAAAATTAAATTAATGTAAATAAAAGCTATAGATGAATTAGTTTCAGGCAGAATTTATGAACAGAAGCAGATTATGACGACACATGTAGTACTGCTGAACTTGTTCCTCGCGTGTGTCAATTGATTTCCGAGCAAACCAAACTTACTGGAGGACACACATTACTCTATTCTCAAAACTCAAACGGACGTCGAATACACACAAATGCATGTCCCATAGCATTGCATTCCCTCCGTTTCAATTCTGCTCGGACTATACTTCTTGCATTTCGCACCTTTCATTTCTAATTGTCTGTCCGCCGTCAATACTATTACTTTTCAGGAAACCTTTTTGTCCATGAAGGAAAGTTTTTTGTCTTTATTACTTCTAATTGAACATATTTCTCTCATCGTCTCAAGTTCTTCATTACAGACAGTGCTGCTTTAGCTTTGCTAAATCAACATTGAAATTGAGTGAGTGACATGCACTTAACAAGGTGAAGTGACCCTCAAGCATATTTCAACTTTCCTTTTTATAAACTTGACAAAACTTGAGGCTTTGTATAGAATTTTTGATGAGAAAAATAAATCACGAATATTCTTTTCATAGTTATATAATTAAAGAAATTCTGAAAATCTTTTGATGCATAAGTTTTAGAAACAAAGTAGCGCATAAAAAGTTTTTTTCAGTAATAAGTTGAATTTGAATTAAAATGAATTCACGAATTAATTCTTTAGCCCCAGCAGCAAATTTTAGCACAGCTATATACTGCTGATTTTTAGTGTCATGAATGTATCGCATTGTATCAGCTCAGGGCAACCTTTTTCCAAGGTTCACCACAATAATTCTAACATCGAGAACGACTGGAGGTGCAGCTAGAAAGCAGTTCAGCGTTCAGCGACGGTCGCTATAACACATAGAATGACATAAAGCTTGTATTTAGGTCAATAGGTACTATAAGTATTGACAGCAATTCTTTATTACGCTGGCTGGCGTTTTTGTTACCCAGCATAATAAAAAAGTTGATTGCAAGTGCATAATAACAAAGGAGAAATTCATTTGCACAGCAATAATTTGGAATATTAAAGTAGTGTTAAATGGGCCATGTCAATCACAGCCGTTAATGGTATGCAGGGCATAAAAATGTTCATATTTTTCTAATTACGCTTTTCCTCATTATTTTTTCTTGTGTTATAATAAAATCCAAGTAAACTATATTGGATTTTATTTCATAGTGAATTTGTGCACTATTAAGTTTTACAGTCTCATATGGAGGAAGGATATTTTAGAATGAAAAAAAAATCATCCGTTTGTGTGTGACTGTGTAGTTCTGTTTGTCTATACTAGATTTGCTTGACTGTAATTGTGTGTGTGTGCTAAAATCTGCAATGCAGAACAATTAAATATTTAATCATAAACTCTAAAAGGAAATACATTACATTTTTTTCACCTTGGAGTTACACTTGAGGACTAAAGTTCAGAAGATTTTAACAGTATAGTAGAATTGCATTTTTGGCCTTGACGCTTAAAATTTACGGCATAATTTAGTATACTTCTGACTAACTCTTATCGACCGGAGTCAAAAATACTCTACAAAATAGTCATTGTGCACATACTCAGCAGATTTAACATCTCAAATCTCAAACTAAAATCATTGTCGTGCACGCAAGCACAAAAGCCTTGAAATCTTATCGCAAATCCAATAACTGCCCGCGTTACGTATGCATATGCAGTAAAGAAAAACAAAACAAGAAATATATTTCACAGGAAATTATGGTTTTCGGTAGAAAAAAGTGCATAACGAATCCATCAGTTGCAGTTAAATAGATATTTACATTTAAAAGGCCTTTCCAATCGTTTACTTAGTTATCCAGTAAAAAAATGCATCATGATTTGACTATAAACTTATCAAGTTTGAACTCCTACAAATCTGTACAAGTCTAACTGACTGAATAAACTGCTGCTAAAGCAATGGTAAATGCTATAGCTTTGCTAACCAAACCCAACGAATTTATCCCAATAATTTGGGAGCTTAAGTATAATAGATGGAATGATTGCGTGACATGTACGCTCAAGTACAATAAGAAATCTTGAAAGGTCCAGAATGTCAACATGCACGGTTGGATTTATACAAAGAAACGTTTGCTTTCTAACTCCTACTTACTTATCGTTAGTACACCTCTACCTCATCAGTCAATGTTGCGAGAGCGAGAAAAACTAGTTCATAATATGATTTCATGATTGCACGCGTTCTGATTATTTTGGGGCCGGAAAATAGGAAACATTCTTTCGGTTTTGTGTATAGTTAGTCAGTTAGTTAGTGAATGTAGGGGTTTCATTCCATGTGTGTGTACTACATACGGCGAATTCTATTGAATAATATTATGAAGACATGTAAACGTATACAACGCAAGAAAGAAGACATGCAGACTGTGAGCGAGGTGTGAGCATTCAACGATATAGGAATTCAACAGAACTACGCATCCAGTGAGTTTGTAATGTACGATACAGTACACGAAAGAAATATGTGTTGCCTGGAAAGGTATTTTAACCTAGTTTATTCATAGGTTGGTTTACATTTTTCACCAAATTTTTTGTGTCCTCGTCCAAACAGAAATTTTTAAAGCATTGAACATTGTCCAACGATTTCATAGCTTATACAATCGCTGTAAAATTTTGAATTCATGTACTCTCGCATATGTATGCACAAAAACTTAAACTTCGATGCCACTGTAACACCTGACTGAGAGTACAGTATAAAGAAAGCCAGTGGATTTCACAAGGAATTAACGGCCATTACTCAGGTCCACCTAACTCAAAAATCCACTATGCATGCAAAATTGCCACTAAAACAGTTTCATTTCTGTCATATCCTACAAAGATTTCTTCGCAAAATTCATCAATAAAATTAATTCAAACATAAAAATTCTCTCGCGTATTTGTTAATTGATAACTTACGGCAAGCGATTCAAAGTAGCATCTAACCGATAGATTTTCCATTTGTATGACACTACTTTAAGTACATAAATGCACACTGTTCTTTGCACTAACAATAGAAAGCTAACACACCATGTCCAATTCGTTTTCACAAACACGGTAAACATTCCATAAATGAAACTTTGTAATTTAACTATATCCACGTAACCACATTACATTTGTTTGTTTTGCAGACAAACTTAAAAAATCATGCACTCCTTCCGCATAACCATTATCAAAACCTTGGATTTTAAACAAACACAGAATAATTTGCATAGGAAAAGTGAAAGTATACTTTCTCCAAAGCCAACCGAACCAACACCTCCAATTTACTACGGGAACCAAACTGGACTGACCATGCAAGCAAGCAATCGTCCCTCACACACTCAGTTAGTGCTTCAATGTCGTGGAAAAATAGTAACATGCACGAGTTCGGACTTTAGGGACCAAATAAAAGGAAAGTTATAGTCAGTTGCGAAAAGCATAGGTTCATCATACGAAACTCCCATCTATGCATAATTGCGAAACACACACGAGTGTTTGGTGAAAGGGGCTAACTCTTGTTTTGAGAAGGAGGGTTGTCATGGAGCCCATTCGGATTCACGGCCTCGAACAAATACAACCGCATGTCTTTTTTACGCTGGCCCAAATGGCTGTCTGTCTACAAATACTATTCTATATACCTTGCGCTGGCCCAACAAAAAAACACGCAGTACACTGCTTCCCTGGGTTCAGTTATGGTTTTCGGTATGTTTAGATGCTTGGAAATATTCAAGAGTGACAAACGTTTATTTGGCTCTATTGATAGACTTGATCAGGGGCGACTTTCAATAAAACAGTATATGAAATTAGAAACATTAAAAAGCTGAGTTTTTACCAGTTTTATTTTTTTTTAAACTAAACAAATAAATTCATGACGTCGTACATGTAAATACAATTACATTGATACATCGGTATCTGAAGACACGATTAATGTAGATAATGCTGAGTGCAATTGGTTTTAACTTCCCAGAGTATAAAGTTCGATGAACAATGAAAGACAGCGAAATGATCATACAGCAAAACGAAAAATAAAAAAATCATAAGATTACACAATTTAAAATCTAAATCCAGCCATAATAAACTTACCTCGACAAGAAAAACACAAGATAATAATCATTGGATAACAAAATCTTTAAAAAAAGATAACGGAACTAATAAACAAATATCGCCAACTAAATAAAGAGTATCAATAAAAGAAACAACACGATTGATAAAATTAAATTGAAAATTAAGCCTGAAACAAATCCAACTACTAAAGTAACATTAGGCCACCACAAGTTTGAAATCCAAAAAAAAAACAGTCATTTATATCAAAGAAAAAACAACAAAAATAAGAAAAATGTCAACAGGGCTCATGATACGCGATCCCATTGCATGCATCTCACAAGTACCACAGTTTGTCCTGCATGGACGTTGGTGCACTCTGATTCAACGAAATGCCAGTCAAGTATGCCAACTTATGGGCATATTGGCAAGGGGCAGGCACAGCCACAGTGCCACTCCAGTTGTAATAAGTGTGGCACATCTTGTAAGATAGCTTTTGCATACGGTCGGCTTGCCACCCGGACTCGTCAAAAACCACGTTATAATTGGTGGGAGATACGGTCCCTTGTCGCACACTTTGGGCAACCAAAAAGAAGTCATACCTATAAAACAACGATTATGGAGTACACTTCAATGTTGTAGACTTACAGAGAACTGGTGAAGTAATTTGACATCATGAAAAAGAATTATTAAATTTTAACATTTAAAACATAGACAGAGAGAAATGGAAAGGAATGGTCTCAACTTTGAAATTTTTACGCTCTAATTTCTACGAGGATTTTTCAAAATCGATTCTCGATTTGGGATCGAAATAGTAAGTGGAAAAAACTTTAAGCTCAACGTTTGGAGGTAATATTTTGGATTATTAATAAAGATTTTACGCCGATTATTTTTCACTTTAAACATACACTCCAAGCTAATTGGGCAACATTGATTACTAGCTCATTGGTAGACTAAACTCACAAATCATAGATTAACGAAAGCAAAATACCTTTCAGGCAGGGTGACCATATTGTCAAAGACAGTTCCACTTTTGGGATTGTCAAAATTCTGTGCTCCCCTCTTGAGCATTGCCCTAGTGTTGATTTTCTTCGTGACAATCACAAATGAGAATTTAGGAAGTGCAAGCCCATACTTCTCATATTTGGCGTGAATCGCCAGTTCTACTTGGCCAACTTCAGAGTCTAAAACGAAGTTCACTTGGCCTTCTCCAACGCCATCTCTGAACAACACAATGCGGTCTGGCAATGTGCTGTTATTACGTTTGTAATATGCTTCCAGACATTCTGCAAAAGAAGAGTAAAATTTTGTGATACGCGTTTATCACCTTTACATAGATGGGAGAGAATGAAAAGGGTAATAAACTTACTGCTTGTGTCTGTGCATAAGTTGTCGGACAATTCCGATTTACTTTTGTGAAAGGAAGTGGTGGAGTAGTACTTTCCCAAATCCGGGCTACAAGTAGCCACCAAAGCACCGACTGATTCGCCTTTCCTCTCAGAACAATGGTAGACATCAAAGCCTAAGACCATCAATTTCTAAAAAGAGGATTTCAGTCAAGCTTTTGACATGAGCTCTGGGTGGTCAAATAGTACACTTTAGAGTTATTAGTCTAACCTTAGCAGGCATATGGATTAGCCAAGGAATGCCACCAAGTTTGGCATTAATCTGGATCATCACTTTGGTAGTGATGGATCGGCGATTTTTCTCATTCCTCAAATTCTTTAACAGGAATGCCTGAGATGGGCCTGCAATAAAACATAAATCCAAATAGTATAGGTAACTTAACTTGCTTAGTTAGTGCGATAGTTCAGTCAGCAAGAGGCAGAGTAATGATAAACTTACACTTGAAGTCCAGGGTTATCAACTTTTTGACTTGGGAATACCGCCCTAATTGATTATTAGGGAGTAAAAATAAAACCAAGTCTAATCCCTCTGATTTATACTTCTGCAATGCTTTCTGAATGACATCATCCAAACGTGTCGTTCTGCTGCTATAGGAGATTCTGCAAATCCATAACACATCGTAACTTCGTAACCCCATGAACATTATATTTGCTACACCAACACGACACGCAAGGTATACAGAGTAAAGAATAGTATTTTAGACTAGGCATGCAGACGCAACTAAACCAAAGGATGAAAATGTAACTTACATTTCCCTGGGAGCGTTAACTTGCATTCCGATTTCTCGGCCGGTTCGCTTCATCACATCCACGAAATCTTTCATGTTTTGTACTTGGTCATCCAGAGAGAAAATTACCCAAGATGTCAAATCCTTAGGCTCCACCATATGGCCATCTGTAAGACGACGAGAAAATATTGAACTCGTGGAAAATAGTCAACCATAAATAAATTACCTTTGAGGCCACGAGTCCAGTCTGCCTTTTCATCCGGCAGCTTAATCAAATTCTCCCCACCGTGAGGATTTCCGATAGAGATCTTTTCTTTATCCAACACTCTGCCGGGAACAGTGATGTATTCAGAACCAAGCTCCACCTTCCAGTTTTTAAGTTCCTCTTGAACTTTCCGATCGGTATGGAATCGTTCCAGAAACTCATCCATCATCCGCTTCCGCGATCCAGGATCCATGTGAAGATGAGATGACAGCGTTCGCATCAAATCAAAGTTAGCTCTCATTTCATCTGAAAGTCCAGTAGGGAAGCACAAGCAGGGAATTAATAAAGCATCTCCTTTCATCCCTTTCTTGGTGTTTTCAATTTTAGCTTTTGAAAACAAGAGGGGCTGATCCAATTGTTCCCCTTCCAAGACAATACTATACTGATCACGATAGTAATCAGCGAACGAAATAGCTTCCCCGTTTTGATTGGTAAAAGTATCTCTTGCGGTCTTGGTGAAATCCACATCGTCAACCTTGTATGTTTTCCTGTTGTAATGGGTCATAACAATTGTATTGACAATACTTTCCCGAACTTTTCGCTCCTACAGAATAAAACGTAAATTTGTAAATGAGAGCATACAAAAAATAAAGCTAAAGCAAAATTAAAAAATTAAGTAAGGACTCCAGACTTACATATTCTCTTTTATCCCGGATGGTCCGCTTGAAAGTAGACATCATATCGGACACTGGCGAAGTTCGTAGTACTTTGTGTGTAACCTCAACACACAACAAAGGTCCGCTATCATGCTGTTTGATAGCTGTGATCACTCCTGGCCAAAGCTGTAACTTCTCTTTCTTGAAGGTTTTCTCCCGTTCGCGGTCATAAAAGTGACGACCGATTTCTTCCATGCCCAGCAAAACGAGGCACTTCCGCATCACAATATTGTAAAATTGATAATACATATGATCGGTAGGATTGACCTGTCCAACCTTCCTGATCCGGATGCTAATTTCATTACCCCCTTCAATGGTTTTGATGTTATATGGATCCTTAGGCAACGGTTCCGACTTGTAGAGCATGTGGCCGTCAAAGATATAAGAACCAAGTACTTCCTCATGGGTTCTGACAAATTTCTTCCTCTGGAGTGTGTTGTCTACTTCGGGATAGAACTCCACATGGTGTTGCAACAGGACAATTGGGTTGTCCTTGTTAAGATAAAAATAGTTCGTCACGAGAGGAACTCGAAGTCCCACCTCACCCTGCTTCACGAACCCATCTTTAATGGTTTTTCTGATGTGCTTTCCAGCAATACCACGTACATACTCTACGCCAAACCGGTCAATGCTGGTTGCAGGGAATCTACGGGATTCGGTTGTGCTGGAAACTTCAGATGACGAATCATTAGAGAGCACATTTAGATCTACGTGCATCAAACAAATGAATGATTATATGTTTTTCTGGAGGGATTTTACTATTTGGGGAGATGTTGAAATCACCACCACCGCCACTTCCAGACCGTAAAATAATTATTAAGAATTCCGTCTGCAAAAAAGCAGCATGTGAGACTGTGAGACCTGTGATTTAATTTAAACCGAGAACTGCGACGCGAAAAGGCTCCGCCCGATATGTAGGAGCTCCGCCCACGCTTAAGGATTATTTCTAATCTGGGCGAGGGGGGTGTGGGGGAGGCTTTTCGAGCACAGGCCTGAGTGCAGAAGGGAGCTGGGAAGGCCTTGGGTTCGGTAATCGCCGAAGGCGATTTCCGGCGGGCCTTCCCAGTCTCCTTCAAACGAGGGGTTATGTGAAGCAAAAGTCTCTTCAGCGCCCCCCCACGATTCACGATCCGTTTCACGGACTCTCTGTACTGAGGACGGGATTTTTGAAAATTATTTTAAGGTTTCGTTTTTTGCGGTGATTTCAACATCTCCCTAAATAGTAAAATCTGTCCATTTTTTTTTATCAAGAAGACCCTACTAAAAAGCTTTGCTTTAATTTAATTTTGAGTCACTCAAGCTAATTAAATTATAGTTTAACTCACCTAACATTTTCCCCACAAGAGCCGACGATCCATCCTGCCCCACAAAATTAATTTATCCGTCAAACAATTCACACGAACACATATTTATGAATTTTACAGCGCAATGTGAATGTGTTGAATTGTATTCGCTTACCTGAACATCGCTTTTCTCGCTGAATTTAAAATCAGCGTCACCTCCAGCCGACATTTTCACGCTTGAATCACTCCTCTAACAATATTAATACGGTTTCACACGCGACACACAACTACACGTCCTTCCACAACGACAGCACCTCTTGAAGTGAGGAGAAATGGCGGACGCTTGACAGCACGTTTGCGTTTTGTGTTCGGCGGCCAATTATCAAACAATAAGAATGAATGAATGATGTGATGTAATGGTGCCAAGAGAGATTGTACTCCCAATACTCGATGCACGTTTTGGTACATGCGCGAAGTAACTCGACCGACAAATGTAAGTAAGCATACATATGGCGTCGGTAATTTTTTTTACCGTAGAGCGGCATTGAAAACTTACAATAAGGCAGAGATTTTTTTGAGAACTTACGAGTCTCGGCGGGATTGAAAGCTTTCATGTAGATAATGGTGAGAACAAAATGATTCTGAAGATGAAACTATTCCAATTGCTACGCCATACAAACAGATACTAAAAACTAACATGGCGTCCAGAAGTTCAATTTGGCTTTGTTTGGCTCCAGTTGGATTACCTCTGTTATTGTTGGTCATTCATACTTTTAACGCTGAAGTTTGACGTACACAATTTTAATATAAATAAATTGTGCTTAGCGTAGTTTTGCTGCACTTAGTTATCTTAATTGCGTGCATCACCATGATGTATGAAATGAATTATACTTCATGCCGAGGCTTTTTGTAGAAATGTGGCAGCACCGCGTAAGCGGTGCTGCACATTTCTAAAAAGCCTACCGGCACTCGCATAATCACAATTATACTTCACTCGCATTTGCACAACGTGCAACAGCCGCAAAGCTGTCGCTTTGCGGTGTTGCAACGTCGTGCAAAAAGCTCGCTCGTATAATTTATTGATTGGACGTGATCGAATGCTATTTGGAAGGTTCTTGATAAATCTTAAGAAGTCATATCAACAAGATTTAGTTTCATTCAAGGTAAGCGTAGACTTATTTGTTCTATTTTGATGCATGTGAAATTATTCACCTGAACCAACAAGTGGAGGAAAAGACAACGCAATTCATCATCCCTTCACATAAATTAATTAACAAATTGTAACATTTTATTTCCCTCAACCCAAACATGCAAGCAAAACTCTCGATTGTATGACAGATAATCGATTCTTAAAATACAATTCGCAAGTAGCAAAGCTCTCACAGCGTACAGTTACGTTTACACAAAGTACAGTTTTTACGACAAAAATATGTATAAAAGATAAACGCCTTTTATCTCTACAGTTTATTGGATTTGCTGCCGGTCACATTAGTAGTCTTTACTTTCTTGATTTTCTTGAGTGCATCCATATTACCCCTCAAAACACTTGAATATGCCATTTGAAACTTCGTAACTTCTTTAGAGGAGACGTTAGTAGATATTTTACGTGTTCCTAACGTAGCTCTCACTAAACAGGAGGGTTCATTAGCTGGTTTAGGGGTAGCTATTGGCTCGGTAGGCTTAAACAAGGCTTTCTTCTTTTTGGATTTCACTTTTGTCGGTTTCCGTTCTTTGGGTGTTGGTCGGTCAATTCCATCATCTGCAAAATATTTAAAAATATGAATAAGTCATAATAGTATATCATATCATGTTAATAGTTAATCTACTTTTATGGAATAAGTATAGGACAGGGATAAATGCTTTAAACTTCATGTATTTGAATCACCCCGTTTACCCCGGTTCTAAAAACGGAAGCACAGGAAACTTTCTGAGGCTCTCGCTTATTTTACCCCTGATTTAATTTAATAACTCTCTAATCAATTAAATCGATTTAAAAAATATGAAGTTTAATTTGTAAAGTATCAAGCTTTTCAACTTCGTTGAAATTGGTCGACTAGTTAATACAAATTACAGATTATACAGATTATACGTTCTCCGCGCTGGGCGGAGAAAAAAAATAAAAGTGGACATATGGGAGGCAAAACGAATAAGTTATTGCCTGTAGGTCACGTAATTACAAAATTACAATGCACTAAATAAGCCTTCTAAAATAAAATGTTATTCGGTCTTATCGTAGAATATTTCTTACATTTCTTCATTGTAATTCGGACTGTTCCCTTCCCTGATGATCTTGATTTCTGGAACATTCTGGTTAATTCTGTGAGAAACTAAATAACAAAAAATATCATTAATGAACAGTCCAACATCTTCAAAAACACCGAAATTGACAAAGTCCTTCAAAATTATTACCCCAAATTATAATGAATTCTGGATTCTCAAACCATTGAAAATTACCCTGCAAAAAACTTACCGTATCGCTTTCTAGATGCACCATTGCTGATAATTTTTTAAACGAACGATTAGAAAGTTAAGTTTTCAGTCACAATCATATAATTTTTGTGCGTATTGCAAGTATTGCTAGAACTATCACGGCACGGATTATTTTCTTGTGGAAAGGGCTTCTGTACAACGCAATCTTTTTCCGCAGTTAACAATCTTAAAGAGGACTAATCATTAATAAATTATCTTTTGTCTTGGTGAACAATAATACAAAATTATTATTGTTCGCTTCGACGGCAAATCAAATTAAATACAACTTGTTCAACTCTTGAAATCAACA
>Ga0210040_10006705_pt1 | contig 14240 bp, 15 predicted proteins | sample CryGeyCG12114_NA_FD_185462 | JGI IMG/M metagenome (GOLD analysis project Ga0210040, IMG submission 185462) | Groundwater microbial communities from aquifer - Crystal Geyser CG19_WC_8/21/14_NA (SPAdes) (version 2) | ecosystem: Environmental > Aquatic > Deep subsurface > Groundwater | place: USA... | reverse complement strand
ACTAGTCTGCAGATTAATGGCATAGATTGTGTTCGATATAAAATCTATAATACGGCTTTTGGATTGAACTCATAAAGGGCCTACAAGATTTCTGCTATAAAAAGCAACAGTTGATAAAAGTTTCCATGCGATCCTAGATTTCGAGATGCTGCGCAAATGCTTTTTCACTTATTGTCCAAGTATGTAAGGAAAAGTGAAACTTCACAGTTATCCCGTAGAATAGAATACACTTTCTCTTTTCCATTAATACTATTGGGGGTTCTCATATACGATCTTCTTTTTATGTACAACATCCCACTTCCCACTTTCTTCATATAAAATTTACAATATACACTTGATACAAAATAGAGAAGTAGCTAAGCCAAAAGAATGACGATCTACTTGAGTTGCTACCTTGGGAAACACCTACACCTTAATACAATAACTCGATTGCCCTTTTTCCCTCCCGAAAAATAAATTAATTTCTTTTAATATAGCTAAATCTAAAACATTTTAGTCCACTTCTTGAAATTTAAAATTGTCTTATCGTCAGTTTATAGTTGATGTGAATATTTTCATTGCGAATTCAATCCATTTCAGAACACTACACTGCCAATATCTCAGATCTCAACATACCCCGAACAGTAATTTTTTCTCAGTTTGCAAACAATCCGGTGCAAAATGGAATCCGAAGAATTCAAGAAATTTTCTGGAGCTATGACTGACTTTATTGCAAACTACTTGGATAATATTCGTGACAGGTATATTTAAACAATTTCAGAATTTGATGGTACTGTAGAAATTATACAAGTAGTATATAGTTACCAGCTTAATTTACATCTACAGGAGAGTGTTGCCCGGTCCAGAAATAAAGCCTGGATATATGAGAGATCTTTTACCAACTGAGGCTCCCCAGGATGGAGAGAACTGGCAAGACATTATGAAAGACATTGAGCCCATTATAATGAGTGGAGTCACTCATTGGCACTCTCCAAGATTCCACGCGTACTTCCCCACTGCCAATTCGTACCCAGCCATTGTGGCGGACATGTTGAGTGGGGCCATTGCTTGCATTGGATTCACATGGATTGCCAGCCCAGCATGCACGGAGTTGGAGGTAGTCATGATGGACTGGTTGGGAAAGTTGTTACATCTACCGCCTCAGTTTCTTTCCGTGGAATCCCACGGAAAAGGAGGTGGTGTCATTCAGGTAGGCTATCTAATCATGGATTCAATGCTGGAACAGATTGTATTGAACTCCCAATAAAATTACTGTTGAATATGAAGGGTACTGCAAGTGAGGCAACACTAGTAGCCCTCTTATCTGCAAGAGCCAGAATGATGAACAAATTCAGCTCGGATTTAGAATTTGATTCGTCAGCGTACATGGGAAAGCTTGTTGCATATGCATCAGGTATAAAATCCGTTTTGCAATTTTCACTATGTGTATGTGAGAATTTGAACACCGGTATTAGTGTGCAAAATAAAGCTAAATAAAAAAGATTGAATAATTTTTCGTTGTAGACCAAGCTCATTCTTCAGTGGAAAGAGCTGGATTGCTGGGAGGAGTGAAAATGCGGATGATTAAAACAGGGAGCTCTTTGAAACTCCGAGGGGAGGCACTACAAATGGCCATTGAGGCAGATATGGCCAAAGGATTGATTCCGTTCTTTGTAATGTTACTTATCCTGGGTTGAACTATGGTATTTTAGAAATCTGCTTAGATTTGTCAATCGAATTGTTTTGTTTTTTGTAGGTGGTTGCCACATTGGGAACAACAAATTCGTGTTCATTTGATGCATTGGATGAAATTGGACCAGTCTGCGAAAAAGAAGGCATTTGGCTTCATGTTGATGCCGCATATGCAGGTAATATTATGCACATTGGTAAACACGTTTGTTTAGAAAGTATGCAAAAGTTTGTTTATTTCTTCAGTATTATTGCACACTCTAAAACTCCCTATGGATTGTATTTATACATACAGGCTCCGCGTTCATATGTGAGGAATATCGGTACTTGATGAATGGTGTTGAACACGCCAACTCTTTCAATTTCAACCCTCATAAATGGTTGCTGGTGAACTTTGATTGCTCTGCAATGTGGGTGACAAATGCAGCCGAGCTCGTGGATGTATTCAATGTGGATCCACTGTATTTGAAACATGATTTCATGGGGAGGGCACCAGACTATAGGGTATTTATTTATAACGGTATGTTTTGCATGAAAAGTCCAGATTTTCCTCCTTCTCAACACAGTTTCCTCTATATTCCATAGCACTGGCAGATTCCGCTTGGCAGGCGGTTCCGATCTCTTAAATTATGGTTCGTCATGAGAATCTATGGATCAAAGCAACTGCAAGGCCATATAAGACAACAAATTGGGCTGGCCCAGCAATTCGAACAACTCATGCTAAAAGACAATCGGTTTGAAATAGTTGCACCGGTGGTGATGGGATTAGTGTGCTTTCGTATGAAGGTATGTCGTCTCCCTAAGTCATGATACAGTTCAAACAACGTCAATCTGAATAGACTCCATGAACTCAGGTTCTAAAAAATCTTCCATACAGATAACATTTTTCTTTTATAGGGAAAATCAGAGGAAGAAAATGAACGACTGCTGAAACTGATAAATGAAAGGAATAATATCCACATTGTTCCATCCAAATTGCACACAATGTACATTTTGAGATTCGCAGTGTGTTCTCGTTTCACAGTCAATGAAGACATTGAGTTTGCATTCAAAGAAATTCAAACAGCAGGAGCTATTTTATTTCCAAAATGAGCAGGGCAAGCTATCTGCACTTTATCCAGAGATGTGGACCAGACAAGAGATTTTAAAACAGCAGCAAAAACTGAAATTCAAGAAGGGACCAAAACCCAACAAATTATATGAATACAGTATACGTAGAGAGAACAAAAAGTAGTGAATTATATTATCCCACGTGATTCACGTGTATACACTAATTGAAAAAAGCTTCAGCTATTAGATGGTTTCAAAATTAGGTAGTTAGTGAGTGATGCATCAATCAAATGAACATATGAAAGACTAATCACGCTCTGAGACGCTGAAAACCATTGGGACCAAATGTAACTATAAAACATATGAGAAACACTGGAATCTTTAAAAATATTATTAATATAACTATTTATTTTCTTCATTTGCTACATATTGCCATTATTTTTTATCATTATATTATGATAAAGTAGATAGGAAAATAAGCTTGGATTTTCAGTATCATTTAACCAAAGGTTATTTTTCATCCTGGTATGTTCATCAACAATTTAATTTACCTATGTTCGGTTTTGGTAGAAATGTCAATATGTTTAAAATAAAGAAGCTTATTGCTACATCTAAGAATATGCACAACCACGACATTTACTTATTGTACAGCGCCACTGTGCAGCAGTTGTCTTCTTATTATTATTATATTTTGTGCTGATGATTTATGATTAACAAACAGCCAACAGCCTCTTCAACATTGAAAATTAAATTGACATTCAGGACGTCTATCTAAGTAATTTTTTATATCCCCTTGCTCTCAATAACTACTGTACACTAAAGATTTGCTAAAAATCTCTTCAGTCCAAAACCCATGATAGTTGCTACTAGCCCCGTGTAATATTTTACCTACCAAGCAATTTAATACCCTAAAATTCCTTTAAAAAATTTAGAGCAATAAACGACAAACCTGAAATCGGTTCCTTCAAAATACGCTTTCTATACATGGTTATCAAAGGTTTATCATAATTTAGTCAGTTAGTAAACATTCCACTTCAAAAAATAATAAATAGTAAACATTAAAAAAATTAATGACAACGAACAGTAATCCTTACAGGAAAATTGAATCTCACGAATTGTTTTCGCAATGGTTAACATTTGGTACTACACTGTAAACATTTTCCCATTCCATCAGTAAGTTAATTTACAAAAGTACATGGAATAACGACAGGAGGACAGCAAACCTAAACAAAATTGACAATCCAATATTTTCATTTTGAACATTATGAAATGAAAAAGAAAACTATACTATTGCCCCTAGGTATCACTCTTCCACAGTTTAATTGTCTTGTCATTTTCCAAGGCAGCAGACGCTATGATATTTTCAGTTGGATGACAGGCCGTACATAGAACAACATCTACAAATTATAAATGACAAAATTATTTGAAATAAATAGATTTATACAATATATAAACTGACAGACTACAGACTGCATATCGGTAAAACTGACGGAGTCAAGTGTTGGGTACAGTATGCATAGTGAGTTAGTGAGTATGTTTGAATAAGAGTTCTTGATTGGCATGAATACCAAATAAATTATCTACTTAGGAATACACGTTTCAAAAGATATTTTCTAAATAAACTTAAAGCAAAGAGTATGTTCAATAAATGACCTCGTACCTGTATGTCCGGTTAGTTTTTGAACGATTTCTTTTGTTTGAAGGTTCCAAATATAGACGAGACAATCCTCAGATCCGGATACAATCCACTAAAAATAATATCAAACAAGTAATGTCTCTCATTCTTGAAATACTCCTTTCCGCAAAAAGAACGTAAATTTTATCCAATCGTACAGTACAACTTTATCACACACATAATAGGAAAAATTTACGTCCTTTTTCCGGATAGTCTATAATGAAAATATTACACTTCTGTATGAAAGTTTGTGATGCAAAAAGTGTGAAGTTGAAGTAAATTGTATTTACTATACAATATAGTAGCAAAGAGAAAAATAAACCATGCTTTACCTTTCCACCTGTCACTGAAAAATTTGCGAATATGCAATATTTTTCGTTTTTGTGCCCAGTGTAAGTCTTTAAACATTTGCCCTTAGAATAGTCCCACAATTTCAGAGTATTATCAAGAGTAGCGGCTAAAATATATTTGCCATTGGGGGAAAATTTAACAAAGGAAACTGGAGGATTATCATCATCAATTAATGTCTTCAGGCATTGTCCAGACGCTGTATCCCAAATACGACTAAGAAAACAAAATATTCTGTTAATACTTGAAACTTTGTCACGAATCATTAACTTTAAATACACAAAACTTTACCATAAGCCATCGTAGCTAGAAGATACAATGAGAGACCCATCCCTATTGAAATGCACAGCAGATACAGGATCAGAATGAGCAGGGAGAGTTTTCAGGCATTTTCCAGTTCGTACATCCCAAATTCGAACACTTTCATCAAACTTTAGAAGATAATGCAAGTTAGCAGTGACACAAAATTATCAAGCGATAATGATTGTGCAAGACTTACCGAACCAGACACGATTAAATTCGATTGGGGGTTAAAATTACAGCAAAACACATAATTACTGTGTCCTTTCAACGTCTTCAAACATTTTCCCTATTAAGACCAAGTAATCCACTCTAATTTCATTCAAGACGCAATTTTGACGCTCACTACAAAAGTAATACTTACAGAGCTGAGCTCCCAGATCTTCAAAGTTTTGTCGTCTGATGCTGACACAAGAAGTCGGCTGTCTGAAGACCAGGCAACATCTGATAAACCCAGTTTATGTCCAGATATAGTTTTCTCGAATTTTCCATCATAGGCTCCCCAAATTTTGATTAACTTATCTGCGGACGAAGACGCTAACCATTCACCATTAGGACTGAACTTAACGGAAGACACTGCCTTTGTGTGGCCGGCAAGAGTATACTTGAGGGTGTAGTTAGGTTTCTGCAAGTATTTTTAAAATTTCGAAAATGATAACGAATACACACATTCACATATCCCTTTACATTCATAAACTACTTCATAAAAGTTCACTCATTGACAGCTCGACTTACAAGGGGTGATGAGGTGGATCCAGGTTTCACATTTGAAGATTGTGATTGTGACATTCCGGAAGAGTGAATATTTGAGCTAGACCCCATAGGAATTGGAGCAGGAGGTGGAGGAAGCAAATTTTGTGGATGAGGGGGAACACCAAGACCGTCTTCTGCCATTTCTCTAAATTATAAATTTATTGTCATTTTTAAAACAAATTGAGCAACCTGCTGCAAAAAAAGTGGCTACAAAGTTTCGAAATGGATTTTTAACATTTAAGATCCAAAAACTTACCTATTTAATTCTATTTAGTAGACACGAAACTCTTTTCAGCACCAAAAAACTGTCGTTACTAAAGTGAATCAACCTGAAGCACTATATAATGGTCAGAGCTCTCAAGCATTTAAATTTTAATTGCATCCGAAAAAGTAGTCGAAACAGCGACCACATAAAATATGTCCACACCTTATAGGGAAATCCCTTACCCTGGAACTGAAGACGATTTGTTTATCATACGCAACGTAAACTTGAAACATTTACAATTAGCAATTAAAATTGCAGCAATTAGAAAACAAACTTACGAAAAAACTTTCTCTGCTATATTGAAATGGCGAGCCAAAAAATTGTACACAGTGGGAAAGATGCAATGCTCAATAGCAATATGTGAATATGTAATGCATGCTAGGATGTATAGTGTACACAAGTTTCGACGCCGACTAGACAGAATAACAGGATTTGACAATTTTTTGACACGATCTTTTTACCCATCGAGTAAGATAAAGGTGGCAATTGGCGATTCCAAGTCATCAAACTTTTGTTGTAATAAAGCTGTTATATTAAATTATATTTTTTTAAGAATTTAATTTAACAATCAAAAAGTGAAAGGCTAACTTGTCCTGTTGCATCCTTACCTTGTGCACTGGAATCATCATTAAACTGATTGAAGATGAGATCACACGCAAACGAACGAAGTCGCTAACCTTAAAACAAACGGGGGGAATCTGAGCAATAGAAAATGACAATCTGAATGAAAAATTGAATTATTCAGCATTTTTTCCAATATGTCCCTATTAGAGGACACAGCAATTATCCTCGGATCTCAGGTAAGATAATTCTCATACCATTCATATACTGCATAATACAAGTACGTTGATGTTAATTTCGTGATACTTTCGAATTACAGGTCGTTTTCTTTGTGGGAGGCTGGATATTCTTCGTGAAAAAGCTTTTTAAAGACTATGAAGTACATCATCTACTTGTCCAGTTAATATTCTCCGTCACATTTGCATTATCTTGTACACTTTTTGAGCTGATTATTTTTGAAATCATTGGCTTCCTGGATTCTGCGTAAGTATGGCTTTAACTGTATTCAAATAATTCACAGCAGACTATGGAATAAATGTTTTCTAACGTATAATTTTTGAAAATATTGTTGCAGATCACGGTACGTTCATTGGAACATAGCCTTGTATTGTATCCTGCTGATGACGATAGGATTAATACCATTCTACATAGGATATTTTGTTATATCTAGTTTAAGATTTGGTAAGATATGCATGCAATTGAAGTAGCAATCGAAATACTGGAAACCATTTCAAGTTTACATGATCATGATGAAGCATTTTTATTTCCGCGTAATCCATAGGTGGGAAAGGATTTCAACGGGGAATGTCTGTTTGCATATGGTTTGTTTACTTGTATATTTTTTGGAAAGTTGGTGACCCATTTCCAATCATCAGCCCACGACATGGAACATTTTCTATGGAGCAAGCTGTAAGTCGCGTGGGCGTGATCGGTGTAACTGTGATGGCTCTTCTGTCTGGTTTTGGTGCTGTAAATTACCCATATACTTCGATGGCACTTTTTGTTCGGTAAGCTATTCAAATTAAACTTTCAGTTTGATTAGCTTGATGAACATTATTGGGTAACATTATTAAGATGGTAGTGTTAATCTTTTCGTATAATTTGCATAAATATTTCTCGTGCTAGACCTGTAAAAGCGAGTGACATTCATAACGTGGAGAAAAAGTTAACGCAAACATTAGACATGGTCCTCGTGAAGAAAAGAAGACTGGTGCTTAGTAAGCGAGACTCAAATAATGGTTCTTCTGGTTTTTGGAGCATTTTAACACGTTCTAATAGTAAGTATTATTACAACCGAAGATAAATATGTGCCTATAACTACATATCGTCCACTCCATTACCGAGACTTAATTGCAATTATAGAATCCGAATTAAGTAAATTGCAAGAAGAAATCTCATCTTTGGAGGAACTAAGTCGACACTTATTTTTGGAAATTGTGGAGTTGAGAAATATGCAGGACCGAGTAGAATGGTCTAAAACGTGGAAAGGAATCTACTTCAATTTTCTAGGATATTTCTTTTCGCTCTACTGCATGTGGAAGATATTTATTGTAAGTCTGTTTTCTGTTGGTTGTTTGAGCTTTTAATTATGACTTGACTGGCTTTGTTACAATTACAATATTTGGCTGATGGCGTTTTTTTAACTGCAGTGTACCGTTAACATTGTGCTTGATAGAGTGGGTCGGGTTGACCCAGTGACAAGGTAAGATGTAGTTAAATATTCTTTTTAAAACCTCCAATAAGTAGATACTTATGTTGCCTTGCCTTACCATTGTATTCCATAATACTATTCTAGGGGTCTAGAAATCTGTGTTCATTGGATGGGATTAGAGATCGATGTAAGATTCTGGTCTCAGCATGTATCTTTCATTCTAGTTGGATGCATTGTAGTAACTTCGATAAGAGGTTTACTTCTTACCTTAACCAAGGTAAAAAATAATACCAATAGTTCATCACAGGCACTCCCAGTCAGTAATACTGAAAACTGAAAACATTGACTCCAATTTTTACCATTTTTTAGTTTTTCTATGCGATTTCCAGCTCAAAGTCTTCCAACGTCATTGTTCTCATCCTTGCTCAGATCATGGTAAGTCATTTTTGATATAATTCTTCGTTCTTGATTGTTTTGAAACTAAACGTACTAATTTACTTAAACTTAACTTTGTTTTTATGTTGCAGGGGATGTATTTCGTGTCTTCTGTTTTACTAATAAGGATGAATATGCCCTCAGAGTACAGGGTAATTATTACTGAGGTTCTTGGAGATTTGCAGTTCAGTTTTTATCATCGATGGTTTGATGTGATATTTCTTCTCTCAGCATTATCCTCTATTCTTTTCCTTTTCTTGGCGCACAAGCAAACACCAACTGCACATCTCAATTTTTGAAGAAGAAAAATATATCTATTACTGACTGCTTTTGAAGTTGACTTGAATAAATGAATTTCCAAACCAATTATTTTTACAGATGGACTCTTATAGTTCTGTGATATGCGAATAAAGTACAAATAGTTTTATCAAAATTGATGTCAGCACCCAAAAACTGCTTTTTATTACTTACCAGCTGTATAATACATTCAGTACATATTTTATTATGCGAGCACTCTAATCTAGATCCGTGTATATAGTATATCTATTTCTATGTCTAGATCTTAGTTTATGGATCATCTTAGTTATCCTAGGAGCAGATCATAACTTAGGGATTCTGAAGGGATAATCTAGATATTCTTAACGCTACAGCAGCACAATTAATTAGCCATGATCGATATACAGTAATTATATATTCGCACGTAGTTTCAAGTTCATAATTTTTAAACTCCTTGAATATGGGATAAAACGAACACCTCAAAATCAAGAAGCAGCGGACGAACTGCCCAGTAAAACTACCGAAGGCGATACTTTATTTTCTTCTACAGCGGAGCTAAGCATACAGCCATTAGCTATCAGTACAAAGTTAAGCGGGGATAATTTTAAGTATGACTGAGAATACAAAAAAAATAACAATAAGGGCTTGTCACTTGTCATATACATTAGGTAGCAAAGTGCTAAAGGCTACCTAAGTCCTTATTCATTTCATATACAAAACACTTATACACTTGAAAACTGAAATCAACTGAAACACAATAGCACGTAAATTTTTATTAAAATCAGTGTCGTGAATCAGGACTGCACGACGAGTAAAGAAAGCAGATAAGATAAAAGAAGGAATTCACATATTATAAAGCCGACTAAAAGTTAAAAGACGTGTTCTGTGCAGCAGGGTTGAATTGATATTGTTGAGGAGCATTCGGATCTACACTAGGAGTAACTTTTGTATCCTCTTCTTCTTCTCCAAAGTATCTTTCAATCATATCAAAGACTTTTTGATAAATCTCCATATTCTCATGCGATTGGAGAAATTCAATTTTATCCAGACCTGAAATAAAAATATAGTTTTAGATAACTCTCTCCATATATTTGACTTATAAATGTCATTTTACACCAAATACTATACGAACGGAGAAAACAATTACCGTAACACTGCTCAATCAATACAGCATATTTGTTAATAGTGCCTGAAACACGAGCGTCATCCTCTCCTACTTTCAGAATATTTTCCAGCCCATTCAGAGCGACTTGAATTATTTTTACATCCATGGAGGTTAAAAAGTCACATAAAGGTGGAATCGTCCCTTGATCAACTAAATATCGAATTTGTTCAGGAGTGCCCCCAGATGTCGCATTCACAATAGCCCATGCAGCTTCTTTTCTAGTTTTAAATTCTCCTGACTTCATAACTTCAACCAGAACAGGGACAATATTCGCATCAATAATACACTAAAACAAAAGACAAATCAACCAGTTTAATTAATGTATTTAGAATATTTCCAATTTCTAATGAATCATGCTTGTTTAAACTGCTTACCTGTATCTGCTGCCGGTTTCCCGCAGTAATATTGGAAATAGTCCAACAAGCCTCCTTCTTGATAGACTCTTTAGATGAAGAAATCAAGTGTAATAGTGACGGTAGAGCATTGCAACCCAAAATCACTTGAGTCTGAAGATCATCTCCAGTCACAATGTTTCCTACAGCACGAAGTGCAGCAGAAATTACATTTTGTTGCGGATGCCTAAAACACGATATCTCAAATTAAACGCTGCCATATAATTTGCATAATAAGACCAAATAGATATGAGGCGAAATTGAATTAACAAAGGAACCGGATATCAAAGCTTACATCAACAGTTCGACAATTCTGCGGCAAACTCCCGAATCGATAACCACTTGGATTTTTTCATTAGGACCATCTGATAAGTATGACACAGTCCAGCAAGCATCAGCTAAAACGTCACCGTCAGTGTGAAACAAGAGTCTTGAAAGCACGGGAAGGCAAGGTTGCACTTTTGTGAAGTCAACAGGAGGATTTTTTGCCCGACACAAATTTGATAGCGCCCAAACTGCGTTCCTTGTCATCGTCACCCGATTAGATTTCGACAGTAGTCTACAAAAAATGAATGCATAGTGTTTCTAGAAGTTATTACGCTACGCATATAGTCAACTATATAACAGTGACGCAAAGGATAGTGGAAAATATGTATCAACTTTTGCCACTGATTATATACAATCAAATCTTATTTATGAGATAACTTTAGCTAGCAGTTAAAGGGTATTAAAACTAGAGTGATAAAAAAGTTAAAATATGTATTATAGTTCAAAGAAGAAGCAAAAGGATTAAATCAATACACTGAATAAAAAAATCATCTGAAGTAATGTGATGAACGGTGGTTGGTACGTCATAAATTAAAAAAATAACGAAGAGAGTGCAGCCAAGAAAGAAAGAAATTGATAAGGAGCAAATTTTATACACAAAGAAAAATCCATTGCCCGTCTTTTAAGACCAAAGATCAAAAGATCTAATAGTATTACGGGTTCGGTTCGAATAAAATGTAAATTATTTAGTAGACTTATGACTAACAGTCACTCAACCACACACACCACAGCTTTGGATGATTTTTTTTAATCTAAGGAAATGGACAGCATATCTTACTGAAGTAAGGGAGGAAGGACCCCTTGCTGTAGCACATAATCACGACATTGTGAGGAGTCCCCTGCAATATTTCCTATGGCCCAAACACTCTGTTCTGCAACGTCTTCGTATGGAGATCCCAACAATTCTATAAAAACTGGAACCGCTCCGGCCTCAATAACTATACTAGTCTGTTCGGATGTTCCTGACGCTATGTTTGTCAAAGCCCATGCCGCTTCAAACTTTTTTCATCATATACACAGCAATCAATCATCAAATCAAACAGCCATCATCATACATAGTTGTTCTCCATTCAGACTCACACAAAAGACAGAAGCAAATTGAATTGAAACAAAATAGATAATTTCGCTTTTGCATTAGTATGTTGTGAAATGGAAATATAAACTTATGTCTTATTTATTCTTTAGTGCAAATGAGCAAATTATGAAGTGAGCTATAGAGGAGAAACAAGAATTTTGAATCAAAGCATCATCACTAGAATGCATTTTAAAAAATCTCACAATTTTGTGCAATGCGTAGAAATAGAAATAATGAAGGTGAATAAAAATTAAATCAGAATGATGCTACATAAAAATTCAAACAAACCTGAAGTTGGGAGTTATTATTATTTTTCAGAAATTCCACGAATTTAGGGACAATACCAGTTTGGATTACGGCATTGATTGGTGGACTTGGTTCTCGGGATAGTAATTTTCGCACTTTTTGAGTGGCCAGAAGCTGACTGTGAATATCCGTAGAAAAAAGTCCTTGAAGAATTTCAGGAGATATGACCGTAACTCCAACTAATCCAAAGTCGTCCTAAAATTTTGTGAACCGTTAGTTTATAAATTTATTGCAAAATAAAAAGTTTCCACAGATTATATAGATGTCTTTTTTCGCAATACAATAGCATATTTCACAAACTTACGTCATCATCAAGATTAGGTATATTCACATTCCTTTTCTTGAATAGCTGCTGTTCTCGCTTTTGTTTTCTTAGCTGAATACCTTCTTCTTCTCTCCGCCTTCGAAGTTCAGTCGGATCGAGGGCAGTGTTTTTATATCGCTGCTTATGATTATTTGTCGACATGATCTACGTCCCGCTTTAAATTGTTTCCGACGCGCTTTTAGAGCGAAATATCTATATAATAAAAAATAATATTTTCATGCAATTTACTTGATGTATGTAGAAGTAGATAATCAAAATGGCAATATTAAGATGCGCAGTCTCAAGAAGCAGCACAGCATATTTGAAAACTGAGCAGCAATCATTGTTGGAATGAAGCAATTGAAACATATCTAAAAGCATCGGAAACTATATTTAGCCTATAGATTAAAATAGACTATTCTCGGGCCATACAAATTGTGAGGTTCAGCAAGAAAGACGCACGATAAAGACACTACACATTAAATTTTCAATTCACTCACTCAGAATAAAAACCGGAAAACCATAATTCTAATCTTAACTTGAGGAGTAGCGATTAGGGACGTCGAAAGTACATTAATTTAAAACTGGACCATGTCGACGAAATTTACCCAAAAAAAAAATAACTTTGAAACTTGAAATGAGGGCTGGATTGCAAACAAATGTATACCGATTGTCTCTGATCAACATTGTGAGGCAAATGCACACAGAATGGAATTTATAACTTACCACGAAATTTATCCAATTATTTTCTGCTTATCGACAGTGCGTTTTTACCACCATGCAGTACGGGGTTTGGGGTATTATGGCTCGATTTTTATGTTCTTGTTCACTTTACGAACTGCTGCATGTTTTATTCAATCTTTCGGATTTGTAAAATCTTTGCTTTCTCTCTCTCTCTAGTCACTAGTCTCACTAGTCCAACTCCAAACTGGAGAATCGAAAGTTCCACACTTTTACGACGGGCTAAAGAAAAAGAACTGCTGCAAGATACTCTATGCTGCACAACTCTGATGCAGTCTATAATGTTGGTCTGTTATGAGAAGCCTCGAACGTGGACTTGAATAGAGGAAACAAGTTAACAAATAGTTAGTGAACTTTTTGAACTGGTTAAAATTGTTTACAAACACTACTTGAAAAAATATTTAAGCATCCAATAATTTCCAAAAAAAATCTGCTTAAAAAATATTTTTTTAGCTCAGTCATAAAGTATTTTAATTAAATTAATTTAGCTTTATATTCGTTTGAAACAATTAGAATGCACTGCAATTGTAAAATAATAGAAAGCCGGCTTACTCACAAGTTGGAAAATCTGATTGATTATGGTTAATTAAGTCAAGGTTATGCCTTATGCTAAGTAAGGTTAATAAATAAGCACGGTTGATTAAAAATACATAGCTGCTGAGTTGCTTAATCGAACTATTTATTTGGCGTTAATATGATAAAAAATTGTAGTGCGCATTTATCAACACCCGGATTTGTTTATTCATCAGTTTTGCTGGCGATACATTTTATGATTGCATAATATTCAGACAGGCAACGCGGACAGATAATTGGATAAAGTAATAAAAACGGAGTCAGTAAAAACCAGCAAGTCCGTATCTGGAGTCAATTCTGATGGCCTGACTGAAAAGTCTAAAACAAGTGGATTAATCCAATGGAAAGATTTTTTTGTATTCCTTTATTGTTTTA
>Ga0210040_10006704_pt1 | contig 14240 bp, 15 predicted proteins | sample CryGeyCG12114_NA_FD_185462 | JGI IMG/M metagenome (GOLD analysis project Ga0210040, IMG submission 185462) | Groundwater microbial communities from aquifer - Crystal Geyser CG19_WC_8/21/14_NA (SPAdes) (version 2) | ecosystem: Environmental > Aquatic > Deep subsurface > Groundwater | place: USA... | reverse complement strand
TGATTAAAACTATGTTTTAAGACAAAAATTTTAAAAATCAAACCGTAGGAAAATTTTAAAATGGTCCTTTGAAGTTTAAAGTAGAAATATAAAGAATATGATATGCATAGAATTTGGTAGGATAAATGTTAAAAAGGAGCATAAAATTGTCCACAAAATGGTACAATCAAAAAAAAAATTTGGTATAGGTTAAGACAAAAAATTTTGTTCTGACTAAATGAAAAACTTCAAAAAAATTGGCTAGCAACCAATTTCTTTAATTTCTAGGTAATTTGAAACCTATTGTGTTTTTTCCATTCGGAAATCCCAGATACGGAAAAACAGATAATATAAGACTTGCTACTGGTGCATAACGGATTATTTCCTTGCTTCCAGAATTTTCTACTAATTAGGAAACAAATTCGTATCTAGTTTCTATGTGATGGAAAATGTATGTTTGAATTTTACCAGTAATTTGAAGCGTTTCTTCAACGAATGGAGTCATAAATCTGTATGCACCTTAACTATAAGTAAAAACAAGTCTTACGGATTGTCCGCCCAATATTCTGATTTTCAAGTCGTCGGAAGCTTAAAATTAAATGACTTTGCATACGAAGTCCGCGGCTAGCAAGCAATTTACAAATGTTTGGTGCAAACCACTAGGTTTGGTGTTAACCCGGAGAAAATAATTTCCTATCGGTTACTCCTGAAAATATGATTGACGTCAGTGTACCGTCTGTATTTTCCCCTTTACTCACGCGATGCAACTTAATTCTGTCCGCAAATATCCGTGTAACACATGTGCCAAATATATGCAGACTTTAATTCAAATTCTGCAGGTAGTTAGTTTGAACTGATGGAGATGTTCTAAATCTGTATCAAATACAAGTCCTCATCATTGGAAACAGTAAACAAAATGCATTTTCACCCATATATAGAAAATCAGCACATGAATTATTGGTTTCTCACAACAATAAATGATCTGAATTAATCAGCATCCTTACATTATGTTACGTACTAACTCAAAACTGAAAGGTCAAACCTCAAAATTGCGCACGCAAATCGTAGCTATGCATGCAATAATTAACTCTGACCATGTTCCAAATTCACCCAGCATACTTATTTATGAATTACCACACTCGATCACAAACAATACTTTATTCCTGTACGCACAGAATTTACGTCAATCTGATGTAATAATAATTTTGGTGCATTGGCTTCCATGTACATACCTAATATGAACCATATGCTTATAGTTAGTTAGATCCAATTGGATCTATGTAATCTATACGCTGTAGTGTTCTATAAGTCTGGTCAAGAAATTATCCATGAATTTACATTCTTCTTTCTTTCATTCTTCTTTAATTTGACCCATGCAAGTTAAGCTATTATCTCACCATAATCAATAATGTATGCACGAAATCAAAGGGGAAAAGTTGATGCGATGATGATAATAAGAGTGAGACAATAGGGTAAAAACAGGCAGTACTGACTTATGTAATGTGAAATGAACAACAAAGAATAAAGAAGATGCCAGAAGGTAAAGGTAAACAGGGGAGTGAAAAGTGGGCCAATGTCCTCACCTGAACTTTTTCATCCTTTCTTAAGAACAGTAGTTGTACCGTGTTAAAAGCCACATTCACTCATCTTTTTTTTTATATTATCAGATGTGGATTAAAACGTATCTGACTTACCTTCTCCACATAACTATTTACGTATGTATTGTGTGTGAGATCCGAAAGGAATAAATAAAAGTGGTTTTTGTTGAATTTCATGGTAGCTCATAACTTTTTACCCTCTGTTATTAAACTTTTGATCAAAAATAAAAAATAAACAGTTTAAAACTACATATTAGTTTTTTTAAATTTTAAAATGTACACCTGACTAACTGACTGAGAGTTCTTTTACGCTATTGGAATGTACAACATAACATGATGCAAATGACATTTTCGGCGTTTTGTTTTCTATGACGTGTAAAATCGACACCACCCACCCATGGTAAATCCCAGATGGCAATAATATTATTATGTAAGTGCAGTTAGCTCGGTTTTTGTAAACTGAGTTCCCCAACTCATCATTGAAAGTAGGTAAAAGGATGAGTGTCTAACGGGAACTTTGTGGTGCACGACTGACTGTACATGCATTTATAATTTTACGTGTGGAGTTTACAAGTTGTTTCTAACTGTGCACAAAATTTTTCCTCTCATCCTTTCAGATGTACACACTGATAAATGTTACGGTTCGTAATTGTGAGCGACTGTTTGTTAAACATATTATTAAAATGCATTTTGAACAATTAAAACCGCAATCACTGTACATTACTGTAGCTAACTAACTTACTTTGTCATTTCTCCATTCAAAATGACAGTGGCTAAAAGTAATAATTAGTGTAGATAACCTTTAAACAAAGTGTAGTTACTGCAAACCAAGTAAATGGACGACCAAAGATATTTAGTTTATTTGTGATTTGTGGCTTCATTGTTATCTTGATGCCGAGATCATTGCAATGAAAACAACAACTGAGAAGTTGCCGTTGATAATTTTACGGTAGTTTTCATTTCAACACGAAAGCCACAAAAGCTTCTCAAATGCTCACTCACTAGATTAAATCCGCTGTTCCTTGATTGCTTATCAAGTCTGATCTAAAATGCATCCTTCACTCCTTGTCCATGTACGCATGTAATTACAGAGTGCACATGGATCGTACAGTTTGATCACGAAATCGAAATTCTCTACATTTTATTGACGTATGGAACGGTAATTTATTTTCAGGGTGATAAATAAGTGAAATGAATTTAAATTTTTTTTTTCAAAAGGCCGAATTATTGTATGATAGTCTACTCTCAAAGTTTGCCATTGTCATTCACACAATCGCTCATTGCATAATAATGTGCACAGTGGAGCCCGAAAATTAGTTTATTTTAATAGTAACGGGATTCACCATATCCGCTCCATATTTGGCTACACGAAATGTTGACTTGACACCAACTATTATGTATTAGCTTGTGGCAAAAAATACAATTACAATGTACAAAGTTCCCAGCTAATTATTTCACATCGCTCATTGGATTAGCTGTTAAAGAAATTTACACTGGACACATTATTGTATGAAACAATTTTGCATCAGTTACAAAAACTAATTTTTTACAGTAAGTTGAAAAAATGGTGCTAATAAAATGAAGACATTATATACGAAATGAGCCATGTCAGGAATTCAGTTTTACCATCCCTCATCACAGTGCGTTTATTCAGTTAAGCGGTCTATTGCATATTGCGTGTACCACGTACTATTGGAACCGCAAAGGCGAAAAAAATTCTAGTGCTTTGTGGTTCCTGCAAACTGTTCATTTTACCAGTAAGTCTCGCTTCATTCTCTAACAATAATACATGAGGTTGATTTGTTGATCATATGGTGGCCACAATGGTTGCATAGCGGTTCTTTCCCATTAACGAATACATTATGCATCTTTTTAGTAATTGTGAAAAATAATGAACTTTTAATCTAAAAATTGTATAAAATAGAAATATAATTCGAAAAAAGAAATAAAAACTAACCGCTTTCTGAATTAAGATAGTGTATTTCTGTATCTCACTTTTCATAGTCACATAGTGCGTAGTAGTGAAACCAATAAAACCTGCATACTTTTCCCCATATAGTTAGCTATTAAACAAACTAACTAGCCAGTTAGCTAAAAACGGTTTACCATTTCATGCAGGACATGACAGACTAGATGACTATGACTTTTCCTTGTGTAAATGCATTGCGAGAGATTTGCAGTGACTTTTAGCTAACGGGCTTGGTGAAACACGGAACGGTAAAAGTTCCGTTACACTATAACGTAATGTGCAAATGTGCACAATGTAATGTGCACAAAGATTTTACTTTTATGCACAAGCACTTTTCCCTAGTTGGTATGTACACACAAAAAGTATGAGTGAGCGTGCTTGGAAACGGTGCATTAACGAACTAAATCACTTCATCAAGTTGTTGTTACCCCAATAAGGGATAAATGAATGGAAACTGTATAATGAATAGCTACATTGTTAGTTAGTACGTATTGATTACATTGATGAATGAATTTTTTGCAACTTAACTGGTTTTTATTCGCTTGCATTCAAAACGAAAGGGAGTACAGAATCAGTGGTTTGTGAGTTAAGTGACAGTAAAAGAACAGAATTCAGAGAGACTTTATTTTACATGATTCAAAAATATTCGCATTCAACTTGTTAATTGTACATTATGAAAAAACACGTACATTTAGTTTTTTGGTCTTCAAATTGCACCAGCAGATGGAGTTTGTGGAGCCTGAAGGCAATGGGGAACGCATAGTTTTACAGTCTTGTCAAAACTACATGTAACAAGTTCATTCATTTTTAAATTCCAGTCCAAGCCATACACGAATTCTGAATGTTGGTTCACAATTTCCAAGTTTGTGTTTGAAACATGGTAGTCAAAAAGCCTGTTGAAACATTTAGTATGTAGCAAGCGATTTGAATACAAATATTGAATTCAAGTTAACATGTAATATTTTCACTTTGTACCTTAAGGTTGTATCATAGCTAACTGATGCTAAAAGTGTTGGATGAAATGGTGAAAATTTCACGCGTTTGACAGCGTGTCCATGATCTCCTAATTCAAACAATGGAAGTTTATAATTCCTTAAATCCCATCCACGAATCAGTGCCTGTGAATAAAAAAAGAATTGAAAAACATTATTCCACACTAACTAGAAGAAAAAAGTAAAATATTTTTAGCCACGCACATCAGCTCCACCAGTCGCAACAAGATTTGGAGAATATTTCGCCCAATCACAACAAATTAATTCAGTGTCCGATGCATTCAAGTATATCTGAGGTTTCAAATTGTTCACATTTAAGTCCCAAAGCTGCATTATACCATCACTGGAAACACACACGTACGTATTTGGGGAATGGGGTGACCATTGGGCTTGGTACACGATTAGTTCTGAAGCCACCATTTTTGTAAGAGGCCAAGGTGAAGTTGTATCATACTGAGAAAAATACACACAAAATTTGCTGAAAACTAAATAATATGAAAGAACATATTTTTGGTATAAATCCCTTTGTTGCTCTGTAGCGTACAGTGGAAACAGTGCCATCCCACGAAGCAGCTAGAATCATATTTGAGAATTTAGGCAGATTCCAATCAACAGAGGACATTTCTTTCCTATGTCCTTTGCATTCGTGAACAGGAACCTGTGGAAGATCATAACTTATTTAAAATTAAATGGCTTCAAAAAGGCAAAACAAAATAAAAAAGAATAATAATGCAGCTTTTAAAATGTCTACACAAAATAAAAACTTTTCGTTCGTCAACAAGTTAGTTGGTTAGTTTACATTTCTAAATAAAAGTGCATAGTTTTCCAGTTCAAATCAAACAAAATTTATACTTTATGTATGCCAAAACGTTTTGTGGTTTTCTAAAAATCCTCCAAATTCAAATATAAATCCAAATTCATTACTCCGCTCGTAAAACTTTGCAGTGTTGCAACGTTGTGCAAAAAGCTCGCTCGTGAAATCATTGAATTATCATTTGGTGAGTGAGTACCGACCGACTAAACTACAAACAAATTCGACTTTTTCAACTCAACTCGACTTGAATTGATTTGTGGAAGTCTACATTTACTCATACTAATGTAGCTAGCAACTAATTTGCTGTAGGGAAATGACATTGAGGAATTAGATATGCAAATTATATTTTATGAGAGTTGTGTGGGAACTAGAGAGTAGTGGCGTTTGAGGCTTGGAAAAAGAAAGACAGAAAAGAATAAGAGAAATAATTATTTGTTAATTATTAATTGTGTCTGTGACTAACTGACTTAATGTGAATGTGCAATTTTGTTTGCCATTCGGCATCGCATCTTTCATTAACCTAAGATACCGGTTGCTGTCATACACTACAAACTATTCTACCTCCTCGATTGGACTACTCAACTTTGCTGGAGATTGGACTGGAGACGAGAAACTACATTAAGGGGAAGAGCGGAATTCCCAGTAACCTTATCCACATTTGGTAATAGTCAATAGACTATATTATTTGTTATTGCAATTAACTAGCTAGATTAGCCCCAATGATCATTCTGAAAATAGGTGTTGACAGTTAGTTAGTTAGTTGATTGAGGATTTCACTAGAAACATCACTATAGAGTAAGGAAATCCCCAGATACCAGTATTCTACCGGCACAGATTTGTAAGAGGATTTCAAAGCATGAAAGAGGACTTTATAATTTTTCTCCACTCTATTTTCCATTTCCGCCAGACTCAATTAAGTAACACGGATATTAAAATTACCAAGTTGTGCGCTCATCAGCCAGCACACAGCGTGGGTTCATGAATGCAATTACACTAACTTAACTAACTTCACTACATAGAAATTACTTTCGGAAACTTTGATGATAGATTCCAGACTTGAAGCCATCCATCACCAGCACTACTGACAAAAACATTGGGATCTACTTCAGACCAGGAAACATCTAAAAAATTATCGCGGTAAGTGGTGGCAAATACGGGCTCCAGTTGCCCGGTTCCCGGCTTCCGTTCCAGAATACGTAAATAGCCTTGGCCTACAAATAAACGCACAAACAGCCCATATAATGACAATTGCAAAAATTATCCTCATCCCAGTGACCAGAATTTAATGGGATTGCAGGCATACCAAAAGGAAAAAATAATGGTACTATAACTTTCACCACCACCTATTTATTCAAGCAGAAAAATCCCTCCATGCTTTTTACAAACCTGAAAGACCATAATTCGTTCCAGCGGCAAAAGCTATGCGATTCCCATCAAATGGTGAGAATTTCACAGACTGCCCATGAGCTTCGGGTGTCGCATAAATCATAGTGGTCACTCCTGGTTGACCATATGCGGCCATTTGCTGTTGATACGAATCCATTTTCGATATAGGGTTTAAGCGTATAAGTCAATAAATTTGGTCCTTATTAGTCTTCTAAAGCTCAGAATTTATTAGAATCTGGAAAGAGAAAGCATAGATTCCTATTAATTTAAACTGTATGATGCCTGTAACGGTCATTAAGTTTGATCATATCTTTAGTTTTCGAAAATCGCAACTTGTGTTGCGAGTAACTATGATACACAGTCATGTCACAGAGACATAAATAAATATATCAGCTTATGTACATGCATGAAACAGAGAAATAAGGATAATTCTAATCTACATCATTAAGTCACGTTCATCAACAATCCGCAGCTCAAATATAGGAAGCCCACAGTAGAAAAAAATTGAATTTAGTTAGTTAGAAGATAAATGTAATCTTTGAGTAACTAAGTACGATTCTTGGAAAATAGAAGTCTTTCTGCATTCAAATCGATCCATGAAAGTAAGAAATATATTTCAATCGTTGTAATTTTATTTCATATTTTTATCAAAGTCGGGCCCATACGCCCAAGGATTTAATTTCGACCTTTGCATCTAACGTACGTTGGATATAGCCAGCTTGCAATTGTCTGATTTTTATAGTATAGGAAATCGGTCAAAAAAGGAGGAAGCCATATTATCATGAAAGCACCTGGAGGATTTCCCCCATAGCAAATACCTTGAAATAAAGTATCATGCATAGGATCGATTCACGTATTCATTACACCCAGTTAAAGACAATGTACTACGTTCGTCAATATGTTAACTAAAACGTAATACTTTTGCATCATAAAAGAATAGTCCAGTCTTTGCCATTGATCAGGCATCTTCTGCGTACACACATAACAGTGGATCCACAAAATTATACGAAAAATGGAGGAGCCATTCTTGTTTCTATTTATCTTACCAAAACTTTAGCAAGTTATTTCCTCATGAAAACTAAAATTGTGACGAAAATGAAGAAAATTATTAAAATATTTGTAACTTATGTGACCGTGAGCAGTGCATATTATAGCATTTTCACTGCTTCCTCTACTGCAGCCCACCAAATTGAGGTGGAAAATGAGCCACCAAGTATTCCTGTTAGCTATGGACCTTACCAATACACAAATGAGTACTACAGCAATAGTCCCTACGTAAATCATTTCTTTGAAACGTAAGTTGCTAACATTTTTTATATTTTATTACACTTTTGCTAGAATATAACTAACAAAAATTATCTATCAGTCTATACCATGAATGCATATATGCAAAAAATGAATATACTTTTAGCTGCTATTGTTGTATTCACGAATCGAATGTTCAATCCTCCCAATACGTGCTTCTATATAAATCATAGCTATCACTACCAATATTAAAAATCTCAAGGGATACCAAGCAATTATGCATTCTTTAGAAATAAGCCTGAGCAAGAAAAGCGGTCGACAGGAAGTCTCTCATTGCACGATATTTTGCCAGCAGACTACAAAAGCTATGACAAAAATCGACCGCCGAAGAATCGTGGAGAAGCGACTACAGTGTACTTTCACGTCACAGTCCTCTCGATAGATTCAATAGATGAAGAATCCATGGTGAGCAGAGCACTAAAATCATTGTGTTATTCTCAAAAAATCTCAATTTCATGTAGTACGTGAAATAACATGTGCAGTAGACTGCAGGATAGCAGTGCTTTCACAGCAAATTGAATAGCTTTTCACCTAACCTTAATTCACAAAATTTATCCCATACAGACATACGTGGCAGACATTTTTCTCGGACAAAGTTGGAGAGACCAAAGACTCCGACTTGGAACTGGTAAAATGGACGAGTTGTACAGGATTTTGGACGTAGTTTGGTTGAATGTAAATTAACTATTTATCATAAAACCGACGCTAAAATTACTAACTAAAATTAAGAAACAAATCTCAATGCATAGAGTATATGGCGACCTGATACATTCTTCAAGAACGCCAAATCCGTTACATTCCATGAAATGTCTGTTCCAAACCACTACCTTTGGTTGTACAATGATAAAACGCTCCTCTACATGTCCAAGTGAGAAAAGAATTGAAATGTTCACATTCAATTTTACTCCTCTACAAACTTGTTCAAACGGCAATATGAATGACTATAATAGATTTTTCCATTTCCTCAGACTAACGTTGGTCCTATCGTGTGCTATGAAGTTTGAAACATTCCCACATGACACCCAAGTGTGCTCCATGATGATTGAAAGTCGTAAGTTCAAATAACCTGAATGAGTGCGTCATGTCATGCAACGTAAATAATTGGATTTGTCAGGTCATTTGACATTTTGTGTAATGGCTCCGTAACAATTCTGTACAATGCTCTCAACTAATTCACACATAATGATGAAATTCAATCCTATGTAAAAACATACGGGGACCACAGTAATTAATCCCACTGCTTCCATTCAATATGATGCTTGGTCTAGCAGTACACAACGAATTTCATTTTGACGTTCCGTTGTTTCCCTGTTGTTTACATAGTCTCACATACAACCGAGGATCTGATATTCGTGTGGAATGTGACAGACCCTTTGGTAGTAAATCCGGATATTGAACTCCCGCAGTTGGATATCGTTAAGAATGATACTGAAGATTGCACACTGGCTTATTCCACAGGTAGGACTACAGCTTAAAACTATACTAACTAACTGGAACGATATTTTTCAACATGTTATAGTTTGAAGCCGCATAAAACGTATACTCCCTCAAAATCTAAATTAACATTCAATGCTTTCAGGAAATTTCACTTGTCTGGCAGTTGTATTCGAACTGGAAAGACGAGTTGGCTATCATTTGTTCCATACATACATTCCTGCTGGTTTGATTGTCGTCATGTCATGGATATCATTTTGGATCAAACCTGAAGCAATTCCAGCTCGGGTGACACTTGGTGTCACCTCTCTACTAACCTTAGGTAAAATTTTCAACTTGAACTTCAGCATTGGTTTATATATATTGCAGCGGAGATAAATCCAACTGACATTACACAATACAATATGTGCCAGTAGTAGGAATTAAAGCAATAATCACATGCCACGTCTAACTCAACAAACTATCTCTTTTTTCAGCAACGCAGAACACTCAATCTCAGCAATCCCTTCCACCCGTGTCTTATGTAAAAGCTATTGATGTTTGGATGTCCAGCTGTACCGTGTTCGTCTTCCTGGTTCGTCCACACATGGTGTACTGATCAAAGCAATACAATTGTCATTTCCTTTTAATTTGGTCTCTGTGGTTTTTTTCAAATAGAGTCTCATGGAGTTTGCAGTCGTCAATTACTTTTTAGCTCAAGATGAAGCCCAAAATCGAGGCATGGATGAAATGAATGACTTTAATAACGGAATTGTGCATTCGAGGGTATGTTCCATAAGTTCCTTCTATTTCTATTTTTTATGCAACTGCAGCAAAGAAAATGGCTGTCCCTATGAGATAAACGTTATTTACTTGAGGATTGACAAAAAAATAATGTTTTGTAGCCACTGAAGACTACAGCGTGCAACTATTGTCAAGTTCATGGACGGATGTCAACAACTTCGGCAAATTACGCAAATTTTTGCAGCAATCGAGATATTGCTGTAGCTATTGATAGGATATCCAGATACTTTTTCCCTTCATCATTTTTAATTCTTAACGTTATTTATTGGTGGACATTTCTTGGCTAAAATATTGATTATTTTAAAATCTATAGGTCATTTGTAGGTCATTTACTCCTTTTTATATACATTTAAATGGACAGAAAAATATGCAGGAAGAGAGACGCTGGTATATTCTTGAAAAAATAGGACCGAGCGGAATAATTCAAAATCAGCGAATGATGCAAAAAAATTCAATAATTATTCAATTTATTTATTAAGAATCACAATTATCTTAGAAATTTAATGCAATACATCAAAAATAAAACAAGTTAAGAAATAAAGTTCAACCTTGAGCTCTAGGATATTTCTTAAAATCACATGTACAAATTAGATTGACCAACTGTGTTGACAATACTCGTACACTTTTTCAGGTTCACTTCAAACTTGTTCAAGAACAATCTCCAATCGTTCATATTCTTAGTGCCAGCAGGTTTTAAAATTTTAGAGAAAGGAGTTATTGATATGGAGTCAATTATTTCGCTTTCGTGGTAATGAACAAGCATCAGGACATCTTTACGAACTTTCAAACAATGGGTGAAAACTATGAAATGAAAATTATAATGCAAAAAGCTCAAATTACAAGTGGAATAGCTTATGTACAAGTAAAGTAATTAAATTTATAATTTTTCAGAAGTTCATGCTGTACAAAAAAAACTTACAAGCTGCACTAGGCCCTGAAATCAAATTTGGTGGAGGTAAAGTAGCCGCATATTTGGTGATCCCATCGTCAACATTAAAATTTCGAGATTTCAGAAAATACAGCTCTTTTTCATTCGTCATAAAACTGGAGTCTTTCAAGAAAAATGTTTTCGAATCGGAATAAAAAATAACGACCGTCTTTGCTAAATTCAAATACTGTTCAACCTACGAATGAAAAGACATTGTTAAATGCGAGTAATCCCAATCCTAAATCTATTCATCTACACATGAAACAAATTCTGGATAATCCCATCTAAGACGAAAGTAAGTATGCGAGAGTATTTCCAGCTAACCTGATCAACAATTTCTGGAACAAGAATTTTAGGCACCCCATAATCATCGACAGTTAGAAATATAACCTTCTTCTCAGCATCATACTGCACAGTAACCACTGGCTTACGCTTTGGAGGACAAACCAATGAATCTACGGTATTGTCATTCCCACTTTGATACACTTTAGCCAAAATTACTGCCTTCTCAGAAATCAATCCGGCAGCAAACCCTTCAACAAAGGCAAAAAACATCTCTCTTTAAAATTCACTAACTAATATTCACCATCATTTAAAAAAAAACTGAATCGAATCAGCGAACACACCGATAGAAATCCTCCCAACGAATGAGCACAATAGATTTACATCTGTCTCGCAAAATTTTTCTCCTTCGGCAGTTTTCACAAGCTGAAGACTAACAAAATGAGAAATAACACTTTAGTCTCCTAAATTCAAAAATGTGAAGGGCACAAGAAATCGAAATGCTAGAGAAAGGTCAGTGTGTCTCCAGTAAACCATGAGTACGGCAGTACGGAGAAATATGTGTTTATTCCCTCTCCCCCCCCCCCTGGAGAAGTTTTCAATGCATGGCCAGCGACTCTGTAGTATGCCCCTTGTTAGTACAGTCAGTATTATTTAATCCACCCACAAAACTACGTATTATTAACAAACTGTCATTTATGGAAGCAAAATCCTTTTGACTCAGCAAATTTTTCAGGTGTCCCAACTTCTAAAACCGCCAACAACTTTGTCCACTTAAAAGCAGAGGCGGCATACGAAAGCAATAATTCAAAATTGTACAAAAACATACCAAATATTCAAATCAATCTCTTCATCATCTTCATCAATGGCAGAAGATCGTGAATACGGCTCATAAAAATCTCCGAATTCAACCATTGCACAACTGACGCAATATACAATAATAAACTATTCGAATAACACTTTTAAATAATTTGTGCAATTTTAATAGCAGCAACACTAGAGAAAATCCCAGGTAGGTGCCAAAATAGTTTATGCTTTTGCTCAAAATGAATTGAAGAAAATGAATTCAAATCTGTGCGAGTTTTATCATGTGGTTAACATTGCTCTCTTTTCTGCTTACAGGTGAAGATAAACTCCATACGAGAACCGTGAGCGGCATTGAATGTTGAGGTAGGAACATATTTCAAACCTATGCAGTATTCAATTTCCTAATAATTCCATTTCCATATTCCTCAACCCAGCTTTCTGATAATAATCAGTTCCCATTTTGTTGGTTATGTTTTTTTCATGCCTCCCTAAGTAGTATTGCATTTTGCATATTTACACGACTGTATACGGTGTACACCTGCCTATGGCCTGGGTCGCCCAAAAATTTAACTTGTCACTCACTCTGGTTGTGTTGTGATGTTTTATTGTAATAATTTCTGAGTAAGTGACTTGTGGTGAGTGATGTCATTCATTCAGTGCTAAATGCATTGAGGACATTTTGATGGTTGAGGTTAGGCTTGGGAACAACATCTTTTTCATCGCACTGTTATCTTTGCAAATTTTTTCGCCAGGTTACTATATACTGTACAGACACTACACGACACAGTTAAGTCTCAACGTTTTTAAGTAAGTTAGTGTTTTGAAAGCTGCAACCAACACCCAAAGAACTTACGAGGGAACGAGAGTCAAACATATTATTTAGTTTGAGCTTCCATTCAAGTAAGTTAAGTATAAACAATGTTGATTATTATTATTTCGGCGATGTTTGTCTAAAAACTAACTATTATTTTCTTTCTATAGGTACGGATCTTAGACTACCCAACCAGATTCTTTCCTCTACTCACACTCATCCCACATCGAAAGATTTATCGACATTTCTGCTGCCAGTGACAAGGCGGGTGCTGCCAATTTTCTTTTCCGTCCAGTGTCCAGGAAATTCCTTGCAACTTTGCACTCTTGGTTAGTTAGAAATTGAGACTATTAATTTAGCAAGTGTCGCCAACTACTTTTGATCAGCAGATAAACGCAAATTATGCATTATTTGATTCATCTGGTTGTTAGTTACGTACGAGTCAAAGTCACTTTATTTCTTTCAACCTTATAGTATTTTGAAATCTAGCTTGCGCTGAATAAAATATTGCCTGCCGCATTTGGGTATCCGGCTTTTATTAATTTAAGCTAGTTAGTTATCTGGCAACCTAACAGACTCAATCAGAGCTTCCTTTTCATTTTCACTTCGCATTTGCATCGAGGGAATGCTGCAGTAGCTGCAGACGAGTAGCACATGGTCCACTCCATCAGCGGTTATACATGAATGCCTTTTAAACCTACAGTTCGACACAAGAGCTTGTTGTTGCCCAATATTTTGTTTGTCAGATTTATTTTGCCTGACACAGGAATGTCGACTGACATATTTAAAAAAAATGTTATATAAGAAATAAGGGGCGTGCGAGTTTAGGTTAGGTATGCACGAAGCAGGATACAATGCAATGGATTCCTAACGCTAACTTTGATTTATTAAATTCCATTGAACTGTAGAACCATGCGGAATACTGCTTCGCCTATTTCTGTACTATTTATGAAGTTTTTTTTATGAAAATAAGAATTCCCTTTCAATATAATCTTGAGGTTTAAATCATGCCTTGTACGTCAGCTATACCCTAATCTCGCATTAAAGATGCTCATACAAGGTGCTAACACGTAAAAAGAATAGCTGTGTGTGGTACTGTGGTAGCATAATATGTTTTCTCATCTTCGTTGTAAATCAGTCACTGCAGCTGGT
>Ga0210040_10006703_pt1 | contig 14242 bp, 17 predicted proteins | sample CryGeyCG12114_NA_FD_185462 | JGI IMG/M metagenome (GOLD analysis project Ga0210040, IMG submission 185462) | Groundwater microbial communities from aquifer - Crystal Geyser CG19_WC_8/21/14_NA (SPAdes) (version 2) | ecosystem: Environmental > Aquatic > Deep subsurface > Groundwater | place: USA... | reverse complement strand
TTTTGTTTAGTTAGCGCAAAAATTGAAGATTTTTTTCAGTAAGTTTCATCAGTTGAGCTTGTTTGCTCTCGACTATAATTTTCAATGTTCCAATAAGCTTCATTTTTCGTTGATAGTGCAAATATTTTTCACAAAGTAAGATTAATAAAGCCATAAAACAGCCGAATAGTAGCAAGTAAAAGCAGCCTTGCATATCTCCGATATCTACGGTACGTTTTGTTCCTGTTCCAGAATATACAGCTGAGCTGCAGCGGTCTTTTGGCGGCCAATATTTGCTTTTCCATTTTTTTATCAACCCTAGTTGAAGCATTTGCTTGATTCTGCAGGTTTTGGTAGAGTAAAATTAGAGTTAACTATCTAAACAATCAATTATCTCAAATTTACTTGATATGTGAAAACTTACTCTTTGTTAAATAAATGAAGATATGGACTCCCACGTGGGACAGGGATGGCTAGCTTTTCTTCAAAAATTTGCTCCGCCCCTGAATTTTTGAAATAAAATTAAGTCATACAGTTAGTTTTAAACAAACAACTTTTTAAAAAATAGTTGCGATACCCAAGGCAAAATCGCACACTCCAGTAAGAATCATTTCATCCCGCAATACTCGACGCAAAACAATGGTCCAGTCGAAATATGCGTGCTCATCAGATCGTACTTTCTGGACCACCTCTCTATCCAATTTTTTATGCTTCACAGCATGCTTATACAGTTTTAGCATATCGGGCTCTTCAGATCTCTAGCATAGTGTAGAAGAATTCAAGCACTAACTAAAAGGAAGGAAGCAAAAAAATTGTGTACTATGGTTTCTCATTATATTTAATCGCGTACTAACGTTCAAGTGCTCGGAAATCAAACTGTCTCCCGTAAATCCCCATGATCGGACACCTTTGTGGGCCAAAATGTCATTAATGCTATTCACAGGGCTCTCAATTTTTGGAAATGTCAAATAAGCTACTAAATTGCCAGAATACGTAGCTACTGACACGATGACAAATATCCACCAAAATCCAATAAGGATTCTGCCCGATGTAGCGTCCGGGAGACAAATTCCACCTGCAAATATATATTTCGTTCATTCATTCTACCAACTCCAAACCAAGATATTATTAAATGTCCCAAAAATGTGTCGAACCTTGCTGTAAAAGAGCGCCATAGATATACCAATAGCAATTTCCTAGTTTGTAAAAACCTTGCCCATTGTTTTTATAATGGAAATCATAGTACGCACTGTACCGATGAAGAAAATGGAGAACCAATGGCAAAATGGTTATGATCGTGGCCATACATGCCCATACCTGAAATATTCATATCGTTGTTTGTTTTCAAAAATATTGGAAAATCAAATTGCGCTTTTTTAAGATTTACCTCGAGTCGAAAAGGTTCGGCAAAAAGTAAGACTCTGGAAAGCTCTACTGGCCGATTCACAATGAAGCCATAAGCTTCCCGTTCAATCACCTCAGTAAAATTTATCACTTTGGCACGATCTGGTGTAACTGTGAATGCTGCTGCAGCTAGAACAACCTATTCACCAAAAAAGAGAATAACCCACCATGAACCTTGTAATATAGAGCTAAAAAAACGTTCAGCTGACATAATTAAACAAACTTCTCGAAAATTGGCTGAAGCTAAAATAGTTTTAGCGCCATTTTTGGTTCGAACATTACGCAATAATACAAAAAGAGTGCTGCACTGGAATTTGAATGAACAAAGAGTAGTGGAGTGGAAGTACGCCCGCGCTGTCAGTGCTCAACTCAACGAAACGCAATCAATACAAAGGCAAGGGACATAAACCATAACAAGTATACTTTAATGAATAATGATTGTTTAGTATAGCCATTAGTTAGAATTTTGTGTGCCGATGTGTAGACTCTAGCTAGGGTCAAGTTCAATAAATTATGCGGTCAGTAAAAAAAAACTGTTATTAAATTGCATTTTCCTTTGTAAAACTGATTTTCATTAAATTGTGGTCAACAGTTTATCAATTGTCCGTCAAAACTCTTCCATGTTGACCAAATTCAATTCGGCGTCAAGCCACAGCGCAAAAATAGGGAAGACGCTCATACAATTACTAATCTGATTTACCCGTTTTTCAACAATAAGTTTCATCATCCCATTCCAATGGCCATCCGGTTGCAAAATTCCAAAATTTTCACCTTCTTTGGGCTCAATAACTTCATACGTGAAGTTCAAAGTAGAAGCTAATTGGTTGATGATTTCAAAAATTAGACCGGAATATGTCACATTCACACCAATGTTCTGATTTCCTTCCTTTTTGATGATTTGCCATGGTGGGAACTTTACAAACACATCAAGTTTTTATAATTCATGCAAAAACAATAATTTTAAATTATTTACGACCCACATTAAATGAAGCTACAGGAATAGATCGCCCACGAAATCCTCCCGTTACATGTGGGAACAAATCGTCCTCCATTGTTAGTCCCATTGATGGAACCCAAGTCCCTACATTAAAAGTTCGTTTCCCAAATTTTCCATTTTCTGCTGCGACCAATTTCCAAGACGAGGTAGTTTTACCGCAGATTTTTTTGGAAAATTCTTGAAATTTCCCCTGAAATTTTCAATCCTACATTTTCAGTAAATGAAACATATTGAAGCGGTACTGGATTAGTTCGTATTACGTACTCTGATATTTGATGTTATATCTAACGAGCGACCAGCACGAGTTGTTTTTATTATTTCCCATTCTGCATCTGACACTTGAATGTAGGAATCGAATTCTTCTCGTGCTAAGTATTCTACCGCAGACGAAAATAAAGTGATCAGTGTTTCCGCATGGCACATTATGTGGCTCTGTAGTAAATCATAGAATGTAGTCAGAATTATAGCTTTAAATAGTTAGTTAAAACTGAATTTGCGCGCCAAGGCGCGTTTACCGAGTCAATAGCTGGGGACTCTATCAACGAGGAGTTTAAAACAAAACCGACATTAACTCCATCGTCTATAACTCGGTTAGTTACATAGTTCCAAGAATACGCCAACTTGTTATCATCAGCAGATATGAATAAGAATTGTTTCATAAATCGTAAAATTCCTAAACGTTTTGCCTGCAGTCAAGATTAGAATGGTTAATTTTAATTGTATACTGCAATGAAAATGAACATAAAATTTTGAGAAAACCGCCAAATTCTGTCTACCGTAGCTAAAACTGTATTGATGCTACGAACTGAAATGAAAAAAACGAAATTCTCGGGTTCCATATTTTGATAATTCCTTAGTAGTTGATCTAGCTGTTCAGAACTGGAAAAAATGAAGAAATGGGTAATTTTTCTAGGTTACAATTTATGTTATCTTTAAAGAGCACTCACAAAGACAACCATCTATTGAAACTGTCAACAGAATGCAAAGACATGGGAATATCTTCGAAACCAGAGTAGGATGAAAATCCCTCGGCCAAAATTTGAAGCACCGAATTACTAGCTTGAATATCATAAATTATGCTCACATGATCCCACTTGGGTAGCACTTCATCTTTTCGTAAATCAATTATGATTTGTAGTAAATCAGCGTCCTTTTGAAACCATGTTAATGGTACAGTAATGGCTGATTCGAAGTCAAGTCTTTGACAGCCGGGTCCTATTGAAAATTTTTGAAAATCACAATCACGAATTTTTGGAAACAAAATCCACTTTATGAAACTTACTTGTAAAAGCGATATGAGCTGTATTTCCAAAGCGCTCAGTCACCATTTTGTTAATTTTATGAGTCTCTTTACATCCTACATAAGTGAAAAGAGCGGAAATTTCTGAAATATCTGTTAAATTATCCAAATCAGGGTCAAGTTGTACAATGCTAATAGTCGAAATGCGATCATTGGAAATCTCCTCATCCAAATTATTCAAAGTTTTCTCAGGTTTGACTAAATTTTTAGTTTTTTGCTGGTCCGTTGGGTTTTTGCCGTCCTCATCTAATCCCATGCTAAGGTCTAAGCTGGAGAGATCTACTGTTTCATTTGTGAAAATGTCTATAAGTTGGCTAACATTGCTATTTATTGCATTTGAAAGGTATTCAAATAAAGTGCTATTGATTTCGGGAATGAATCCATCTGACATGGTTTCGGGAGAGATGATAACTCCTGAAAAATGTAATACAATTTTCACATGAGTTCCCTCCCAGCTTACCTTTGCCTACATCTTTTTCTTAACTTACCCAAAACGATTTTTTTGTACTGAAATTCAGTTTCTTCAACTTGAATTGAACAATGGTTTAATGAGCAAACTGCTAATAGGAAAAGTATTACTGCTAATATTCTACGAAACATTTTCAAAAATTCACCCATTTTCTCAAAAAGAATGCACGTAATGTCTACTTCAAGCTTAAATCGGAAAAGAGAATTGGCTTGGAAAAATCAGTACAAGGGTAAACCAAAGCTGCCCAGGTTGAATGTCACAATGTGCGTGAGAATTGTTTCAGCTGATGACATCCACCCATCTCATTTATTATTAGCAAGTGCTTGGAAAAAGTTTTCCAGTTGCGTTGGACAGTGTCACACTGTGATTTTTAGCTAATAAAGTAATTCTAGATGTGTGCCCAACACCACAAACTGATACGAAATTTTCTACGCTTGTTTTCAATAAAATGCATTTTATAAAAAATTAAGCATTTTTATCAATATTTTATGTCAGAACACTTTTGGAATTAGTCATAAAAATAATTATATTAGTAGTAAGCATTTTACTGGAATTGTACGTCTCCGTCAAGTATTTTTAGATGGACAAATTATTTAAACAAAGGCTTTGGACATCAGGTGTCCAACAACAATAGGATTCTGCATTAGTCAGTAGTTATTTATTTAGTTAGCTGAATAAATGAACAAGGCTTGACATGCATGGTGGTGACATGAATAAATAAAAATCAATCACAGTCACAAATATATTATGTTGCATGCTTGTTGTGAAATCCTAATCTTCTGTTACGTGCATTTGTATCCATCCATTGAATGAATGTGAGTAGTCTGGGTAGAATGTGAGGTACATTTTAAGCATTTTTGTATTTTGTGTATTCCATGTTGGGCATGAACAAATCATTTATTTTCTTTCAGCTACATCCAGATATCTATGCCATGCCTATCATGTAAATCTACTCATCAGACAAACAATTACGAATAAAAAATTGCATAATATTCTATACATATATTCAGTATGTCAACAAAAAGGAGTAATAAGAACCAACAATACTGCGTATCAACTAACTATACACAGATAAAAGTAGCGAGAACCAGTACAAATTATTAATATGCATATAACAAAATAAATAATAAAAATATCACATGGTACAAGTAGGAAACATAGGTTAGCTTATTTAAAATAAAGTATAGTGTGGGATTTGTACATTGAGTTTCCAAGATAAATTGCAGTTACAACTACGATTTTTTTAAGTATTAAGTGAAGGAAAATAATCTTGGTTGAATAAATTCCAACAGATTGCAAAAAACGTTAAAATGATGGAAACAATAACACTCCCATTAATTAAATACTTTTCCCATCTATCTAATTCTAAATTCCTCAGGACAAACATTCCGACGACAAATCCGGCCAATGCCCCTCCACCATGTGCTGGGTATCCAACCTGTATAATGCGAGGTAAATATTTAGTATTTCACTTAATTCACATTGCAAAAAAACATAAAACCAAAAAGATGGAAAAAGCTTACATGTGTCTCAATCCCTTCAATATAATTGTAGTACAACGCCATCCCGATGTCAAATAGTGTAAACACACTGAACAGTGCTACACGGATTTCGGGGTATTTCATTTGTTTCCAGTTCTGCAAAATAAAATTTTATTTTTTAGTCCATTTACCGAATCACAGCTCATATTTCCGATACGAAATTATTTGAAACAAACAATGGAAGGCATATGGAGGCAGTTTAGTCAAACTAAATCTGCGATAACATGAATTTAAAATTTCTAAATTTTTAGCTGATAGTCTGATGGAAAAAAAATATTGACAGGTAAGGTATATAATGCAAAAGCTAAATCAGTGTTTTATAGGATTTGGCATACAGTGAAAAATCTAACTACTAACTAGCCATAAGACTAACTTGGAGTGGTAAATTATTTAAGCTGTGATAAACTCAAGTTACACGTTCCATTAATAGGGTTTTTTGTAGATTACAAACTTTATCAACTTACAAGGACAACTGTAGACATGTGTGCAAAAATGAGAGCGTAGACACCGCCAGATGCACCACACAGGTACGTCATAGGATTAAAAATAGATGTAGCCAAGGAGCCAGCAATTACACCTGAGAAGTAGATAATCAAAACCCTCCACCATCCATGAACCATTTCCAATAGAAATCCTAGCACTAGCTGCACTAATGCGTTGTATGCAAAATGCATATACCTGTGGAGACGAAGAAGTATAAACAATTTTGTTAGTTTACTTAGAATTTTACGTCAAACCAAAGTTGTACGTAAAGTATTTTAAGACCGGGTCAAATTTCTCTAATGAATGATGTATACTAGTATTATAGATAACGTACCCAGAATGGACCAGCATATAAGTTAGATATCTCCAGACTTCATGTCGTCTATACGGATCGTATAAAAATGCAGAATCAGTTGGTGGTGGCCCATACTTGTGAACATAAATTCCCTTCTTTTTGAACATGACGGCATGATAACCAAATACTGTAGCCTAATGTCATAAAATTCACAGCTGTTAAAATCTGGTTTTTTTCAGTGAGTATGATAAAAGATGTAGATATATTGGCCTTGCTCACCTCAATAATTGTAATAACAATCATGAAAAGTGGCGGAGGAATACAACTGTATTCATGTTTCTTAGGCCTTTGTAAATTGTTTGGCAATATGATACTGTCGGCCAAACGAAATACTTTGTCGAACTACAATGTGAAACAATCGTAATTGATTTGCTGCCTTATTTGTTATCAAAATTAAAAATGTATAAGTTTTTGCATTGGCGGATCGTACCCAATTTTTATACTCATTCTGAGAAATGAATCCATCTCCATCTGTATCAGCCTCTTGAAATAATTTATTAGCATCTGGAGTGGGCAAGTGTTTGAATCCATCACGAAATTCTTTATATGTGACAATCCCATCGGCATCTTTATCCAACTGAAGAAAAAATCACAAAAAAGTGAGCAAAATAAGTCTTGATAGCTCATATTTATTCATTCTGATTCAGAATCATTCAGAATTTTAATCGTATTCCTTACAGAGCTAAAAGATGGAATCCGCTTTTTCTTCCCATTTATACCGTTATGTACAGGTACTTGAGTATATTCATAATTGTGTTCGATTGGTACAATAGTAATTCTGAGATCTTTCTTTCGCGACATCTTATTAATGTGTCTATACAAAGCACGTAAAAATGCTCCTACAACTATTCTTTTCTGCACGTGAAAACTTTACACGCGCGGCAATGTTGCAACACACTAAACAAACTGCCTTCAAGTCAGTGTGGAAACAATTTTTTTGTTATCACTGTCAATATCAGACCAATGTCTATTTTATCTTGTTGTTACGATACAGATAATGAATCCCACGGCTCGTAATTTTTGTTCTCCAGATTTTTACTTCCCTCTATTGCATAAGTTGCCTCAAGTTTCACACACACTATTGAGATGACTTCTGAACTGAAAATGACAACGAACTGAGATCAGTTCACTGTTTTATTATGAGTCCCATTGAATTCCCCCTTAGGAAGCGGTTTGGACCAAGTGATGTCATTCCATGACGGATTTCATTAGTCGTAAAACGTATGCACACAACATCCCAACATAACCAATATGCACGCTATAGATTGTAAACTTAGCGTTTGTACAGCATCAGGTGAGATTGGCAACAGAGAGTAAATGTTGTGCTACATGAAACTATTTCGTTTTCTAGCTGTCCCATTCAATAATTTGATCACCTGCTGGATCAAACATTTCCATTAGTGGATCCATGTATGCTATAGTAATAGCTAACTAATAGCTCTTCATAACTTAATCCACCATGTGAAAATTACATGAGGCAAGAACATGACATGAGATTATACAACGTCACTGCAAATAGTTTGCATTAGCGAGAAATGGCTTAAAGCGGTTCACAATAAATAAGCGCCGCAAATTGCAGACAATATACACTACTACAGACTATGAAACTACACACGAAAGTGACTCATATTCCTAATTCCTATTACTACATCCGTAGCTGGAATTAGAATCCTACATCACACATGCATATTAGCATGAGTTTGAATGAATGCATTACCACATGGAAGCTCAAAGGAATCCCCCAAGATTTTAATTGTTACTTTGTAGTTCAAATGTAACGCCCAAGCAAAAAAAAATGGAGATGAAAAACCCAAATGACTGACTAAGTGAACGAGTTACGTTTTTGGGAGATGTGAAATCCGTACAAAGGAGTGCCGGAAATCTTTAAAATTATCTTGCATTTAATCTATTGCGGGTAAAAAATGTGTGGTCAAGTAGACATTAATATTGTATCTACCGGTGCATTCCATAATTAGTAATGTTTATCAATGAATCGTTGTAGATGCTGCCTTACTGTGTAGCAGTATACGTACGTATGCATGGAATTTATGCAAGTTTGAGCGTGTTAGTACTTGAAATCGTTCAGACTCATCTCTCAATCATTTTATTGATTGTTTAAACGACATTTTATCGTATTCTTGTTTATCATGTGATTTAGATGCGCTTGCAGTTAGTATTATATGCGTTTACTGATAGTTTTATTTATAGATAAGTACGTTTTGAAGTTTTTTTTTGCTCCGCTTGCTAAATTTGATTGCGAATGAATTTTGATACAAAATTGTGCATTTACAAGATATAATTGGTTGTACATAGCATAACTACAGGTAATTAATTGAACCTTATCAAGATTACGATAGGTTAGGTCTGCAGAAACTATAGGCATGTTACATCATGTAAATATTGTGACGACATATTTCGCCGAAACTGTGTGATTTTCTACTTAATCTCATTTAGTAGAGTAAGTACATAAATGGTTGCATCACTTTGTTTCGTTCAATGAGTATAAGAAATGACGTGTTTAAATATAAGTAATTTATTCAAAAGCTCCTTTCAAATATGAATTTTTCCGAGACCGAATTCCAATGCAATAAGTCAAAACAGTTCTCGGTTTGGTGTTTGATTTTGAGACGCTGGAATGAAATAAGTCAAAACAGTTCTCACTCAGTATGTCTGGTGTTGTAAAAAAGTGGGATTGAAGCATACGTTACGTTATTATTTATGTGTGAAATGACTCTGGTGCTCAATGGATTATCCAACAAGGGGTTGTATGCTATAGTCATGCTAAAAATGAATGTGCGGGATTTTCATTGTGCTTAATATGAGTTGTAAACAAGGATTAGCTGCAAAAAATTGCAACCTTTCATGATATGGTGAGAAAAGTTAGTACATTTGATGAAGCTTTTTATGTTCCATAAAATTGTCTAAGGACAAAAAAACCTTGGCACCAGACATGTGTTAATTGACAACAAATTGCATAGAGCAAACTTGTCTCGCTATATTTGCTAGCACAATTAATTTCGAGTTCGCACTTACAGCAGCGTTTTATCCAACGATTAGGTTTTGAAATACATTATAAGACATTTTTACATGCCGAATCATTGTTTTGACGGCGCAAAATGTAAGCTTAGGGCAGCTTAGGGATCTGTTATTTGGCTGCAGGCATTAAAAACTTCCATGTAGAAAAATGGTAAATAAACAAAGCCAAAAAAACACAGAAATAAAAATATCTGTTTACTTTTTTGCACTTATTAAAATTATCAATGGCCATATCAGCTCATTTCTTTTACAGTGGATTTCCCCAAAAATCTGCTTCAATGTAGTTAATTTAAGCATTATTATGTGAAAAAAATTCTTAGGTTAGTTATGAAAATGGTCAGCAAAAAATAGCATAACAAACTCAAAAAGACAAGGGCAATGTTGTCTCATCATTGTGACGACACAATTTATGTTAGTAGACCGTGGGTACAAACTTTGCTCAATTGGATTTAATATGCATTAGAAGACAAGAATCTTGACATTACAAACAAACTGTTGTTTTGCATAAGGAAGCGGCATTGTGAATGAACAATTATTACTGAAGATGGCACGGGTCCACTTTTTAGTATTTTCTTGCATAATACAATCATGCATGTGCACACTCACTTATTAACATACATTAGAAAAGGTAATGTGTTCGTGAATTCAAAGTTGCACTTGCTGAATTCTCTTTAGTGTGTATTGTGTTTGCACTCGAAAGAAAAAATTATGGAAACTTATCATCGCAAGTTGGGTACAAAATCAATAGTAATTTTTTTGTGTTATATTATTTTCACAGAAGCTAGTGGTAGTGAAAAATTGGAATGCCATGGTCTCCACCAGTCAATTGTAAGTTTAGGTTAGGTACGTAATAGTGACAAAAGTTGGGCACTTCATCGAAATTTATAGAATCGATATTATTGGGGGCTCAATTTGTTACAGGGAATGACGATCGATTGCATTTCAACTAGACATGGATATCACAGACTGAACTGCTCAAATTCTGTACCTTCAGGAACTGTTGCACACTATGGGTGCAGAAATTACTATAAGGCTGAAGCAAAGCTGTATTACAACATGCACAGGATGATACAATGTGATTCCGGAGTGTGGAAGAAATATAAGGAATTTGATGATTTCCGATGTGTTCATGGTAAATTATTTTTATTTATCAGTTTTTACGTTTGCGAGTTTTATTACGTTCCTGCCTGTATGTACAACCTAATGAGCACATCCAACGCCATTAACTTTTCTGTGCTTAAAATATCAGTCACTAGATGGTGTAAGCAACGCTTCTCATTTCAAGTTTCCAAACACAATTCTTTGTGCATGCATACAAATCTTTTTAAACAGAAAATTGTATTATATTTGACATTTAATCCATCTACTTCCAATTCAAATTAAAATCATTAACAATAATTTTTGCAGAATGTGGTAAGGCAACACCAATGATGAAAACATTTGTACTAAATGGGAAAATCTCCAGGAGGAAAATCTGGCCTTGGCATGCTCTGATTTACCGTCGAGATTCTAAACCAGACGAACCGATGGGGACCAAAATGACATACATTTGTGGCGGAACATTAATCAGTGGAAATCTCATTCTAACTGCTGCTCATTGCTTATCAAACGAGACCGGCTATCCTAGGCACCCTAGAGATTTTGTTGTAGTGCTTGGAGGAGTTACAAAGTTTATAGAAAAGAATGCCAAGTTTGAGAACACGATTTTTTCCACTGTGAGTCTCTCAGTCAGTACTATTTTTAAAGATAAATACTTTGAATTAATCGAACCATATTTTTTTTCTATGTACTCATTTTAAATTGACAAAAACTAGGTAGAACGAATTCACATACCTGAAGCTTTCAAATATGACGAATACGAAGGCGATATTGCAATTGCGGAATTGAATGAAAGAACAACTTTCAATCAAGCTATTTTACCCGTTTGCCTTCCAGCTGATGAAGATGACTCGAAACTTTTCTTATCTCTGGGAACATATGGAGAAGTATGTGTGAAGCATAAATTTCCATTTTCTGAAGGCATAATATTCAATAGTTTTGTATTATACTCTATGAAGGTTGTAGGATCAAAACTTTTGTCCACAAGGAGTCGACATGGTGAACTGTCAGGAACATTTGTAGCAAAAAGACTCCAAGTTCTTCCACCAAAAGAATGCGCTGAGAATATTCTTCGGGAGTCAAACAACTTTGAGTATTGTGCTGGTCATAAAGGTAACAATTAAGACTAACTTGCAATTTATTGTATTAATTCACTACGAATACGAAACAATTTCCAATTCGTAAATAACTGATTTCTGCCATTTGAGTGGACAGTTTTTTTAATTAGTTTTTAATGAGTCCTGAGTTCATTTAAAAACACCCCATTTGTCTTTAAGTTTGAGTTACTCCATAGTTATCGTGCAACAGTTCCACTTGCGCAGTTCAAACAGCGTCATTTGTCAATTGAAGAAGCCGTGTGCGATGCAGTATTTATTTAGCCTCTACCGCAGGCGCAGTATTTAGCTTCTAGTGCGAACGAAGGCATAAGTTACGCTTAATTAACGTTAATGGACGAAATAAACTGTTCATTTATTGAATCTTTTTGTTTCAGATGCCAGTTTATGCAGTGGAGACTCAGGTGGTGGAATGATTTTTCGTCCAAATTATGGACTGCGTAGGAAATATACAATACAGGTAATTTTTCTAGCATTTGGTGTGATTCATTCTTGCAAATGTTGGTAATTAGGATTTCACAAAAACAAGATGTGAAAATGTTGTCGTTTCGAATCCATTCAAGGGAATTGTGAGCCATGGACTAGCAGGGAAGATTTGTACAAGTTATGCGTCGTTTACGCGAGTATACAAATTCATGCCTTGGATTCAGAAAATTATGGATGAAAATAGACACCGTTTGCAATCCGAGTCTACTAATAGTTAGCTACTACCAAATGACTGAAAAGTGGAGACTGTTGGTGTTCAATGCCGTTTGGAGTTTTATATAATAGATATACAAATAGTACATCTTCCTCAGATGTACTGTGCTTGAAAGATTTTGGAACGCTTTAAATTAACCAGAATATGAATAAAACCAAATGTACAACGATTAACTTTGTTTTATTGATAAATTTAATAATTTTCTAACAAATGCCACAGCCAATGAGTCGCCAATTCCTTCAAGATACAGAGAGTGTGTATTAAAGTACACTTTATGAAAATAAGTTCATTTCGCCGAGTACGTACATAATCTTCATAGGTCCGGAAGGGTCAGTTTACTTTTTGAGGTAAGCATATCCGTATCCGGGGTAGGCAGCATATCCAGCAGTGTAAACTGGGGCGCTGTAGTATGGATAACCCGCATAGCCCGAGTAGACAACTTGGGATGAAGCCACGGCAATGATGGTGGCGACCAAGATAAGGGCGGCAATCTGAAAATTTCAAGAAAAAACTAATGAGTTATCAAAAAGCAAAAAAAGAAAACACTCAATCCATATTGAAGTATTGTGAAGTTGAAACCAAAACAACGTTTTGATAAAAATTTAATTTTTCTCAAAAAAGACCGAAACATAATGTAATATTTTGTCTACAGCTGTCGGCTATAAATCAATTCTTGATCAAAAAGGAAAACCGAATAGGATTAGATTAGGGTAACAAGAAAATATTGAATATTTAGACCGAATCTTACGATTTTGAACATGATGACGGTTAGTTTGATTGCAGAAGCGTTGCAAACGAGAGTTGATAAGATTTGACTGCTTGTCTTTGTTGAAAACAATGGAATCGAATGTTGAGTTGAAATCAGTTGGTGCTATTTATATGAAATCCATTTGGATCGACAGCCTTACTCCAGCATGTATGCCATAATGCCATGACGTTCAGTTTCAGCAGCACACCCATTGCTTAATGCATTTTTTCTCCTAGCTTCGCTTAACTAAAGTAATTGATAGATTGACATGTGAGAAAAAGTTATATTCTTGTATTTTTTACTACTAAAATCTAAGCTGTAGCTCGTCTTTGTTTGAGATTTTTTTCCTTGCAGTTAGTATTATGTCATCTTGCAATATCATACAATAGAACTAGGTTTATCTATTCTACGTTTTTTTATCCTTATGCTAGTTATTTCATGTGTTCGTATTTAAGTTTACATGCAGTTATTAATAACTATTTTTTGCTCGCCAGAATGTAAGGTAAGTTAATAATCTATGGGGGAATTTTTCACGCATGTTATGCATGTCTACTCTCTCTCCAGCTGGGAGTAAAGTAAATACGTTTGTTCATATGGGTAAATAAATATTGCACGCAATTACGCTACGTAAGATGAAGGTTGAGAACAATATCTAGGTTGTCTTACTTTTCGGTCTAGACTATTATGAACTGTTTTTTTTCTTGAGAGTTTTATGCACAAAGCACAAAACTGGTTTACAGTCAAGTAAGATAAGGCACAATGATTTTTATTTGAACGATATGATTATTCATGCAGAAGTTTGCTGTTTCAATTGGACGTCGTTGGAGTAGCTTATGAAAGAAAACAAATGATGCACGAAGCATTTAATTGTGTAGAATAAGCCATCAATATATTTCGTTTGTTTTCATTCACAACAGCTTGATTACTGCGAAGGAAGTGGAAGTTCGATGTTTTGCTTAATTATTTGCAGCAGATCATCAACCCATTCTAATCATACGTCGTTCGCAAGCGTTTTTC
>Ga0210040_10006702_pt1 | contig 14242 bp, 7 predicted proteins | sample CryGeyCG12114_NA_FD_185462 | JGI IMG/M metagenome (GOLD analysis project Ga0210040, IMG submission 185462) | Groundwater microbial communities from aquifer - Crystal Geyser CG19_WC_8/21/14_NA (SPAdes) (version 2) | ecosystem: Environmental > Aquatic > Deep subsurface > Groundwater | place: USA... | reverse complement strand
TCTTTAACAGAATTAAACACTATCGCCGCATCGCCACCCGCTACGATAAAACCGCTGCATCTTTCTTAGCTTTCTTGCATTTGGCTGCTGCAATCACCCTTTTACTTTAATTGTCAACACAACCTAGTACACTACCAGTAAGTTTAATTCATTCAAAATTCACTCATTCAAAATTAAATCCATGACCGAGTCGCTTATTATAGATGTAAACCTCAGCAAAGAGAAAAAGTATAAAGCCCTGCTTCCGCAAATCGAAGCGCTGGTTACCGGTGAAACCGATCTGATTGCCAACATCTCGAACCTGGTAGCTGCCCTGAAACAAGGCATGGGTTTCTTTTGGGTGGGTATATATTTTAGCAAGGAGGGGCAACTGGTGCTGGGCCCGTTTCAGGGGCCGGTAGCCTGCACGCGCATTCCGTACCATAAAGGCGTGTGTGGCGCCAGTTATACACAGCAGCAAACTATACTGGTGCCGGATGTAGACGCGTTTCCAGGGCACATCGCCTGCGCCAGCGAATCTAAATCTGAAATTGTAGTGCCTGTAATCAAGAACGGGGAAGTAAAACTGGTACTGGATGTAGACAGCGATCAGCTCAACGATTTTGACGAAACAGACAGACAATACTTGGAGCAGTTGATGCAACTGGTGGAAAGCTGGTATTAAAGTTTGCGTATCACGTAGCTCGAATCACGTATCATGAATATCACTGATGTAAGTATAGCTGCTAGATAAGAACCCCGCTGCCGCAAGTTTTCAACTTGTGGTAGCAAAGCAAAAGGCCGCTACAAGTATAAATTGCAGCGGCCTTTTATATTTTTTGTCGTGATACTTGATACGTAAATCGTGCTACGTAAAAAGTTACCCGAACAACGTGGGCGGAGCCGTTTTCAACTGCGCAATTACGGTCTGACCACCTTTTGTTTTCTGGCCCAGTTGCACTTTAATGTCGGTGTCGAGTGGCACGAATACATCTACGCGGGAGCCGAATTTAATAAAGCCGAACTCCTCGCCTTGGCTCACTTCGTCGCCCTCGCTTACATACCACACAATGCGCCGCGCCATAGCCCCTGCAATTTGCCGGAAGAGCACTTCGGGCCCGGCCGTAGACTCTACCACCACGGAGGTACGCTCGTTTTGTGTGCTCGATTTGGGGTGCCAGGCTACAAAGTAGTTGCCCGGATGATATTTAAAGTATGTCACGATACCTGAAATGGGATTACGCGTTACGTGCACGTTTATCGGCGACATAAATATGGAGATTTGCTTGCGCTTGTCTTTAAAGTATTCCGTTTCTTCTACTTCCTCAATCACTACCACTTTGCCGTCGGCAGGAGCTACCAGCAGGTCTTCGTGCAAAAGCAAATTTCGGTAAGGGCTCCGGAAAAACTGCAGGATCAGCAGGAAAAGCACGGCGGAAACAGCTGAGAAAATCTTATTAAAGGTATTATTTACTGCGTTGAAGTTGTAGAGCACCAGGTTGAGCACTATCAAAATCAGCAGCGTAAAAAATAGAATTTTTCTTCCTTCTTTATGAATTTTCATCAGTCTTTTGATTTGCCGCAGGTATTAGTATAACTTATAATAGCCCATCCGGTTACACAGATGGGCTATTATCCTGCTTCAAAAGTATAGAAACTTTTGTTTACTCTTATAAAAAATATTGTTTAAAAGCCCCCACGGTACTTATAAGTCATGGCTACTTTGTCGATAGCCACAATATAAGCAGCAATGCGCATAGGCACTTCATACTTCTGCGAAGCTGCATACACCCGCTCAAAAGCCTCTTTCATGTAGCGCTCTGCACGATCGTTTACGCGCTGCAACGTCCATTTAAAGCCCATGCGGTTCTGCACCCACTCAAAGTATGACACGGTAACGCCACCAGAGTTTGCCAGAATGTCCGGCACCACCATAATGCCTTTCTCGTTGATAATGTTGTCGGCTTTATAAGAAGTAGGCCCGTTAGCACCTTCCACAATCAGCCTTGCCTGTATTTTATCTACATTATGGATGGTGATAACATCTTCTACAGCGGCCGGCACCAGCACATCTACATTCGAGGTCAGTAAATCGTCGCCGTCTATTACCTCAGCGCCCTGAAACCCTTGCAGGCGTCCGTTGTTGTTGTTTTTGTATCGGATAGCATCTTCAATGTCGATGCCATTATCGTTCCAGTAGGCACCGCTCACATCGCTTACCCCGAGGATTTTCACGCCACGCTCAGCCATCAGTTTGGCTGCCCACGCGCCCACATTGCCAAAGCCCTGCACTACTGCCGTCGATTTAGACGGATCCATGCCCAGTTTGTCCATCGCAGCCAACGCCGATACCATCACACCCCGACCAGTTGCTTCTACGCGGCCCAGCGAACCACCCAGCACCAGCGGCTTGCCTGTTACCACCGCATGCACCGTAGAGCCTTTGGTTTTAGAATATTCATCCATCAGCCAGGCCATTTCGCGCGGCCCGGTGCCCATGTCCGGGGCCGGAATATCCTGGTCCGGGCCGAAGATATCTACCAGCGAAGAAGTATACGCTCTGGTTAAGCGCTCAATTTCGCCGGAAGACATAGAATACGGATCGCAGATAATACCGCCTTTGGCACCACCGTAAGGAATATCCACAACGGCGCACTTCCAGGTCATCCAGGCAGCCAGGGCTTTCACCTCGTCCAGAAACACATCCGGTGCGTAGCGGATACCGCCTTTTGAGGGACCCAGAATGGTAGAGTGAATCACGCGGTAACCTTCAAACACACGCACTTTGCCATCATCCATTGTAACAGGCACATTCACGATTACCTGCCGGGTTGGAGACTTGAGCACATTGTACGTTTCCTCGTCCAGGCCCAGCACTTCGGCGGCAATATTAAAGCGCGACATCATCGACTCAAAAGGATTTTCTCTGTCCTTTATCGGCGCAGGCTCTTTGTATAACATGTTTTTACTAAATAATAATTAGAAGTGAGTAATTAATCAGGCGGCAAAGTTGAGCATTATACTTGCAACCTCCTAAAGGCAGCCGACAAAAATTTTAGAATATTTTCAGGAAAGCCACAATGAAAGGGATAGCCATCAGCAGGCTATCGAAGCGGTCGAGAATACCGCCGTGGCCGGGCAGCAGCGTGCCTGAGTCTTTCACGCCCAGGCTGCGTTTCAGCAACGACTCGGTTAAATCGCCCAGCACACCAAAGATGGCCACCAGCAGCGCAACACCTACCCACTGGTATAGCGCTAACTCTGTAAAAATAAGCGACAAAACATAGCCGACTACGATAGCCAGCAGGGCGCCGCCCGCCCAGCCTTCCCAGGTTTTTCCGGGCGAAACGCGCTCAAACAGTTTGTGTTTGCCGAAGCTTTTGCCGAAAATATAACCGCCAATATCAGATGCCCAGATAAGCAGCATGAGGCCAAGTATGGGCTGCCAGTCGTAGGTGCCTTTCAGGAAGCCCAGCAGGTGCAACAGTCCGAACGGACCGGCCACATAAGCCACGCCCATCCAGGTGAAAGCAATATTAGTAAACGGGTGCGGCTGCTTGCGGAACAGCTCCAGGATAAAAGCCAGAAAAAGCACCGGCAGCGACAGGTAAAGCAGTTCGGCAGGCATCAGTCCCTTTTCAATTACGAAAACTGATATAAAGAAAAGTGCGCCCAGCGCCAAGCCCAGTCCCCGGTGTGGTTTGATGCCCTGCACCCGCACCAGCCTGTAAAATTCGGCAATGCCCAGCAAGGTAAGCCCCAGGAACAGCAGAAAATATGTCCACTCATTAAACCAGATTGCGCCAATAAAAACGGCCGCGCCCAACACGCCGATAATGGTTCGCTGCTGAAAGTTGCTGAAGGTGGATATGTGTTTGCTCATGTAAAGGGTTGTGTGGGCCGGGCAGCGTTTAAGGGAATAAAGTTTTTATACTTATAGTTGAGTTACATACATCAGACTGAAGAGAAATTTTTCTTCGGTTTATACTTGCAGGACTTACTTATATGTCTTCTTCTTCCTGAGGCACTTCTACTGCGGCCATCCCTTCGGGGCGCACCGGCACTGCCAGAAAACGCTGATACAGGAAGTATAACACTGCCACGCTCAGCACCAGCGACAGCACAATGGAATACCACGGCATAGGCTCGGTGCTCTCTACATCAAAAGTCGTCATTTGCCCGGTCTGCTGCAAGTATAGCAGAAATACAGTAAATCCGTTGTTCACGAAGTGGGCTACCATCGGCACAATAATGCGGCCCGACCAGAAGTATAAATATCCGAACAGGGCGCCAAGTATAACGCGCGGCACAAAGCCAAAGAACTGCACATGTATGGCCGCAAATATCAGCGCCGCCATCCACACGGCCACATGCATGTTGCCTGCCCAGCGGTGCAACTGCCGCTGTAATACGCCCCTGAAAACTAGCTCTTCGCCGATGGCCGGAATAACAGCAATCACCACCAGTCCGGTCAGCAACTGCGGTATTGTACCGAAATCAGCAAGCAGCTTGGTCATCTGCTCAGCCTGACTCTCTTCTGCCCGCGCCCATTCCTCGAAGCCTCGCATAAATTCCGGAAAATGAATGCCGGCATTCCAGTTGATGATAAGCGAATTCAAGGGCATAATCAGCACAACCAGCAGGCCGCTGAGCAATACCAGCGCCAGCGCCGGGCGCTCTTTCCAGCTCAGGTACGGGCTCAGGTCAAAATTCATCATGCGCAGCAGAAACAGCGGCGCGACTATAAACATAAAGAAAGAGGTGATGCCCTGGTAAAACATCAGTGCGGCCGCTGCATTAGGGGCGTCTGTAGGATTCGCCAACACTTCTGCCAGCTGGAATATGCTTACGCCATATAAGGCCTCGCCCGTTATACTATATAAAAAAGAAGCAATAAAAGCGCCGCCGATCATAAAAGCAATCAATAGCAAAAGCACCACAAATGGGTGCATGTCCTTCGGGATGAAACCTTTCATAGCACGATTTAGGTTTAATTGACGTAAATTTACGCGAAATTATAGATTTTACTTTGGTAAAGATAGCGAACATAGCGCTGGGAGAGTTTCCGTTGCTGCTGGCCCCGATGGAGGACGTAAGCGATCCGCCGTTCCGGAAGGTGTGTAAGGCCAATGGGGCCGATTTGATGTATACCGAATTTATCTCGTCAGAGGGGTTGATACGTGATGCCGCCAAAAGCGTCCAGAAGCTCGATATATTTGATTACGAGCGCCCGATTGGCATTCAGATTTTTGGTTCTGAGATAGATTCGATGCGCGAGGCGGCCATTGTGTCATCGCAGGCCGGGCCTGATTTGATCGACATCAACTATGGCTGCCCCGTAAAGAACGTGGCCTGCAAAGGAGCCGGCGCTGCCCTGCTGCGCGATATTCCGAAGATGGTGGAGATGACCTCCGAGATTGTGAAAGCCACACCCCTGCCCGTAACCGTAAAAACGCGCCTGGGCTGGGACGATAACACCAAAAACATAGTAGAAACCGCCGAGCGACTGCAGGACATTGGTATTCAGGCGCTGAGTATACATGGCCGCACACGCGTGCAGATGTACAAAGGCGAAGCTGACTGGCGCCTGATTGCGGAAGTAAAAAATAACCCGCGCATGAAAATCCCGATCTTCGGCAACGGTGATATCGACACGCCGCAGAAGGCGCTGGAATACCGCAACAGATATAGCGTAGATGGCATTATGATTGGCCGCGCCAGCATCGGCTATCCCTGGATTTTTAACGAGATAAAGCATTTTATGGCAACAGGCGAAATACTGCCCGGCCCGTCGCTGGAGGAACGCGTGGACGTATGCCGCCAGCATTTTACGCACTCGCTGGAGTGGAAGGGCGATAAACTCGGTATTTTTGAAATGCGCCGCCACTATACTAATTATTTCAGAGGCTTGTCGCACTTCAAGCCGCTGCGCATGCGCTTGGTACAATCTGAAGACATCAACGAGATTTACGATACGCTGGAAGAAATAGCGCAGAACATGAGTTATGTCTGAGTTAGAAAGTTGGAAAGTTAGAGGGTTAAAGAGTGAAAGGGGCTCCTGCTTCTATCTGAATCAGGATTTCAGAATTAATGAATTATCAGGATGGTTATACTTCAGATTAGGAACAAAGTAGTTGCAGCATTTTAAGATTTATACTTCAATCCTGTCCATCCTAAAATCCTGATTCAGACAAAAGACACACGCAGCAGATGTTTTTTTTACTTCACAACTCTTTCACTCTCTAACTTTTACCGCCATCAAGACTGCCACCACGCCTGTACAGGAAAAGAAGCCGAGCGCCATACTTCCCTGGTTCCTGATCATCATCCTGACGCTTATTTGGGGCACTTCTTTTATTCTGATGAAAAAGGGGCTGGTGGTATATTCGGCAGATGAGTTGGGAGCGCTGCGCATGGTGATTGCCTGCGCCGCACTGCTGCCTTTCGCTTTTAAGGGTCTGAAAACCGTAGAGCCCTCCCGCTGGAAATTTTTGCTAGGGAGCGGTTTGCTGGGCAACTTCTTTCCGGCTTTCCTGTTTGCGTATGCCGAAACGCGCCTGGCGAGCGGCCTTGCCGGTGTGCTGAACTCACTTTCGGCGCTGTTCACACTGCTGATTGGGGCCATGTTCTTCCGCCAGTCTATCACCTGGATGCGCATGACGGGCATCTTTATTGGCATTGCAGGTACTATTCTGCTTATCTTTTCTGGCAACGGCAGCGCGGGCTTCAACAACAAATACTATGGTTTATACATTGTGCTTGCTACGGTTTGTTATGGTGCCAGCGTAAACATTATCAAGCACCGGCTGCAGGGCATGAAACCGCTCTACGTATCCAGCCTGGCGCTGCTGACGGTAGGGCCTCCTGCGCTGCTGTATCTTTTCACCACCGGTTTCTGGTACAAGTTGCAGCACGTGCCGGGTGCCTGGGAAGCGTTGTTATACATTGCCATACTTGCCGTGTTCGGCACCGCCATCGCCCTGGTGCTGTTTAACAAACTGATTCATATTTCCACCACCATCTTCGCCAGTTCCACTACCTACCTTGTTCCGATTGTGGCGCTGCTGTGGGGCGTGCTGGATGGCGAAGCCATTCAATTCTGGCACTACGTAGGTATGCTGGTTATACTTGCCGGAGTTTTTGTTGTTAATAAGGCGAAGTGATTTGGCATAGATAGCAAAGGCAACCTTGTCTGGCTGCCTTTGCTATTCTGGTTATGCAACAAGTGTTATTCTCTGATTACCCTGAGGTGATGTACCTGGCCGTTGAGCATTACCGTAAGCAGGTATAAACCGCTCTGGCTTATTTTCTCTACAGGAAGCGGTATAGACGAACTACCCTCTGCCACGCGCTGCTCTTTTGCAATAAGCTGTTTGCCCACTGCATCATGCAGTATAATTTTAGCCACACCTGCCGCTGTGGCATCTATCGTAAGCGTCAGGTTGCGGCTAAACGGGTTCGGCCAGGCGGTAACGGCATCGCTTGCAACAAATCCAAAATCAACAGCTTTGGGGCCATACAAGCTTTCTTTTCCATTGGTATCTTTCTGTTTTAACCTGTAGTAGCGCAGCCCAGTTTTGCCGTTTTCTGTATCCGTAAAGCTATACTTCTGCATTTGTGCAGCGTTTCCTGATGCACTTTTCATGAAGCCAAGCTGCCGGTACGCATATCCATCTGCGGATACCTCTACGGCAAAGCCTTCATTATCCTGTTCCATAGCGGTAGCCCAGTTTAAAACGGCATCTTTACCGGCTTTGGCTACATTAAAATAGATAATCTCCACTGGCAACGGACTGTACCTGCCACCGAGGGTAACGGAGCTGAATTTATTGAAACCTGATATACTCACCTTGTTGGCCGTACCGTCTGCCGTCGTGTTTTCTACCGGCTGTAGTTGCCAGTTATCAACTCCATCCTCTGATCTGTAAAAAACCAACTCATCTTCAGGGTTACTGTTCAGTTCATGCTCAAAATAAGCAATTGTCACGGTTGCATCCAGGCTTCCATTGTTTGCACTTGGCTCTACCGCAAAGGTACGCATAATGCTATTGTTAGTGATGCCTACCGGCGTTCCTGTTACACGGGTTACTCTTGTTAAGCCTGCTGATACTGCAGGCCTGATGCTGAGACCAAGGCCTCCGAAAGTCTGATCAACGCCACCGGCAACATCACGTGTTGTCTCTATAGTTCCTGTTACAAAAGCGGTTTCTGTTTCGGAAACAGCACCTTCTGCCTGGCCAAGTATAATTTTATTACTGCCTGTCCGGAGTTCGCCAGCGGTAAGTATAAGCTGCTTTTCTACGGTTGCGTTGCCTGCTAGTGTTTTGATACCAGCGCCGGATGAGGCCAGGTTTTTATAGTTGAGCGCTGGTACGTTCTGGTCTCGGGCACCGTTAAAATCAATGGTACTTTCATTTGTAGCCAGATCTGCCGAGGCCGCATCAGCCAATGTAAAATTGGCGGCTATACCTGTTATGTTGGAAAACCGTTTTATACTTCCGTTGCTCAGCTTCAGGTTGTAGTAATTTGCTGGTAGCACATCTTGCGCAGCACTGCCATTATAATCTACGGTAGAGGTGTTTGCAACTGCATTTATACTTGCATTGTCGGTAAGGGTTAGCGCATTGGCTATACCTGTCGTTCCGGCGGCAAGCATTTTATCACCGGCATTGCTAAGTATAAGGTTGTTATAGTTGATGGCGGCTACGGCTTGTGCACCGGAACCATTATACTCCACAACATCAGGCGCAACAACACTTATACCTTCGGCAACAGTAAACGCTCCGGCTATTCTTGCAGTACCGCCTTCAAAAGTTTTGATGCCCGTGTTCAACAGCTGCAGGTTTCCATACTGCACGCTCTTTACGCCCTGTGAGGCACCCTCGTATACTACGGTACTTGCTGGCTCGAAAACATACGTTTTAAAAGCCGGGAACGTGTTGCTGCCGGACAGCCTGAAAGCAGCTCCATCATCAATAGAAAAGTGCTGTGTATTTTGAAGGGTTTCCTCAGTTGACTCTTCTGATGCTGTAATAGACTGGCTTTGAGCATCAAAGGTACCGCTTTCTATCATTAGGCTGGTTACGCCGTCTAGTGGGGCCTGTAGCGTAACCGTTGCACCGTCGGTTTTGGCAATATGCACGTGCTCCAGGCTGATGGTGTTGGCACCCGTAGCAGTAATGGCAGACGGGGCAGCCCCCATAAACTTAACTTCCGATTTCAGCGCGTCGAATGCGGCTCCCTTATGAACAAGATCTCCATGCACTTGTATTATATCCAGAGTTAGCTCCACCCGGGCATTCTCCCCAATAATAAAGTTCTTGAACGAGGTGGTGCCGATACCGCTGATTTCGGCTGGCTCTGACTCTTCCTCCACGTCCGCTTCGGACGACGTAAACGTGAAATCTGCGTCTCTAGCATCGAGCAACCCGTTGTTTGTAAGGTTCCCATCTATTGTATACTTCTTGTCTCCTCCATAAAAGGTGGTCCCTTGCTCAATGCTCAAATCACCCGTTATGTTTACCTCAGTGCCTGCCAGTACCGCTACGGTTATGCCTGCCGTGTTCGTGTTTTCCAGCGTCAAGTCTTCAAATGCATTCGGAATAGTGCCAGCCAGGGCTACTTGCCCCGTCCCACCTATGCGTAGGGTGCCTGTGCTCCGGAAAGCATCAGCGCTCGTGCCAAAGTTTAAAGGATATGCTGTTAACCCCTGCCCCAAATCCGTAGGCTCAAAGTTGATGGTACCTGCGCTCGCAATGGTACCGGCGTTATCTATACCTGTCAGGATGGTGTGCGTATAAGGGCCGCCGTCAAATGTAGCACCAGGGGTTACTTTTAAAACGCCGGCTATCGTCCAGCCCACGCTTGTTACAATGCCACCCGTGTTGCTGATAATAACGTTTCCAAACAAGGGAGCAGCCGTTGAGTTGAATACAGGATGTACTGAACCAGCAAAAATAACCGTTGGAGGGCCTTGCGTGTACGGGAGGATAGGAGTAACTAAGTGTACATGTTGCAAGCGGTCTCCTGTCAGTATGCAATGGCCGCTTCCTTTCAGGATGCCTTGATTTATGAAGTCTCCTGCAACCGTTACGGTGAACAAGTCTGCATCCAGTTGCCCGTTGTTTAAATAATCTGCGTCATCCGTGTTTCCATTGCCAGCAACAACCATGGTACCGTTGATGGTGATGTGGTGGTTTAATTTATAGTTGGCGCCTGGCAGCACTACAAGGTTATTTACCGTCAGTCCCGATGTTCCTTCCAGCAACTTAACAGCTCCATCAGAAGGGGCTAATAACAGCGTGCCGTTTGGCGGGCTGGTCACCGTATAAGCACCGGCAGAGAAGGCGCCATTGTTGGTAAAGCTTCCGCTCAGCGTAAGGGTCTGCTCGTTGGCATTCAGAGTAGCGCCGCTGTTGATGGTCAGGTTACCTGCCACCTGCGTGGCTGCCTCCAGCTGCTTGGGTGTTGCTCCGCCGTTTGAAATCTCGAGGTTGCCGTATTTCACTGCAGCAATGGCTTGCGCTCCCATACCCTGGTACTTGATGGTACTGGCCGGGTCTAACGTGATGATGTTATAGTTAGCAGGAAAGTTAGAGTCGCTTAGGAGTAGCGTGGCTGTGCTGCCCATACTAAATTCGCCTCCCGCAGCGCTATGGCTCAACATATTAGTCCCCAAATCAACAATGCCGCTCTGTATAACAAGCATATGGTTCACCAGCACGTCTCCTGTCACAGTTAAAGTGGCGGCTGCTTCTTTAGCCACCGTCAGGTTGTTAAACGTCAGCGGTGAATCAGCAGTTAAACTGCTTCCCTGCAAGGTAACAGTGCTGGTGTTGGGCTCAAAGGTACCGCCGTTTTTAATCCAGTTGCCTTGTACTGTAATGGTGGAGCTGCCTACCTCCAGCACGCCGCCGTTCTGCACTATATTGTTCTGCAATGTATAATTGCCGCCTGGTATTGAGAAAGTACCGCTATTTATCGTTACCACGCCACCAACCAGACCTTCAGCTGCTGTTGTAAGCGTGGCCACACCGGCTGGCTTGTCAATCGTCAGGTTGTTGTAGTACACTACGCCTATTACCTGCGAGTTTTCTCCTTCGTATGTAAAGGTGCCCGTACCCTTGTCAAAAGATTCGATAGGGGCATCAAAATTATAGTCTCCGTTTAGTTTAAATTTACCACTTCCTAAGGCGATGGTTCCGTTGCCCGCGTGGTATAAGTCACTGGCCACGGTTACGGTTCCCGAACCGATGTTCAGGCTGATGCTGTTGCCGGCGCTTCCGTCATTGAGAATCATGTCGCCGCCCACTGTCAGGTTTTGTGCGCCCAGGTCCAGCGCATGGTTAACCCCGTTGCCTACACCGGTTGCGGCAAGGTTACCTTCTACAGCCAGACTACCTGCGGCAACGGTCAGCGAAATGGGGGCAGTTCCTTTAAAACGGAGGGCATTTACCTTTGCATCTGAGTTTATCGTTGGCTGGTGGGCAGGTGTTACTTCCCCCAGCTCAACGATATCTGTTCCGATAGGGGCAGAGGCTGCCGGCACAGGTGAGCCGCCGGTGATGTTCTCCCAGTTTCCGGCCAGTTCCCAAGCCGCGCTGCTCCCTCCTTTCCATCTGTACACGCTGGTGATGGAGGAGAGTGTCCAGGTGCCGGTTATGTCGGCTAAAGCAGTTTGGTTCACCCAGCTCTCTGTAACATTATTCTGGTTTTTGCCCTCAGAAGTCCAGGTGCTGTTCATGCGCTTGTAAAGCTGCAGCTCATCCTTGGCATTTCCGTTCAGCTCCGAATCTACATACTGTAGCTGTAGTGTCGCCTCTGTATAAGTACCCGATGGAATGGCAATGGTATAGGTGCCGTTAATGGCCGACCCTTCTGGAAAATCTGTGACAGCGCCAAAGTTTGAAGTAACGGCAACATCCGAAACACCCGATACTGCCGCGAACTTTATCTGTGTGTAAGGAGCGTTGAAGGCATAAGCGGTATTGGCCGCGAAAAGATGCGTTCTTCTTATGGTGCCTAATATCCAACCGTTACCGGTACGGTCACGTTGTACATTTACTTTATTCGCTCCTGTAACCAGCACCCCCTTTGCCATGTTCAGCGTAGCCGTGGTTACCTCATCATTCTGGGTTACGGAGTTACTTTCTGCGGTCTTATCCAATTTTAAGGTATTGAAAGCAGTAGCCCCAGTGATGAAGGTGTTGGCACCGCCTGCCAGTATAATAGTGCCATTGTTGTGGCTAAACGTACCGCTGTTTGCCCAGTCGCCATTTATAGTATGACTGAAATTTCCTGCGCTAAAATTAGAGCCGCCGCCAATTGTAAGGTTACCGTTGGCGGTGATGGCTGCGTTCGCAGTCTTAATGCCCGAGTTGACAAATACTAAGTTGTGGTAAATTATACCTGGTATACTTTGTGCTGCTGTCCCGTTAAATGTTACAGTGTTGGGCGCGTTGGTCGTTGCGTCAAAAGCGGGGACTGTATTTACAGTAAGATTACCGGCAATGCCAAGATTAGCGTTTGCCGCCATGCGCAGAAGCGGGCCCGAAACAGTTACATCATACAAATCATGGCTCCCGTTGAAAGTAGATGTGCCGGAAAAATTAATAACACCTGCCGTAGCCGTTAGCTTGCCTGCTCCGCTTAAGTCGGATTTAATGTTGAAGGAGCTTGCCGTACCGATGGTACCATTTACTCTGATACCGAACAATGTGAGCGCGCCGAAGTTAGCAATGGCTGTGCCATTGCCGGTCATGTTTATGGCACCGGCGGTTGCCGTAAATGATTTCCCTGCGTTAACTGTCAGGTTACCTTGGGTTTCAAAAGAAGCAGCAGTGCTTATACTTCCATTGATGGCCAGGTTCTGAAACGTGATGCCGCTGCCGCTGATTATTTTAGTAGTACCCGCCATCGTAACGGTACCGCCGCTTACCTGCGACAATGAACCCGCACCTGTTGTGCTCAAGTCTCCGTTTATGGTAAGATTGGGTGCCGTGATGCTTACGCCTGCGCTGGTAACGGTCAGGTTATTGAAAGATGAGGTGCCCGAAGCAGTTCTATTGATTCTACTGCCTGATCCGCCTATCACTACTGTGCTGCTGGCCCCTACAAAGCTGGCGTTGTTGGTCCAGTTGCCGCCGATGGTGTGCGTATAGCTGCCTCCGTTAAAGATAGACGAGCCGCCGAGTTCCACATCTCCCCTTACAGCAATATTTGCCCTGGCCGTGAAAGATGCCGCGCCGGAGCCGGTCAGGTTACCGGAAAGGGTCAACGCTGTAGCAGGCATGGTTTTGATGCCGGTGCCGCTCAAGGTCAGGTTGCCATACGCTTCGTTGGATACTGTCTGATTTGCGCCGTCATACTCCACGGTGCTTGTGCTGCCCAGATCGCGGGTAGCAAAGCCAGTCGGGAAGGCACCGGTGCCCCCTATTCTTAAAGTAGCGCCGTTGGCTACCATTAGTGTGCCACCTGTAACAGCCCCAGTGCCTGTTCTATCTAAAGTATAGGTTCCTAAGTCCAAGGTTCCGGCTAATACGTTAAGCTGCGTCAGGCCAGATATAGGCGAGACGGTGGTGTTGCCCTCCAGCGATTTTATGCCGCCGCCGCTGATGTTCAGCCTTCCATACGTAGCCGCCAATATTGTCTGGTTGCCATTGGCAGCATAATCAATGGTGCTGTTCACATACATAATTGTCGGCCACAGCCCGTAATTTTCTACATAGGTTGGCGCTTTCACTTTCAACGTAGCGCCTGATGCTACCACAAAGCCGTCAGGGGGAGTTGTCGTAAAACTAATCTTATTTAAACCGGGGTCCAGTACGCCTGTAACTTCCAACTTAGACAGCGTGGTTCCGAGCGGTTTAATGGTTAAGCCGGCCGTTAATATAATATCGCCACTGATGGTCACAAGGTTAAACGTGTTGGCAGAGGTACCGCCTATTGTTTTGCCAGATCCAGAGAACGTAACGGTTGGATAGTAGGTGTTTGTTACTCTGCTCCACCTGTCATAGGTACTATAAATCTCCTCTATGTAAGCACCGTTATTTGTCCAGCTTCCTCCAACAGATACATCAGCGCCTCTGCTTCTTAAAGTTCCATTGCTGTAAATGGTAATATCACCTGCAAACTGCATGGTATAAGTATCGATAAGCAAGGTCACAGGTTTATCCCGGCCGAGTTCCAGAGAAAAGCACATAACGGTATTCGTCGTCTGGAATACTTTGGGGCTATTGCTTCCTTTAAAATGTAAGTCCCCTAT
>Ga0210040_10006701_pt1 | contig 14243 bp, 13 predicted proteins | sample CryGeyCG12114_NA_FD_185462 | JGI IMG/M metagenome (GOLD analysis project Ga0210040, IMG submission 185462) | Groundwater microbial communities from aquifer - Crystal Geyser CG19_WC_8/21/14_NA (SPAdes) (version 2) | ecosystem: Environmental > Aquatic > Deep subsurface > Groundwater | place: USA... | reverse complement strand
CCGGACCGGCGCTATTCCCGCCGGTCAGGCCTGCTCCGAAGCCGCTCCCAGCAGGGCCGCCACCTCGGCGACCAGCCGGTCCCGGAGGTCCGCGGGGGTGAACGACGCCCTGGCCGGCAGCCGGTAGCCGTGGTCGGCCCCCGGCAGGTCGACGACGACCACCCCGGGGTCCGCGGCCGCCGCGGCCCGCACCTCCTCGGGTCCGCCGAAGGTGTCCCGGGTGCCCTGCAGCACCAGCCGCGGGACGGCGGGCGCGAGCAGCTCGGGGGCCCGCGAGCGGTCCGGCCGACCGGGCGGGTGCAGCGGGAAGGCCAGGCAGACGACCGCGGCCGCGCCGGTCGCCGCGGCAGTCCGGCAGGCCACCCGCGCGCCGGCGCTGCGACCACCGCTCGCCACCGGCAGGCCCGCCGGCAGCGCGGCCCGCAGGACCGGCAGAGCCGCGAGCCAGGCCTCGTCCAGCCGGGGTGGGGCGACGGCGACCCGGCGCCCGGCGGTGCGCCACGGCTGCTCGAAGCGCGCCACGGTGACCCCCAGCGGCGGCAGCCGGCGGGCCAGCACGGCGAGGTCCGTCGACTCCGGCCCGCCCCCGGCCCCGTGCCCCAGCAGCAGGGCGGCTCCGGGGTCGTCGGCCTCGTCGAGCAGCCAGCGCGCCGGGCCCTGGGCGGTGCCGACCGGCAGGTCCCGGGTGCTCAGAGCAGCCGCTCCTGCGCCGGCGGGTCGGCCGGGGCGTCGTCGCGCACCTCCGGGTCGGGGGCCTCAAGGTCTGGGACCTCGGCCAGCGGTTCGAGCAGCGACGGGTCGTTGTTCGCCACCTTGTTCACCGCGGTGGAGACGGCGTAGGCCTCCAGCTCGGCGGCCTCGGTGACCGACAGCAGGCCGAGTGCCTCCGCCGGCTCGGTGAGCGCCGGGTCCAGCCAGCCGTCGACGGCGTCGGCCGGCACCACCAGCGGCATCCGGTCGTGGATGTGCCCGGCCGCGTCACTCGCCCGGGTGGTGATGATCGAGCAGGTGCGCAGCCAGGCGGAGTCGTCGTCGCGGTCCTTGGTGGGGTCGCGCCAGATCTCGTAGATCCCGGCCATCACCAGCAGCCCGCCGTCGGCGCGGTGCAGGAAGAAGGGCTGCTTCGTCGGCTTGCCACCGCCGGGGACGGCCTCCGGCAGGTACCACTCGTAGAAGCCGGCGGCGGGGAGCAGGCAGCGGCGGGAGCGGAAGGCCTTGGCGAAGGCCGGCTTCTCGGCCACCGTCTCCAGCCGGGCGTTGATCATCCGCGCGCCGATGCCGCGGTCCTTGGCCCAGGAGGGCACCAGCCCCCAGACCAGGGGCGCCAGCCGGCGGCGGACGTCGCCGGTGGTCCGGTCGACGCGCTCGAAGACGGCCGGCACGGCCACCGTGGGCGCCACGTTGTAGTCGGGTCCGGGCAGCCCGTCGAGGATGTCGTCCACGTCGAACTCCTCGGCCAGCTGGCTGGGGCTCGCCGTGGACGCGTAGCGACCGCACATGCCGGGCAGGTTACCGGCACCGGGGTGGGGTTGGCTGGCCCCGACGGGCACGGTAGGAATAGCCCATGACGTTGCTGCGCGCCACCGCCCGTACCCTGCTCGCCTCCTACTTCGTCGCGGGCGGCTTCAAGTCCGTCCGGCACCCCGAGCTGCTCGTCCCGGCCGCCGAGCCGGTGACCGACAAGCTGGTGCCCTTCGTGAAGAAGTACGCCCCCGCCCAGCTGGCCGACTACGTGCCGGAGGACCCGCAGACCCTGGTCCGCATCAACGGCGCGGCCCAGCTCCTCGGCGGGCTGGCGCTGGCCACCGGCAAGGGCCGTCGGATCGGCGCCGTGGTGCTCGCGGCCTCGCTGATCCCCAGCACGCTGGCCAAGCACCCCTACTGGACCCGCACCGACGCCGTCGAGAAGGCCGAGGACCGCTCGCACTTCCTCAAGAACATCAGCCTGCTCGGCGGGGTGCTGCTCGCCGCCCGGGACACCGAGGGGAAGCCGGGGCTGGTCTACCTGGCCGCCAAGGGCGGCGAGAGCCTGGTCCGGGACACCCGGCGCACCACCAAGAAGCTGGGCCGCCGCGCCGGGGTGACCTCGAGCGTCCTGAGCAAGAACGTCGGTCACCTCACCGACGCGGCCGGGGACCTGGCCGAGACGGTCGGCAAGGGCGGCAGCCAGCTCGCCGACGGCGCGATGGCCGGTGGTGCCGCCCTCGTCGGCGCGGCCGTCGCCAGCTCCCGGAAGGCGCGCAAGAAGGCCACCAAGCAGTTCAAGCAGACCCAGGTGGCAGCGGCCAAGCAGCTCAAGGAGGCCCGCGCGATCGCCGCCCAGCAGGCCGAGGTGGCCCGCAAGGAGCGCGCCAAGCAGGCCAAGGTCGCCCAGAAGGAGCGGGCCAAGCGCGACGCCGAGGCCGAGAAGCAGAACCGCAAGCAGATCAAGAAGGCCGCCGCCAAGGCCGAGAAGGTCAACAAGAACATCCACCGCGGCGAGAACTGAGCCGCGCCGGTCTCGCCGCCGGGTCCACCGGGCCCGGCGGCGTGACCGCGGACCCTAGAATCGCCCCCGTGCCGAGCACCCCGCCCCTGCAGCCCTGGCCCGCCCCCGAGGCGCCCGCCCCCATCAGCGCGACGGTCACCGTGCCCGGGTCCAAGTCCGAGACCAACCGCGCGCTGGTCCTGGCCGCCCTCGCCGACCGGCCCTCGGTGATCACCAACGGCCTCGACGCCCGGGACACCGTGCTGATGCGCGAGGCGCTGCGCACCCTCGGCGTCGCCATCGTCGAGAACGGCGACCAGTGGCTGGTCACCCCGCCCGAGCGCTTCACCGGCGGCGGCACCGTGCAGTGCGGGCTGGCCGGCACCGTGATGCGCTTCGTGCCCGCGCTCGCCGCACTGGCCGACGGCGACGTCCGCTTCGAGGGTGACGAGCAGGCGGCGGCCCGGCCGATGGCGCCGCTGCTCGACGGCCTCACCGCGCTCGGCGCCGACAGCCGCACCGACGGCGGTCCCGGACTGCCGTTCACCGTCACCGGCCGGCCGGGCCTGCGGGGCGGCGCCGTCACCGTCGACGCCTCGAGCTCCAGCCAGTACGTCTCCGCCCTGCTGCTGGTCGGGGCCCGGTTCGCCGACGGGCTCGACCTGCGGCACGTCGGCGGCCCGGTGCCCTCGCTGCCGCACATCGCCATGACCGTCGCCATGCTCCGCGAGCGGGGCGTCGAGGTCGACGACTCCGAGCCCGGCCGCTGGCGGGTCTCCCCCGGCGTGCTGGCGGCCCGCGACGTCGTCGTCGAGCCCGACCTGTCCAACGCAGCCCCGTTCCTGGCCGCCGCCGCCGTCACCGGCGGGATGGTGACCGTGCGGCACTGGCCGGCCAGCACCCTGCAGCCCGGCGACCAGATCCGGACGGTGCTGCAGGGGTTCGGGGCCGAGGTCACCTGGTTCGAGGGCGACCTCACCGTCCGCGGTCACCACTTCCTGCACGCCGTCGAGCTCGACCTGCGCGCGGCCAGCGAGCTGACCCCCGTCGTCGCCGCGGTGGCCGCCCTCGCCGAGGGCAGCAGTCGGATCAGCGGCGTCGGCCACATCCGGGGGCACGAGACCGACCGCCTCGCTGCGCTGGAGGCCGAGCTCACCGCTCTCGGCTGCGGCGTCAGCACCGACGACGACGGCCTGACCATCCACCCGAAGCTGCTCGGCAGCGCCCTCTTCCACACCTACGCCGACCACCGGATGGCCCACGCCGCCGCGGTGCTGGGCCTGGTCGTCGCCGGGGTCGTGGTCGACGACGTCGCCTGCACCAGCAAGACGATGCCCGGGTTCGTCCAGCTCTGGAGCGCCATGGTGGCCCAGACCGAGGCCGGCATCGAGACGGCCGACCGCACCGACCCCGGGCTGCCGGCGGCGTGAGCGAGGTCTCGTGACGTCCCGCCAGTTCCGCACCGACGAGAACGCCGCGTTCGAGCGGCCCCGCCGGCACACCCGTCCCCGGACCAAGGACCGCCCCGACTACTCCTCGGCCGAGATCGGCGTGGTCATCACCGTCGACCGCGGCCGGTTCACCGTCCTGCTGGAGGGGCACGAGGTGAGCGCCACCAAGGCGCGCCAGCTGGGCCGGACCGGCGTCATCGTCGGCGACCGGGTGCGGATCGTCGGGGACACCTCCGGCGAGGAGGGCACGCTGGGCCGGATCGTCCAGGTCGAGGAGCGGACCACCGTGCTGCGGCGGACCGCGGACGACGACGACCCCTACGAGCGCCCGATCGTCGCCAACGCCGACCAGCTGGTCATCGTCACCGCGCTCGCCGACCCGCCGCCGCGCACCGGGATGATCGACCGCATCCTGGTGGCCGGCTACGACGCCGGCCTGGACCCGCTGCTCTGCCTGACCAAGGCGGACCTCGCCGGCCCCGAGGAGCTGCTGGCGCAGTACGGGCCGCTCGGCGTCCGGGTGCAGACGGTGCAGCCGGGCGCCGACCTCACCGACCTGCGCGCCGTCCTCGCCGGCCGGACCAGCGTCTTCGTCGGGCACTCCGGGGTCGGCAAGTCGACGTTGGTCAACGCGCTGATCCCCGACGCGCACCGCGGCGTCGGTGTGGTGAACGAGGTGACCGGCCGCGGTCGGCACACCTCCAGCTCGGCCATCGCCCTCCGGCTGCCCCCGCTGGAGGGCTCCGAGGACGGCGGGTGGGTGATCGACACCCCCGGCGTGCGGTCCTTCGGGTTGAGCCACGTCACCCGGGAGAGCATCGTGGCGGCCTTCCCGGACCTCGAGGAGCTCACGCAGGCCTGTCCGCGCGGCTGCACCCACGAGACCGGCGCCCCCGAGTGCGCCCTGGACGCCGCAGTCGACCGCGGGGACCTCGCCCGGGCCCGGCTGGAGTCGTTCCGGCGGATGATCGACGCAGGCCAGTAGGTTGACGGCCATGCCTCCCGAGAGCCCGCCGACCCGTCAGGACCCGCTGCGCCGCAACCTGACCGACGACCTGCGGCTGGCCCACCTGCTCGCCGACGACGCCGACTCCATCACCATGAGCCGCTTCAAGGCGCTGGACCTGCGGGTCACCGAGAAGCCCGACCTCTCCCCCGTCTCCGACGCCGACACCGCGGTGGAGGAGGCGATCCGCCGCACCCTGGGCAAGGCCCGGCCGCGGGACGCCGTGCACGGCGAGGAGATGGCCGACACCGGCTGGGGACCGCGCCGCTGGGTCGTCGACCCGATCGACGGGACCAAGAACTACGTCCGCGGCGTGCCGGTCTGGGCCACCTTGATCTCGCTGCTGGTCAACGACGAGCCCGTCGTCGGCGTGGTCAGCGCCCCGGCACTGGGCCGGCGCTGGTGGGCCTCCTCGGGCGGCGGCGCGTTCGCGGGCAGATCGCTGATGAGCCCGAGCCCCTGCCGGGTGTCCGAGGTGGCCCGGCTGGAGGACGCCTCGCTCAGCTACGCCGAGCTGGGCGAGTGGGTCGCGTCCGGCCAGGGCCAGGGATTCGTCGACCTGCTGCGCAGCTGCTGGCGGACCCGCGCCTACGGCGACTTCTGGTCCTACATGCTGCTGGCCGAGGGGGCGGTGGACATCGCCTGCGAGCCCGAGCTGGAGCTGCACGACATGGCCGCCTGCGCGGTCGTGGTCACCGAGGCGGGCGGCGCGTTCACCGACGTGCACGGCCGCCCGGGCCCGCACGGCGAGGGCGCCTACGCGACGAACGGGCTGCTGCACGAGACGGTGCTGGCGCACCTGCGACCGCCCGCGGTCGAGGAGCTGGACGGCGCCGACCGGGTGGCCGGCTGAGCCGGCCGGCCGGGTCCGTCAGTCGATGACGCGCAGCCGGACCGTCTCGGGCAGCGCCCGGAGCTTGTCCAGCAGCTCGTCGCTGAACGGGCCGCTGATGTCGGTCACCACGTAGCCCAGCTGGCTGCGGGTGGACAGCGTCTGGCTCTCGATGTTGACGCCGAAGTCGGCCAGCACCCCGTTGACCGTGGCCAGCACCCCGGGCACGTTGTGGTGGACGTGCAGCACCCGGTACCGCTCGGGGCCGTCGACGGCCTGCACCTGCGGGAGGTTGACCGACATCGTCGTGGTGCCGGCCAGCGCGTAGTCGGCCAGCTTGCCGGCGACGTAGCGGCCGATGTCCTGCTGCGCCTCCTCGGTCGAGCCGCCGACGTGCGGGGTGAGGATGACGTTGGGGATGCCCTGCAGCGAGGAGACGAACGGGTCGCCGGCGGTCTTCGGCTCCTCGGCGAACACGTCGAGGGCGGCGCCCGCGATGTGCCCGCTGAGCAGGTGCTCGCGCAGCGCCTCGTGGTCCACCACGATCCCGCGGCAGAGGTTGAGGAACAGGCTGCGCGGGCGCATCTTGGCGAACTGCTCGGCGCCGAACAGCCCGGCGTTGCCGGCCCGGCCGTCCACGTGCAGGGTGACCGTCTCGGCCTCGGCCAGCAGCTCGTCGAGCGAGCCGCAGCGACGGGCGTTGCCCAGCGCCAGCTTGTCGGCGACGTCGTAGAAGAGCACCCGCATGCCGAGCGACTCCGCGACCACGGACAGCTGGCTGCCGATGTTGCCGTAGCCGACGATGCCGAGCGTGCGGCCGCGCACCTCGTGGGCGCCCTTGGCCGACTTGTCCCAGACCCCGGCGTGCATCTTGGCGTTCTTGTCGGTCAGGTGCCGGGCCATGGCGATGATCTCGGCGATGACCAGCTCGACGACGCTGCGGGTGTTGGAGAACGGGGCGTTGAACACCACGGTGCCCCGCTCGGCCGCCGTCTCCAGGTCGACCTGGTTGGTGCCGATGCAGAACGCGCCGATGCCCAGCAGGTCCGGGGCCGCGTCGAGCACGGCCTTCGTCACGGTGGTCTTGGAGCGGATGCCCAGCAGCTGCACGTCCCGGACGGCCTCGACCAGCTCGGCCTCGTCCAGGGCGCCCTTGGCCGTGGTCACCTCGATCCCTCGCTCGCTCAGGACCCGGACGGCGTCGGGGTGGATGTTCTCGAGCAGGAGAGCCTTCATGGTTCCTCGTCAGCTGGCTGGTGCACGCAGGGCGCGGCCCAGTCTAGGAACGGGGGCCACCGAGGACCGGTCCGTCTCAGCGCCACCCGGCTCACGCACGGGCGGCGGGCACCAGGTCGCCGTAGGCGGGCCAGGCCCCGCGGCCGGCAGCGGTCACCATCGCGTCCAGGCAGGCCGCGGCGAAGACGTCCGCCGCCGCGGTCAGCAGCGTGGTGAAGCCGGCCAGCGCGACCAGCGGGTCGGTCGGCTCGGCCACCCGGCCCGAGGCGAGGCAGAAGACCGTGTCGCCGTCGGTCATCGAGTGCACGGGCCGGACGGCGCGCGCCAGCCCGTCGTGCGCCACCGCCGCCACCTTCCGCGCCTGCGCCGGGGTGAGCACCCGGTCGGTCATCACCACCCCGATCGTGGTGGCCAGCGACGGCGTGACCCCGGCCTCCGCGTCGGCCAGGGCCGACCGCTCGGCCTCGCTCGGCGTGGGCAGCCGGTGGTCGACGTCGGCCCACAGCCGTCCGGTCCGGGGGTCGACGGCCGAGCCGGCGGCGTTGACCACGACCGCCGCGGCAACCGAGGACCCATCGGGCAGCTGCTGCCCGGCGTAGCCGAAGCCGCCCTTGAGCCCGCCGCACTTCGCCCCGGTGCCGCCGCCGACGCAACCGCGGGCCGGACGACCCGGACGGGCTGCGGCCAGCGCCGCCGCGCCGAACTCGGCCGTGGGCCGGTGCCCGAAATGACCGCCGCGGCCGAGGTCGAAGATCACCGCGGCCGGGACGATGGGCACCACCTGCCCGGGCTCGGGGCCGACCGGGAACCCCAGGCCGAGCCCCTCCAGGCCCTGCATGACGCCGTCGGCGGCGGCGAGCCCGTAGGCGCTGCCGCCGGTCAGCACGACGGCCTGCGCCTGCTGGACCAGGGTGCTGGGGTCCAGCAGGTCGGTCTCCCGGGTGCCCGGGCCGCCGCCGCGGACGTCCACGCCCCCGACCGCGCCCTCGCGGGCCAGCACCACCGTCGTGCCCGTCAGCCAGCCGTCCCCGTCGGCGGTGTGGTGCCCGATCTCGAAGCCTGCGACCATCCCGTCACCCTACGGCCGATCTGCGCCCGGCTGAGCGGGTAGACAGGAGGCGTGACGCCCGACCGGGACGACCTGCTCACCCGCTACCGCCGGCTGGTGCTGCACGAGCTGCCCCTGCGCGCCCGGGCCGAGCGCTGGGTGGTCACCGCCGACCACTGCTTCGGCCGGATCGTGCTGGACCACGCCGTCGGCGGGCGGTGGTACGACGTGCTGGACCGCCGCCGGTCCCCCGCGTTCGCGCAGCTCGACGACGCCCAGCTGGCGGCGGCCGTCCGGCTCGCCGAGCAGATCGAGTCCGAGGGCGACCCGCTGCTGCGCCGGCTCGACGAGCAGAGCCTGCGCTGGCGGGGCCACTCGCCGAAACCGGCGGGTCAGCCGACGGTGTAGAGCGAGGAGCGCATCCCGAAGCGCCACTGGAAGGTGGAGCCGCTCACGGTCACCGAGCCCTTGCTGCCGGTGATGAGGATCTGCTGCACCCGGCCGCCCCAGCGGCCCGAGCCGTCGCGGCTGGTCACCCGGAGGCTCTTCACCGTGCCGACCGAGGGCCACTGCTTCGCCACCGACGCGGCGCTGATCGTCCGGCTCCAGGCCTGGGAGGTGGGGACGCCGTCGTAGGGGTCGGACTTGGCCACGAGGTAGGGCAGGTTGCTCCGGGCCATCGCCCCGCCGTTGGACGAGGCGAACTGGGTGAGCGCCACCTTGCCCTGGTGGGTGACGATCGCGCCCGCCGTCGCCTTGACCGCCGCGTTGCCCCGGGCGTCCTCGCGCGCCTTGCCGGCGTAGACCTGGCAGGAGGTGGTGTCGCAGATGTCGTAGCCGGACGCGCTCGAGAAGTCCCGGGTCCGGACGGCGTAGGAGCGTGCCGCGACGGCCTGCGCACGCACGGCGTCCGCCGCCCAGGAGGTGGGCATCTCCACCGGCACCACCGCGCGGACGTAGTCCTCCAGCAGCACCTTGTTGACGGTGCGGCCGCCGGTGCCGCGCTTGACCAGCGCGATCGAGCCCCGGTAGTCCCGGGTCGAGCCGCCGGGCAGCTCCAGCCGCAGCACCTTCGACGAGGACGACAACGACCAGGTCGAGCTGCCGAGGCCGGTGGTCCGGGTCTTCCAGCTGCCCGCGGTGGTGCGGTAGGCGAGCTCGTAGCCTGCGCCGGAGCGGCTGACCCGCCAGGAGGTGTACGCCTTGCCGGTCGGCACGGTGTAGCTCTTGCCGCCGGCGGTGACCTTGAGTCCGGCCGCGGGCCGGACGCGGAGGTCGTCGTCGTCGTCGGCGGTCAGCCAGACCTTGATGGTGGTGCCGGAGGGCATCGGGGAGAGCTTCGTGCCCGGGTAGTAGAAGGCCAGGATCTTCTTCCAGCCCAACCCCTTCTGCGCCGCCCCGTAGGCGCCGTACTGCGACATCCCGTGGCCGTGCCCGTAACCCGCCCCCCGGACGGTGAAGGTGCCCGACTTCGGCGCGATGGCCGAGTCGGCCGCGGCGGTCGGTGGCGCGAGCAGGACGAGAGAGCTGAGCAGGCTGAGAGCCACCGCGCCGCCGAAGAGCCGCCCCGCGCGGCTCCGGACGGTGGTGACGGCGCGTGTCGAGGACATGACCATCCATTCGTTCGGGTGGGCACAGCCTGCCCGAGGTCAATCCGACACGCCAGAGACAGAAGTACTTGTGTGGTACCAGGGCGACATCAGGGACGAAAGTCCCGACCGTCGAGCCGCAGTACCCAGCCCAGAACGCCGGACCGCCCGCCTCCGCCGACGGGCGGGGACGGGCGGTCCGGTCTGGTCTCGTGCAGGAGCGTCGGTCAGCTCAGAGCTGGACCTCGGCCCCCTTCTCGGCCGAGGCGTAGCACGCGTCGACCACCGCGGCGCGGACCAGCGCCTCGTCGCCCTGGTGGCCCTCGACATCGCCGGCCAGCACCGCGGCGACGAAGTCGAGCACCGCGGCGGTGTGCTGGCCGTCCGGCGGCACGTTGGGCTGCAGCACGGCAGGCACGCCGTCCTTCTCGGTCCAGATGTTCAGCGACTGGTAGGAGTCGGACGGGCCGCCGCCCCACTCGATGCTGGCGCCGCCCTCGGAGCCGTACAGGGTCACGTAGCACTGGTCGCGCGGGATCCACTGCGCCCAGCTGGACTCGAGCAGCAGGGTGCCGCCGCCCTCGAGGCGCAGGAACGCGGTGGAGAGGTCCTCCACGTCGTAGGCGCTGGCCTCGACGCCGGTCTTGCCGGTGGACCCGTAGGACGAGCCGCCGCGGCCGCGCGGGCCGAACTCGGCGTAGGTCGCCGCCGTCGCCGACGTCACCGCCGGCTCCTGCAGCAGGTGGAGCGCCATGTCCAGCATGTGCACGCCGATGTCCATCAGCGGACCGCCGCCGGCGGTGGCGCGCCGGGTGAACCAGCTGCCCAGCCCGGGGATGCCCTCGCGGCGCAGCCAACCGGCCTTGGCGTAGTAGATGTCGCCCAGCAGGCCGGCGTCGACGATCTTCTTCAGGGCCTGCACGTCGCCGCGACGACGGTGGTTGAAGGAGACGTCCAGCACCTTGCCGTTGCGCTTGGCCGCGTCCACCATCGTCTGCGCGACGGTCGCGTTCTCGGCCATCGGCTTCTCGCTCAGGACGTGGATGCCCGCGTCGAGGGCGGCGACGGCGATCGGGGCGTGCAGCGTCGTCGGCGTGGCGATGCTGACGACGTCGAGGTCGCCGCTGGCGACGAGGTCCTTCCAGTCGCCGAACCGGTGGTCCTCGGCGACGCCGTACTGGTCGCCCAGCTGCTGCATCGGCTCGACCTCCATGCCGGCCAGCGCGACCAGCTCGACGTCGGGCGAGCCGGCGTAGGCGGCCATGTGCTGCCGACCGGCCCAGCCGAGGCCCACGACGCCGGCGCGCAGCTTGCGGGTCTCACCGCCCGGGGCGCTCACGAGCGCAGCGCCTTGCCGCCGGCGAAGAACGGGGCCGGCTCGTTGACGACCTGGGGCGCGACGAAGTCGGCCACCTCGTCGGGACGGGCCCACTGCACCGCGTTGGCCAGCACCCGCTTGATGTCGGGGTGGTGGTAGACGGGGTACTCCTGGTCGCCCGGGGAGAAGTAGAAGACCTTCCCCTTGCCGCGGCGCCACGTGCAGCCCGAGCGGAAGACCTCGCCACCGGAGAAGGTGGAGAGGAAGACCTGCTCGTCGGGGGCGGGGATGTCGAAGTACTCCCCGTACATCTCCTGCTCGTCGATGACGATCGGCGAGGGCACGCCCTGGCTGATCGGGTGCGACGGCGAGACGTTCCAGACCAGCTCGGTGTCGGCGGAGTTGCGCCACTGGAGGGAGCAGCTGGTGCCCATCAGCTTGATGAAGATCTTGGAGAAGTGGGCCGAGTGCAGGGCCAGCAGGCCCATCCCGCCCAGCACGCGCTGGTGCACCTTCGCCACCACCGCGTCCTCGACGGCGGCGTGCCGGGCGTGCCCCCACCAGGTGAGGACGTCGGTCGAGCCCAGCACCTCGTCGGTCAGCCCGTGCTCGGGCTGGTCGAGGGTCGCGGTGCGCACCTCGACCTGCTCGCCGAGGAGCTCGGTCAGCCCGGCGGCGATGGCGCCGTGCATGCCGTCCGGGTAGCGCTCGGCCATCCCGGCCCGGTCGCGCTCGCTGTGTTCGTGGAAGTTCTCGCCCCATACGGTGACGCGGATCGGTGAGTTCACGGTTGCCTAGTCTGCCGGTTCGCCCTGGCGGTGTGTGCACCGGGATCATGTCCGGCATGGCGTCCGGATTCTCGGTGCAGCAGATGAAGCTGCGCGCGTTCGACCTCAGCGAGCGGACCACGCGGCTGGGGCGCCGCTCGCTGAGCGCACGGTGGTCCCGGCTGCGGTCGCGGGCCTTCCTGATCCCGCAGACCGCGATCACCGCCGGCCTCGCCTGGTTCCTGGCCAGCGAGCTGTTCCGGCACGCGAACCCGTTCTTCGCCCCGATCGCGGCCATCATCTGCCTGGGCGGGACTTTCGGCCACCGGCTGCGCCGTGGGGTGGAGATCGCGATCGGGGTCGCCGTCGGGATCGCCGTGGGTGACCTCTTCGTCCAGCTGTTCGGCCAGGGCGTGTGGCAGGTGGTGCTCGTCGTGGGCGTCTCGATGGCGCTGGCCACCCTGCTGGGCGCCGGTCAGCTGATGACGACCCAGGCCGGCGTGCAGTCCCTGGTGGTGACGCTGCTGCTGCCGGACCCGAACCAGGGGCTCGAGCGCTGGCTGGACGCCCTGGTGGGGTGCGCCGTCGCGCTGCTGGTGGCCACGGTCGCGCCCAGCTCACCACTGCGCCGGCCCGGGAAGCTGGCCGCCGCGATCCTCGCCGAGGTCGCAGCCACCCTCCAGGAGGCCGCAGCCGCTCTCCGGCTGGACGACGAGTCGGCCGCCGACCGGGTTCTCGAGCGTGCCCGGGCCACCGAGGACCAGCTGCAGACCCTGGCCGAGGCCAACCGCGAGGGACTGGCCGTCATCCGGCACTCCCCCTTCCGCCGCCGCCAGCTCCCCGGGGTGCAGGCCTACGCCCAGCTGCTAGACCCGCTCGACCGGGCCAGCCGCAACCTGCGGGTGCTGGCCCGTCGCGTGGTGGTGCTCGTCTGGCGCGGCCAGCACGTGCCACCGGGCTACCTCGACCTGCTGACCCGGCTGGGCGCCGTGGCCCAGGTGATGTCGACCGAGCTGGAGCAGGGACGCCTCCCCCGGTCGGCGCGGGACGAGCTGGTGGCCCTGGGCGAGGCCAGCTCACACCTGCAGCTACCCCACACCCTCTCCGCGGTCGCGGTGCTGGCCCAGGCCCGCTCGATGATCGTCGACCTGCTGGAGCTGACCGGGCTGCCCACCGAGGACGCGCGCGAGCTGGTGCCGGAGGTGGACTGAGGAAGTCCTCTCCCCTGCCCGGTGGCCCGATTTTGCTTCTGGGTGGGGCTTGGGTAATGTTCTGTTCAGCGGCGCGGGGTGGAGCAGCTCGGTAGCTCGCTGGGCTCATAACCCAGAGGTCACAGGTTCAAATCCTGTCCCCGCTACGACGCAGGACTGCGATTGCAGTGTTCGGCCGAAGCCCTCCAGGTTTACCTGGAGGGCTTTTGCCGTTCCCGGTCCCCGCCAGGGTCGAGCCTGACGGCCGGAACTGCTAGGGCGGCTGCGGCTCCCCTGCCATGGCAGATGCCCCGTCCACCCCGGCACCACGCTCGGCGCGCGCCGGGTTCGAAGGTCCGCCCCTGTGCACCGCCGAGACAACCGCGGGCCAGCTCAGACGGCGTCAGCGTCGGGTTGCGGAGGCCTCTGACGGCGCCGCCGAACAGGTGGTCGTGGGTGTAGAGCGGCTATGGGCATCGCTTGCCTTGGGTGCGGCGCCATCATCCGGCCCCGGGCCGAACCCTCGTTGGCGAGATCGCAACCAACGACGTTCCGGCCCGGTTGGTTCCCCGGCCATGCAATCGGCATCGGGCGTTCATCCCATAGCGGTGCGATGCATCTGGCTCTGCACGGGGCAGAGGCGACGAGAGACGGGGACAGATGAAGTCATCCAAGTTCAAGTCCGGCAGGCGTGCGGCGATCGCAGGTCTGGCCGCAGGCGGGCTGCTGCTGAGCGCCGGTGTGGCGGTGGCCGGTCCGAGCGGACTGCTCAGCCAGCACGGCGGCGCCACCCGGCTGACCGGGGACCAGTCGGCGAAGATCAAGCGGGCGGTCGACTCCGGCCGCGCCCAGAACGTCATCCTGCTCATCGGTGACGGCATGGGTGACTCCGAGATCACCTCCGCTCGCAACTACCAGTACGGCGCCGCGGGACGTTTCCCCGGCATCGACGCGCTGCCCCTGACCGGCCAGTACACGACCTACTCCCTCACCAAGGACGGCAAGCCGGACTACGTCCCCGACTCCGCAGCCACCGGCTCGGCCTGGGCGACCGGCACCAAGACCTACGACAACGCGATCTCGGTCGACATCAACGGGAAGCCACAGGCCACCCTGCTCGAGCTCGCCAAGAAGCGCGGCCTCAAGACCGGCAACGTCACCACCTCGGAGATCCAGGACGCCACCCCGGCGGTCCAGACTTCGCACATCTCCGCCCGCTCCTGCTACGGCCCCGCCGCCACCACCAAGACGTGCCCGGAGGCCGCGCTGGAGAACGGCGGCCGCGGCTCCATCACCGAGCAGATCCTCAAGACCCGCGCCGACGTCACCCTCGGTGGCG
>Ga0210040_10006700_pt1 | contig 14243 bp, 12 predicted proteins | sample CryGeyCG12114_NA_FD_185462 | JGI IMG/M metagenome (GOLD analysis project Ga0210040, IMG submission 185462) | Groundwater microbial communities from aquifer - Crystal Geyser CG19_WC_8/21/14_NA (SPAdes) (version 2) | ecosystem: Environmental > Aquatic > Deep subsurface > Groundwater | place: USA... | reverse complement strand
ATGTCTTAAAAGAAGCCGGCTTAAACAGGTGGACACCCACCAACCATAGCAACATATATCCGAGAGCTTTATCTGCGGGTAGCCTTGACCAGGGTGTGTTTTCTTCTGCTATAGTAGAAGACGCCTCTTACATCAGGCTTAGAAATGTTACACTTGCCTATAACTTACCTCAAAAGTTAACGAAAGGAGCCAAGTTAAATAATGTAAGAATTTACGCAAGTGCTACAAACTTATGGACAAAAACCAAATACACTGGTTACGATCCCGAAGCTAACACTTATGGTCAGAATAGCTTTATGATAGGTTATGATTTGGGTGGTTATCCAATGTCTAAAACTTATATACTCGGCGTCAATATTGGTTTCTAATTATTAAAACTACAACTATGATTTTTCATTCAAATTATATAAAGACAACTGCGATTTTATTATTAACCGTTTTCATTCTGCCATCGTGTAAAAAATTCTTGGATGAGAATCCTAAAAACTTAGTTTCAGTCGCCAACTATTATCAAACGCAGGACGATGCTATATCTGCTGTGAATGCTGTTTACGGTTATCTTAACTCTACCAGTACAGGTTCTACCGCAGGCGTTTACCACAGTACTTTCTGGGTTACTGCCGGCCTGGCTTCAGATGAGATGCAGAACAACCAGTTGGGCGTACCTGACTTAGATCAGATAGCTACTTTTACCGAAGGGCCGCAAAATAATTCATTGCTCGAGACGTGGCAGATGCATTATAAAACTATCACTGTTGCCAATATTGCTATAGAGAGAATTCCGGGTATAAATATGGATGCAACTTTAAGGACACGACTGGTAAACGAAGCTAAATTTATAAGAGGGCTTATGTACTTTGATTTAGTGAGAATGTTTGGAGACGTGCCGCTGCTTACTAAAGAAGTCGAGGATTTAAAACCAGGTCGTACTGCTGCAAGTGCAGTTTACGATCTTATCATAAGTGACCTTACCGCTGCTGAAGCTTTGCCAACAGATTACCCTGCCGGTAATGGTAAAGGCCGGTCGACATCGGGTGCTTCCAAATCAATCCTTGCAAAAGTATACCTCACAAGAAAAGAATATGATAAAGCTGCAGCCAAAGCTTTGGAAGTCATCAACTCTAATCAATACCAGCTTTGGGATAATTTTGCCGATGTATTTAAATTGTCAAGCCGAAATGGTAAAGAAGCAATTTTCTCTGTTGGTTTTGGTGATGGTGGTGGCGGTGTTTCTTTCTGGGAAGTTGGACAGTTTAATGTCCGTCTCTTACCGGCGGTGTTAAATGAAGAAGGTGTTGAAAATGGGCAGGGATGGCAAATACCTACAGAAAATTTGTATAATTCTTATGAGGCAAATGATAGAAGAAGGTCTGTAACATTTGTTACAGAAGTGCATAATAAAAACGGTACAATAACTCAGATGAGACCGTATATTCAAAAATACTGGGATAGGGCAGCAGAGCCAAAAGCAAATGCTTCATCCAATGATTATCCTGTTATCAGATACGCAGACGTGTTGTTAATGTATGCAGAAGCAGCTAATGAAACTGGAAACGCACCGGCAGCACACGAGTACATAAATAAAGTGCGAAAGAGAGCTCGTTTCAATGGTACTACTTATCTCAATACGCTTCCTGACTATGTTGGTTTATCTAAAGATCAATTCAGAACTGCAGTATTGAAAGAAAGAAGAATGGAGTTTGTTGCTGAAGGCCAGAGATGGTTTGATCTGGCACGAACCGGTACATTGGAAACGGTGGTTCCGGTAGCAAAGCCGGGTGTGATACCACAGGCAAAACACTATGTTTTTCCGATACCGCAGCGCGAAAGAGATTTAAATGAAAATCTGACCCAAAACAACGGTTACTAATTAGTAAAGAAAGATGACAGCAGGAACAATGAAGCGTAAAATGTTTTTCTTTTGAGCCAGGCGAAGTAACACTATGAGGCTTTACTTGCATCGCACTCTTGTACAGTTTATTCTTTATTCACCTTAAACTGTTCATCATACACTTGCGTATTAGGAAAGGATTTAATGCAACAAGAAAACAATAGCACATATTAAAAATAACAGGTTTTGAAAAAATCAAACTTTGAAAAATTTCCCGAGATAAAAATTGAAGGTCATAGCTGTACAACCGGTTGGAGCAATATCAGTACATTATTATCATTACATATTGATACTGTTAATAAAGAAAAAACAGTAATAGCAATTGACTGTTACCACGGTGTATATACGGATGAAATAATCAACAACGTAAAAGAGTTAACCGGCGTTACAAAAGTAATAAGTGCAGAGAATGCCCTTAAAACACAAGATAAAATTGACCTCCTTGTTTACCCTTATGTAACTGACGACCCTGTTTTTGGTTACATGACTTCATTATCCATAAAAGACTTTTTTGATAAGGATAAAATAGCAGCCCTTCACGATGAAATTTTATCACAAGATAAAGGCGTTATATTAATTGTTGGTACGGGTGCATCACTTGTTGCGGAAGCAGACCTGCTTATTCATGCAGACATGCCACGTTGGGAAATACAATTAAGATTTCGCGCCAACAAGGTTAGTAATCTCGGTAGTAAGAATTTGGACGATGAATTTTCTTACCAGTACAAGAGAGCCTATTTTGTTGACTGGAGAGTATGCGACAATCATAAAAAAGACATCTTCTCATCATGTAATTTTTTTCTTGATACAACAATACCCGCACAACCAAAAATGGTAACAGGAGTTGCCATAAATGAAGCATTATTACAAACAACAAAAAGACCATTTAGAGTAGTTCCATTTTTTGACCCTGGGCCATGGGGCGGGCAATGGTTAAAAGAAGTTATTGACCTTGATAGAAGCAAACCAAATTTTGCCTGGGGCTTTGATTGTGTGCCGGAAGAAAACAGTTTATTATTTCGTTTTGATGATTGTGCTTTTGAGATACCTTCTATCAACCTCGTTTTTAGGCATCCTAAAGAACTTTTGGGTGAAAAAGTTTTCGAAGCTTTCGGTGCCGAATTTCCTATTCGTTTTGATTTCTTAGATACAATGGGAGGGGGAAATCTAAGCCTCCAGGTGCATCCATTACTCGAGTATATAAGAGAGAAGTTTGGAATGGCTTATACGCAGGATGAAAGTTATTATTTTCTCGAAGCGAAAGACGACGCCTTCGTTTACCTAGGGCTAAAAGAGAACATTAACCCTGAACCCATGATTGAAAGTCTGGAGGCAGCACAGGATGGAGGAGCAGATTTTGACGCAGAGCAGTTTGTTGAAAAATGGCTAATCAAAAAACATGGTTTACGGGTACCGTCTCCCATAATACAAATGGTGTTGTAAATGTATTGAACCTCATTGAAGGAACTGAAGCTATTGTTGAAAGTCCAACAGGTGCTTTTAAGCCTTATGTAATTCATTATGCTGAAACTTTTATTGTGCCAGCAGCAGTAGGTGCTTATACAGTAAGACCACACGGTGAAAGTATGGGTAAACAATGTGCTACTATGAAAGCATCTGTAAGAACAGAAAATCTTATTAATTACAAATTAAACTAAGCAAGTGGAAAAGCAAGGAAACTTAGATTACGTGCATAAAATTACAATCGTAGCAGCAGTGGGTGGCCTATTGTTTGGTTACGACACTGCTGTTGTCGCCGGTGCTATCGGGTTCATTCAAAAAAAGTTTGACCTTTCTGCAGCTATGATGGGTTGGATTGCTTCCTGTGCATTAATTGGTTGCGTCGTGGGTGCTATGTTCTCGGGTTACTTAAGCGATAAGCTTGGACGGAAAAAAGTCTTAATTCTTTCTGCCCTTCTGTTTGCAGTTTCGTCACTTGGTACAGCAATTCCGCAAGATCTTACTTTGTTTGTTGTTTTCAGAATTATAGGTGGTTTAGGCATTGGCATAGCATCCATGATTTCACCTATGTATATTACAGAGTGTGCACCTGCAGAGATACGTGGACGCCTTGTATCCATTAACCAGCTTGGTATTGTAACAGGTATTCTATTAATTTATTTTGTCAATGCAAGCATTGCCGGTCTTTATGATGAGACATGGAATGTCAATACCGGTTGGAGATGGATGTTTGGTTCCGGTATATTTCCTTCACTTGTTTTCTTTCTTCTTTTACTATTTGTACCAGAAAGCCCAAGGTGGTTAGCCCAAGCTGGCAGAACGGGTGAAGCAGAGGAAATTCTAACAAAAATAAATGGAGCCTCAAAAGCAAAAGCAGAATTGCAGGAGATTAAACTTGCGATAAATACAGAGACAGGTTCTTTCTCTGAACTTTTTAAGCCGGGTCTTAGAACTGCCTTAATCATCGGTATTATTCTTTCCATCTTTTCCCAGGTCACCGGTATTAATGCTATCATGTACTATGCACCGGAAATTTTTAAGTCTACAGGCGATGGTTCTGGCTCTGCCTTACTACAAACAATATTAGTTGGTATTGTAAATCTTTTGTTTACAATAGTTGCTATTAAATACGCAGATAAAGCAGGCAGAAAAGGTTTGCTACTGGCAGGCTCTGCAGGTATGACAATATGCCTTGCTATTATTGGCGCTGCTTTTTATCTCGGCGCTGTCAAGGGATATCTTGTGCTTGTTGCAATATTAGCTTACATAGCTTGTTTTGCTCTGTCATTAGGGCCGCTAACATTTGTAGTCATTGCAGAGATATTCCCTAACAGGGTACGGGGTAGAGCAATGTCCATTTGCTTATTCTTTCTATGGACAGCAGTTTATTTTGTTTCTCAATTTTTTCCAATACTGCTGCAAACAATTGGTAGCGCCTACACTTTCTGGATATTTATGGCAATGTCTGTAATAGCCTTTTTGTTTGTATGGAAAGTTGTTCCAGAAACCAAGGGAAAGACTTTGGAAGAAATTGAAAAATCATGGCATAAAACATCTTCAAAAAAAATACAAATGCCGGTACAGGAACCAGTATAAATATTAACGATTATAATTTTAAAAAAATGAAAAAAGCTTGTCATTTATTCACCCTTATCTCGATTGCCGCTACCGTCATTTTTTCTTCCTGTAAGAAGGATGAACAGCCAGATCCCAATCAACCTAAAATCACCCTTTCTTCAGATAAATTTCTTGGTAAATCAGGACAAACTCTTACGGTTACCGTAAACATTACCGCGTCAAATGGAATATCTGCACTATTAATCAGCAAAGGTGTTAACCTGAAAACGGATAGCAGCTTTGGTACAAATGGCCAGATGAAAATTGCAACAGCGACGGGTAACACCTTTGAGTATGTTTTTAGATATATTCTTAGCCCTGATGAAGTAGACAAACTGGTGGGTTTCAATTTCCGTGTTGAAGATAGTAAAGGACTTGCCGCCGAAAAAGATTTTACATTGAATACAACAGTTTCGGCCGCCCAGTTACTTTACACTTACCGCTGGAATCTCAGATCGAAAATGTGGCAAAAAACGCCACCTGAAGAAAATATTACAGACTGCGAAAAAGACGACTCGTACACCTTTAACAGAGATAGTACCATGGCTATCAACTTTGGTACTTCCGCTTGTACTTATGATGGGTTTAATATGTACGACAAGTGGACGCTAACACCTGATGAGAAAGAATTGACTATAACTTATCATTCCGTATTCAATCCTGCGCAGATTACCAACGAAAAATACCATGTTGTATCACTTACAAAAGACAAACTGGTAATGAATATAGCGGTCGATTTAACTGTATTTGGATACACTGACCATGAAGTATTTGAATATACTTATGAAGCAAGTCCTCGTTAAGATATTGTAATACTTACCGATTTTGTATTTCATCTTTTCGTTTCAAAGGTTTTTTAAACTGAAATATTAATGCAAGTGTTATTGAAAACAATGAAAGGAGTTGCTTTAGTAGCGGTTTTTTCTATCTGTTCCTGTTCAACTAATAAGCCTATTGCAACTAATGCAACAGCAACGGTCAATACTGATTTAAGTAATTTTAAATTCACTGTTGAGGAAGCTCCTGACTGGACGAACCTTTTTTATCGCACGTCCGGTTGGTTTGGAGCTGATGGCATATTTGCAATACCACAAAACGGCGTTGATAAACCATCAGAAGACGAGGAAACAATATTGCTCTTCAGTGACACGATGATAGGTGAAATTGAAGACGACAAGCCTAAGCCAGGTTATGTTATGATACATAACTCTGTAGCTACCTTAAAAGGTTCAGAACCCAAAAAAGAAAACATTCAATTTCATGGCGATAAAAAATCAAATGGAGAAGCTGAATCTATTTTTATTCCTAAAACTTCCAACACTCAACCCGGAGAATATTACTGGTTAGGCGATGGGTTTGTTAATAGTGCATTAAATGATAATACCTACATTTTTGGTTACCGTATAAGAGATATTAAGGCAGCAAATACTTTTGGCTTCGAGCAGACAGGTGCTACTTTGATCGTTATTCCAAAAGGCAGCAAGCCTCCTTTTAAAAATCAGCGACAGATAGATTTTCCTTTTTTTGCGCTTGGTAAAGATTTAAGTAATGCTGTCGCTTTTGGCAGTGGCATTTTTGTCAATACAAAAAAAGCCGGTATTACTAATCCTGATGGATACGTATATGTATATGGATTAAGAGGCAAAGAAAAAAATGTGGTTGTAGCAAGAGTTTTACCTGGTGACTTTGAAAAATTTAATCAATGGAAATTTTGGGATGGCAGTAATTGGGTAGCTGATGTAAGTAAGATTGCCAATATTACAAACCATGCGTCGAACGAATTAAGTGTAAGTCCTCTTCCAGATGGGCGTTACGCTATGTTTTTCCAGGTTGACGGTGTTAGTTCAACTGTTGGTATGCGTTTGGGCCGTAGCCCTGTTGGGCCCTTTGGGTCAATTATCAACGTGTTTGATGCTAAGGGAGCTTTAACTGCTAAAAGCTTTTTTACATACAATGCCAAAGCTCATCCAAGCTTGTCAAAACCTGGTGAACTGCTCGTAAGTTATAATGTCAACTCATATGATTTTTTTAATGACATAAAAGTCTACCCAAACTTATACAGGCCAAGATTTATACGAGTAAAATTTTGAACATGATGTGGATGTTGCAGAATAGAGAAAATGACAGTACAAGTGAGTGACAACGATGTTGATTAAAGAACTTAAGTACTACAAAAGACGATAAAAGGATCATTAATTAGAGGTGATAGAATCATTATGATACAAAAGAAAATTAAACAAATCATTGCCCTTCTAAGCTTGTTTGTGACAAGTCTTCATGCCTTTGCAGGAACAGATAATATAGCGGTATATGCAAAGGTTTCTGCTTCTACAACTCTCAATAATAATTTTAAAGCAGACAATGTAAAAGATGGAGTGATTGGTGTGGCAAACAAAGGCGAATGGGCATGTGAAGGAGTGACAACTGATTGGGGCTATGTACAATTTCCCTGGATACAATTGGATTGGGAAAAGACACAGGCAGTTAACAAAGTAATACTGTATGACAGACCATCGGCAGATGAACATATAGCCAGCGCCAAACTTGTTTTTGATGATGGAAGCATAGTATGGGTAGATGAAATACCGAATGACGGAACTGCTAAAGTGGTAAAGTTTGAAACTAAAAATGTTAAGTCAGTTCGTTTTGTAACAACAGATGGTGATGGTAAAGACCTGGGGTTTTCTGAAATAGAAGTTTACCCGGCACGTACACAAGGAACTGATTATGTTGGTTGGGTTGACCCTTATGTTGAGACAAACAGGGGAAGATATTTTTACTTCATAACCGGTTCTCGCCCTTTTGGAATGGTGGGAGCAGCGCCACATACACGAAACAAAAATCAGAATGGTGGAGGCTATAACTATAATGAAAATGAGGTATTGGGTTTTGGAAATATTCACACTTGGATGTTGTCAGGTATTGAAGTAATGCCTGCCGCAAATACAGTTAATCCCACAGGAGGAGAGGCATCATGGAAATCAACTTTTAGTCATGATGATGAGTTGGTACAGCCGGGTTATCAGCGAATGTTTTTACGGCAGCCTAAGACATGGGTTGAGTTGACATCTACAGAAAGGGTAAGCTTTTATCGCTTTAGGTATCCGCAGGATATGTCAACACAAATACTCGTAAATCTGGGAGGGTATATGGGTAACAGTACAATGGCAAATACGGAAGTTAAGCGGATTAATGATAAAGAATTTGAAGGTTCTTTTAGTTCAGTTAGAAGATATTGGGGTGGGCCAAAAGATGTAAAGGTTTATTTTGTAGTTCAACTTGATAAAGCATCAAAATCATTAGATGGTTGGAAAGGAACTGGACTGCTAAACAACATAAATGAATTGAAAGGTGATAGCGCAGGTGTTGCAGTAAAGTATGATGTAAAAGCAGGTGATGAAATTAATATGAAGATTGCTATCTCGTATACCAATGTTGAGAATGCAAGAAAGAATTTAAATGCAGAATGTACAACCTGGGATTTTGATAAAGTAAGAAACGAATCAAGACAGGTTTGGAATGATTGGCTCGGAAAAATTGACGTTAAAGGCGGAGAAAGTGATCAGAAGATTAAATTTTATACAGACTTATGGCATGTACTGTTAGGTCGGCAGAAATTAGATGATGTATCAGGTAATTATCCTGATAGAACAACAGGTAGAAGAGAAGGTAATTTTACCGAGGCTATTTTTAAAGTGAAGACTTTACCTAAGGATAAAAACGGTAAGACGAAGTATCACATGTATAACTCTGATGCGTTCTGGCTGTCGCAATGGAACCTGAATATTTTATGGGGATTAGGCTGGCCTGAAGTGCAGGATGAGATGTCTTCATCAATGATTCAATACGCTGATAATGGCGGTTTGCTTCCCCGTGGTCCGACTGGTGGCGGTTATTCTTATATCATGACCAGTGACCCGACAGCAAACCTTGTTGCAGGTACTTTTCAAAAAGGTTTGCTAACCAAGGTAGATGCAAATCATGCTTTTGATGTACTTAAAAGAAACCAGATGCCGGGAGGTATGCTGGGCAGCAAAGAAGACATAGAATTTTATATAAAGAATGGATATTGGAAAGACAACACAGGTATAACGATAGAGGCTGCTTTCCAGGATTGGGCAGTTGCACAGATGGCATATAAGCTTGGCAAAAAGCAGGATTATGATTACTTTATGAAGAGGTCTCAAAGCTGGAAGAATTGTTTTAATCCGACGCAAAAGTTGTTGTTTCCAAAAGATGCTAATGGCAAGTTTACGCATAATGACCCTTTAAGTGGTGCAGGTTGGATAGAAGCAAATGCATGGCAGGCAACATGGGGTGTTTCACACGATATACCAGGACTTGCAACATTAATGGGCAGCAATGATACACTTTGCAGTAAGCTCAATTATGCTTTTGAAAAAGCAGCTCCGCAGGACTTTGTTTTTGCTTACACTGATGGTTATGTCAGTTATGCCAATCAACCTGGCTTATCCAACGCACACGTGTTCAACTATGCCGGCAAACCATGGTTAACACAATATTGGGTGCGTCGTGTAAGAGAGCAGGCTTACGGAGGCATTACCCCTGATTTAGGTTATGGCGGTCACGACGAAGACCAGGGACAAATGGGCGCATTAAGTGCTTTAATGTCTATTGGCTTGTTTAGTTTACAAGGCAACGCTTCGGCAACACCTGTATACGATATCACAAGTCCAATCTTCGATGACATCACGATAAAGCTCGATAACAAATATTACAAAGGCAGACAGTTCAGCATCATAACTCATAACAACTCGAAGAAGAATATGTATATTCAAAAAGCACAGTTAAATGGCAAGGTGTTGAATAACTTTTGGTTTACCCACGAAGACTTTGCAAACGGCGGAACATTGGAAATATGGCTCGGTTCACAACCTAATAAAACATGGGGAACAGGAAGTTTGCCACCGGTTGTAAAATAATGAGTCGATGTGGGAGCCCGCTATTGATCCTGTATACAAAATCGTTGCGTCACTCACTTGTACTTGTAATAATTAGTGCGCCTTTGATCAGTATCGTAAGTAATATAGTTGCTGTTTTTATCTCTTTTAAGTCAAATTTATAATGAACAATAATCTCGTTGTCGGCATCGACATAGGTGGCTCACATATCACTGCTGCCCTTGTCGATTTAAATGCGCACACTATCATAAGTAATTCTTTAATTCGTCAGCATGTAAATTCAAAAGGCAATGCTGAGCAGATTATAAAAGAATGGACAACTGCAATAGCTAACTGTAAAGCGTTTGATTCAAGTGCATCAAAAAAGATTGGTATTGCCATGCCTGGTCCTTTTGATTATAAAAAAGGTATAAGTTTAATCAAAGGATTGGATAAGTTTGATGCCTTATATAATTTGAACGTAAAGGAATTACTTGCAAATGAACTTGAGATAGACTCGAGTGACATCTTTATAATGAATGATGCGAGTTGTTTTTTAAGAGGAGAAGTGTTTTGTGGTGCTGCCAGACATTGTGAAAATGTAATAGGAATAACCCTTGGGACCGGTCTTGGGTCAGCAACATATAGAGCAGGGGTGGTGTATGATGGCGACCTTTATTATTCCCCTTTCAAAGCCGCGACTGCAGAAGACTACTTATCTACAAGATGGTTTTTAATGCGGTATGAAGAACTAACAGGAATAACTGCTAAAAATGTAAAGGAGATTGTAGAGCGAATACCGGAGGATAGTAGAGTAAAACTTGTATTTGCCGAATTCGGAGGGAATTTAGGAGAAGTACTAGTAACTTATCTAAAAAGACACAAGGCTGAAACAGTTGTTATTGGTGGTAATATTATTAATGCATGGAATTTGTTTATTAATGAAACAGGGAGAGCTTTGGCCGATTTCTCGTTAAAAGTCTCTATTGTTAAAGCAAAGTTGGGAGAGGAGGCGGCTTTAATGGGAGCGGCAAGTTTATGTGTTTGAATAATGAAGAGATTTTTGCACATTGTTTCGGATCAATCGCATCATCACTAAACTTCACTAACAACTCCGTTCTATTTTGCTCACCTGTAAATCTATCAATGCTTGATTTATCTTTAAAGAAGGTTTGCCTCTTTATTGTTGATCCTTAACCTTGAAACTCTGCCCAATTCTGGCAGCATACAAATTGTTTCCGTTAGCAGAAGTGACGCGGGCAATTATCTAATTGTAGATTATTCGTCATTGCCCAGCTTTTTTATGTCTAATCGGTACTTGCATTACCTGTTACCTCCACAATACTCTATTCATACGAATGTAAGGAGAGTAGTTACGTGCTTTAAGAATAGCATTTATGGAGGTAAGTTGATACTAAAGTGACATAAGATTAAGTTCTTCACAATCCTATACTTTTTGATCTATTTTGAAGTTTTCGAATGTAAATAATAGTTGACGGACCTAAATTGGAATTAGATCGATTAATAAAAAATTTATCAATAAAACATACTAAAGTGAAACGTTCGATTGCAGCCATAATCGTTACCGTATTCTCATTATTTTTTTCGGGTTATGCAAAATCTCGTAATCTAGGGTTGGTTAATAATTAATGGAATGTTCATAGGATTGCAGCAGCAAATGAGCCGGGAAATGATTATGGTGTTTTTATTTCCGTAAGAATATTAATCTTGATGCTAACCCTGCTGCTTTTATCATTCATGTTTCCGCAGATAACCGCTATAAACTATTTGTAAATGGTAAACTGGTTTCACTTGGCCCGGCACGCGGCGATACATATTATTGGAACTATGAAACAGTCGACCTGTCTCCTTATCTTAACGTAGGTAAAAACAATGTTTCGGCACTTGTTTTTAATGAAGCTGACTATCGGCCTGAAGCACAAATTACGGTACGTACAGCATTTATTGTGCAGGGTAACTCCTAAGTTGAAGAAATATTGAACACTAATAATACCTGGAAATGTATTCGAGATAAAGCATATCATCCTCTTTGGGGTTTTTTTGCAGCGAGCACAGGCGAAATGGTTAATATGAACCAAACAATTGATGGCTGGACAGCACCCGGTTTTGATGACAGTGCATGTCCTGCTGCAGCTAATTTATTTCAGGGCAAGCTTAAAGGCACGTCCCATCGTTTCGGCTGCATGTTGGTGCCATAACCATTGCCCCAAATGGAACTGACCTATCAGCACATTCCAACTTTGCGTAAAGCCAGTGGAATAGACTTTCCATCATCCTTACCTGCAATCAAAGCTCCTATAACTATCCCAGCAAATACTACAGTAACGTTATTGCTCGATCAAACTTATCTTACCAATGCCTATCTAACCCTAAATTTTAGTAAGGGAAAGGATGCGGGAATTTCCTTAAAATATGCGGAATCACTTTTTGAAAATTTAAAAAAGTATGGTGCACGTAAAGGTAACCGTAACGAGGTAGAGGGAAAAGATTTTTCAGGGCGAAAGGATAGCCTTATTTCTGATGGTGGTAACGGTCATGTCTACACAACACTCAACTATCGCACCTATAGGTATTTCCAACTACTCGTTCATACTAAAAACGAACCGCTGATTATTGAAGATATTTATGGAACTTTCAATGGTTATCCGTTTAAGCAAAATGCAGTATTTAATACCGATAATACTGAGATAAAAAATATGCTTGGTATTGGCTGGCGCACAGCTCGCATGGATGCAACCGAAACCTAAATGGATTGTCCGTATTATGAGGAACTGCAATATACAGGCGAGACACGCATACAGGCAATGATTTCTTACTACTATTACAGCGGGGACGATAGGTTGCCTCGCAACGCTATCAATCTCATCATAGCACACAGGTTATATCCACCTTTTCCTTATGGTATATTGGGATGCTGTACGATTACTGGATGTACAGGAATGATAGCAGTTTTATTAAAGCGAAACTTGTTGGAGCAAGGGCTATACTGGATTTTTTTAGTAAAATATCAGCAGGGTGATGGTTCAGTAAAAGATATGCCTTACTTTAATGATATCTTGTAACAAGTTCCCATAACATATAGAAGATAATTGTTACTGCTTTCTATTTTTAAAAGCCTTTGATATTGCTACCTCAACAAGACCTTCCATTACTTTATACCCGGCTGCATTTGGATGTACACCATCTTTAGAATATTCTGATTTTAAGCCTTTTCTTTGGTCGACCATTGAAGAATAATAATCGACATAGATAAAATTATTTTTAGCTGCATAAGATTTTATCCATTCATTTAAAACAGCTATTTTTTCTGCTGGTTCAACACCTGGCTTCCATGGAAATGCATAAGCCGGAAGTACAGATGATAGAACTACTTTAATACCATTTACTCTTGCTAATTCAGCCATTGAGGTTATGTTGTCTTCTATCATTTCAAGAGTTGAAGGGCCAGTGTTGCCGGCAATATCATTAGTGCCTGCTAAAATAACAACTACCTTTGGTTTCAGCTTGATTACATCAGCTCTAAACCTCACCAACATTTGCGGGCTTGTCTGTCCACCGATACCTCGATCAATGTAGGGCTTATCTTTAAAAAAATCAGGGGAAACACGAATCCATTCATCAGTGATAGAGTTGCCCATGAAAACTACCCGGTGTTCATTCGGTGCAGGCGGTAGCACTTTTTCATTGTCCTTTCTGTATCGCTCAAATCCCGGCCAGTCCTGGGCGGTAATTACCTCGGTTATTAAAAATAATGATACTAACAAACAAGATGTAGATTTTAAATATTTCATTTTTTATTCCTTTCAGGTAAAATTATTATGTACTATTTTCATTACCGTTTTTAGTTACGTCGTTGTTTCTTCTGCTATAACGAGCGTTTATTAACACTCTTGTAATAAGTAACGCTGACAACATTAAACCTCTATTTTGTTTTGCTTCTTACATTAAGAACGCTACAATAAAAATTGCTTCAGAATATCATGTTTATAGAGGTGCGACTATATATAAGAGACTTATATAAGAGATTTCTGGAAGTGAAATTAAAGTTTAAGGTAAAAGTGGAATTAATTTTAAATAGATTCAATCATCTTCGATAAGTTTTTAGGATGAAATTGCTTAATAAGAAAACATTATGGGTAATACCACTGCTAATGGTTTCTTGTGCCCAGGCTCAAAAAACAACTTTTACTAATAGGAGATTTGAAAGACCTAATATCATCATCATCCTTGCAGATGATATGGGCTATTCTGATATTGGTTGTTATGGGGGAGAAATTTTAACTCCTAATATTGATAAATTGGCAAGTAATGGAATAAGATTTAAACAGTTCTACAACACCGCCCGGTGCTGC
>Ga0210040_10006699_pt1 | contig 14245 bp, 13 predicted proteins | sample CryGeyCG12114_NA_FD_185462 | JGI IMG/M metagenome (GOLD analysis project Ga0210040, IMG submission 185462) | Groundwater microbial communities from aquifer - Crystal Geyser CG19_WC_8/21/14_NA (SPAdes) (version 2) | ecosystem: Environmental > Aquatic > Deep subsurface > Groundwater | place: USA... | reverse complement strand
CGCGGCTTTACACCGTAAGCTGATAATTTATCAACCCGTTGAAATTTTTTCTCCGAAGGATTAAAGTAGGCCAAAATAGAGTTTTTGTAACTCTTTAATATAAAATAATGATTGTCCGGCGGAGGTGTAGCCATTATCATGTCACTTTCGCAACTACCATGATCATATAACTGGTTTATGGCATCCGGCGAAACATCTTCCATTATATCGCTACCCGTGTATAATGCGTGCACATCCCTGATTTTACCAGTTTCGTAATCTTCGGCTACCAGGTTTAAAGAACGGGCTTTAATGCGAAGGTTAATATCTTTGGTAACTAAAATTACCGGCCGGTCCGGGTGTTCGTGTTGCAACTGCAGCGCTGAATTTAAGATTTTATGATCGGCTTTTTTCTCTCCGAATATCTTATCCGCATCTAAAGGCGAAGCCTGAATCATTAATACTTTAAAGTTACCTTTTTCTTTTCCGTTTATAGGCAGCCAGTTTTGCAGCATTAAATCTTGTGACCGCACATCAATAAAGCGAATAAATTCCCGGGCTTCAAAGTTTTTAATATCATTACCCTTTTTGAAATTATCCAGTTCCTCTAAAACCGTGATGGGAATAGCAACATCGTGTTCCTGAAAATGTTCGATTGCACTGTGATCATACAGGATAACGGAGGTATCTAATACGAATATTTTTTTAAGCTTCTGGGGTTCAGCATTCGTTTTTTTGGAAGTCGACCGGGCTTTTTTGGTTTCTGTCATATTGAAAATCAGGGTGATACCGCGAGGGTAATCTTAATGTATTTGAATGATATTTCTAAAATTATAATGCGCTAAAAAGGCAGAAAATAGATAATGTGATAAATAGTTAATTGTACACGATTTTAGTTTCTGGTAAATGTTTTCTAATCAGGAGGAATTTTAAATAATTTCTTTTTAATGTTACTGTATTTCGAAGAAATTATTTAACTTTCTAATGAGATTTCATGTTTATTACGGGTACGTATTTGCGATAAAAATAACAAAATACTTTATACCTATATACTTTATTTTAATCTTTCGTTAATTATCTATTCTTACCAACTAAACAAAATAAAATTATGGGCAAGTCACAGGATGCTAAAAAAGAAGTCAAAAAAAAACCAGTTAAAACAACTAAAGAAAAACGGGCGGAAAAACAGGAAAAGAAAAAAACTTACGAATAGAAGTCCTTTTTAAATAGCCTGGAAAAGTCCTGTACGAGCTAATTGCCTATAGGACTTTTTTATTTTAAACACCGGCATGCCTCCGACCATAATTATTTAGCGTTAAATAATTTTATGTAATCAGTTTAGAATTTTAACCACTTACTGCTTTATTATTATACAAATATGAGAAAGATTATAGCTGCTTTGGGCTTGTTTTTACTTGTACAAGCACCAGTTAAAGCACAATTTTTTAAAGGTTTGTTCATTAACCGCTACGACCGGCACAACATGCACCATGGAAAATGGAAATACAAAGATTTATCGAACAAGCGGCAACTTATTTGTGTAGGCTGGTTTGATCATGGCAAGCAAGTTAAAGAATGGAAATATTATCACCCAAACGGGAAGCTACGCTTTGTCGAAAATTATTCGTGGGTTGGTGATATGCGTGTGGTAGATGTAATTTATTTTCACGAAAACGGCCAGGTTTCGAACAAAGGTATTGCCATGGTAGAAAGCAATGAAGGTAAAGCGCATTATTACTGGGAAGGTGATTGGAATTACTTTGAAACCGATGGTTCCTTTATAAAAACAGTTACTTATGATAATGGACAGCCGATTAAATCTACTTATGCCAACGGCCGCGTGGAAATAGAGCAAGCCAAAATACCGCACCGGGAAATTGCTATTCCAATAAAATAAAATAATTGAATCAATAAATTAGCTTAAGGTATAATAAGGTTCTTTTTCCTTATCGTGCAGCCTTATTAAACCATGCAGCACCAACTGAACCAGCAAGCGTTGAGCGCGCCGTTTAGATATATTAACTAGGTGCATAAAATCTTTGAGGGTAATCCGGGACTGTTTTTGAAAATGTAATAATAAATTGGTTTCGATTTTGGTAGCTGGCACGTAAGCCGGCATATTATTTTCGGTTTCCAAAGCTTGCAGCACCATTTTGCTCGTTTGCACCGACTCATCTTTCACCCGAACATAACCCCGCCAGTCATTTTCTTTTACTTTGGCCAGGTGGGGTTTTTGTTCGCTTTCCGGAATAATAACTTTTAAAACGGTTAACTCTTCGTGCTCTACTTCTTTAAAAATAAGTTTCACTGGTGGATTGCAATAATGTTGAGCCGCTTGCTGCAAAGAATATTTTTCTTCTTCCGGATCGACCCCGTTTATTTTGCCATTATCCATCACGCCCACTAAAATAAGGCCGCCCCGGGTATTCGCGAGGGAAGTAATGGTCCGGGCTATTTTATCCAGGTGCGTTATTGTTTTCTTAAATTCCAGGCGATCGCCTTCTCCCTTCGCAATTAATTCCTCCAAATCACTCATGCACCAGTTTTCCTTAAAGTTCAGTAGCTAAACCCGTCTGCACTTCGCTGTGGTTCCATAGCCGGCGAGCTATGTGGGTATTATACGATTGTTTACTTGATTTTACCGGTTTCAGGTTTTTAAAATATTTCCCCGAAATGCCGCTAACTTCCAAAGCAGTTGCTAAATAAACCAGCGTAGCGGCCCCTTGTTCGGTATTTTTCATGAAGGGCCTTCCCAGCTTAAACAACCATTTTAAAAACCCGTATCCCGTATTGCCGAAATTACTCGCAATTACGCCCGGATGCAAGCAATTCACCATAATGGGAGTTAGTTCAAGGCGACGGCTTAATTCGTAGGTAAATAAAATATTGGCTAGTTTAGAATCGCAGTAAGCGGTAAAAGAGGCGTATTGGTTTTGAGATACCGGTTGATCTAAGTTTAACTGTCCTATCCGGTGGGCTTCAGAAGATACATTAATAATCTGGGCCGATTCGGCTTTTAGGAGTAAATCGGATAACAGCAAGGTTAAGAGAAATCCGGCTAGGTAATTGGTAGCCCAGCACACTTCCAATCCTTCGGACGTTAGGGTATGTTTTCCCGGTAAAATGCCGGCATTGTTTATCAGTACATCAATCCGGTTATATTCTTTTTTTAGGTCTTCTACTAGCTGGCGCACATTAGCCATCAACGAAATATCATAATTGTAAAAGTGAATATTTTGATTTTGACTTTGCTTTCTAATGTCCTCTAGTGCTTTTTTTCCTCTTTGCTCATTCCGGCTAACAAACAAGATAGTGGCGCCTAGTTTAGCTAAAGCAATGGCGGTCGCTTTTCCTATGCCGGAGCTGGCACCCGTAATAAGCACAATTTTATCTTTCATAAATATTATCCCGGATTAATACCAGCTAGAGTAGTGATGTAATGCCGTAAACCCGTTCCTGATCAGGAAAGATACCAATTTTATCCAAAAGTTTTCAGTTAGGAGAATTTACCTGCAAAAAAAATGCGGGCTTTAAGGGCCCGCATCGATTTATGTTGTTATTTATTATTTAGAAAGGTAGATCATTATCTGCTTCATCCGAAATAAAAGAGTTTGTCATGGCTGGTTTTTGGGGAGAAGCTGCCTGATAATTACCCGCGTTGTTGTTACCAGCCGGAGCAGCGGAAGCAGCATCCGCTTTTTCTACCCGCCACGCACCTAAATTAGTAAAGTACATGGTAGTGCCGTTTTTAACAAAAGGTTTGCCGGTTAAGTTAAAAGCTACTTTTACATCGTCCCCAATCTTAAATTGGTCAAGCACGTTGCACTTATCCTGGGTAAGCTGAAACTTGATGAATTGCGTGTAAGAACCATCCGGAATCTCCAATACAAACTCCCTCTTCCGAAACTTATCACTTACTTGTTGCTCGTCGAATATTTCGTGCAATTTACCTTGAACATCAAAAGACATATCTTAATTATTTAATATTTGATAAACTTATTATCTACAAATATAAGGAATCCGGCGCTTTTATTATTTGTTTTTGGCCTTTTTTTTCCGGTGAATATTGGATCAACCAAGAACAATAAGCGTAAAGCCAAAGGTAAAAGATACAGGTTGATGAAATTAAAATTATAGAAATTATGGGGTCAATAGCAATTGCAATTCATGGGGGAGCCGGAACCATTTTAAAAGAAGATATGCCGCCTGTAAAAGAAGAACAGTACAAAAAAGTTTTGGCTGAGTCGCTTAATATAGGTTATGATGTTTTAAAAGCAGGTGGTTCGGCATTAGAAGCGGTAGAAAAAGCAGTTATTGTATTGGAAGATTCGCCTTTATTTAATGCAGGAAAAGGTTCGGTTTTTACGCATAAGAAAGAGCACGAAATGGATGCGGCCATTATGTGCGGTAAAACCCTGGAAGCCGGAGCGGTGGCGGGTATCCAGAGAGTAAAAAATCCTATAGTGTTGGCCAGTCAAATAATGATGCATTCAGACCACGTGTTTTTAATGGGAGAAGGTGCTCTGGAATTTGCCCGTGAACAAAAGTTGTCCTTAGAAAATGAGGAGTATTATTTTGATGCATACCGGTATGAGCAATGGGAGCAAGCTCAAAAAACAAATAAAGCGAGCCTGGATCATTCAAAAAAGGAAAACAAAGAGCATAAGTTTGGTACGGTAGGAGCGGTGGCGCTCGATGGCGCAGGTAACTTAGCCGCCGCTACTTCTACGGGTGGCCTCACAAACAAGAAGTACAGCCGGGTAGGCGATAGCCCTATTATTGGTGCGGGTACGTACGCCAACAATAATACCTGCGCTATTTCTTGCACCGGCGACGGGGAATATTTTATCCGGGCTGTTACGGCTTACGATGTTTCGTGTTTAATGGAATACAAGGGTTGCTCCTTAGAAGAAGCATGTAGAATTGTAGTGCAGGAAAAAATGGTTAAAATTGGCGGTGAAGGCGGCTTAATTGCCATCGACCGGGCAGGAAATATTGACTTGCCTTTTAATTCTGATGGTATGTACCGCGCTTCCAGACGCAATGATGAACCACCACTTATTCGCATTTACAAGGATTAATTTAAAAGAAAGTTACACCAAGTAGCAGCTATTACCCTGAAAAGGCAATTACTAATATTAATAAGCAATATCTTCTTTCTTCAGGTGAGAATTTAAATCTTTGTAAAAAGTACGTTCGGCAATATCGTATACGTTGCCTTTAGCTAACACATGCATCATTATATTCTCGATAGAAAGCGGCATCCCTTTTTTAACTTCTTTAATGTTATTATGCATAATATGATGTCCGTCTACAATGATAACCAAATTGGAACCGATGGTTTCGATTTGGTTACCTTGGGTAATTAAAATGCCGGTATCTTCTCCCAGGCCAATACCAATAGATCGCGGATATGTACCCACCGCTTCTATTAACCGGCCAAAACGTCCTCTTTTCACAAAATGGGAATCAATAATAACGTTGTTAATCAGACCTAAACCTTTTCCTAACTTTACCGCTCCTTTTTTTAATGCTTCGGTGCTGCTTCCGCCCTTAATCATAATCTCCGACATAGCCATGGCTCCGGCACTAGTACCGGCAATCACAAAATTCTTTTCCTGTTGATAGCGCTGGCAACAGATATTAAGAAAATTACTCTCCCCAAATATAGTGGTTAAACGCGATTGATCGCCACCAGTAAATAAAATGCCATCGGCAGCTTTTAAACGTTCCAAGTATTCCGGTAAATGCGCGTCTTCTGGCGTCCGAATGTCCATCACCTGAATATTGGTACAGCCCAAGATAGAGAAAGCGCCAATATAACGAGTACCCACTTCTTCCGGAATCATGGAGGCGGTGGTAATTACTTCGATGCGCGGATTCGTAACTCTTATTTCGGTAACAATACGTTTAAGTATTCCTAATTCAAAAAAGTCGAGGTAATATTTTTTTGTTGATTTGGGATTAGGATAGGTACCTTTATCTTCGTTTCCACCTACTGCAATGAGTTTGCCTTTGGGTATAATCACTTATACAATTTAATTATTTAATATAAAGTTGATTTGTTTTAACTGCAAAAGAAAAATTTTTGTTTAATATAGTTGAGTTTTTTAAGCTAAAAATAACGCCTGCCTTAATTTTTCCTAATTAGTTAACAACGTGAAATCAAGAGTTAAATGCCTAACCATAACGCAGCTTAGTAACCTAAAGTAATCTTACTTCTGAACTAATCTGAAATGCGGGTGAAGAAATTTAAATTTTTGCAAGCTCAATAGTTTTTTACGTATTGTTTTTTAACTTTAAATAATTTAGAAGAGAATTTTCATATAAGTTTTATGAAAAAATCTTTAGTAGCTAGTGCCTTGGCGCTATCTTTAGTTTTAACCCAATCGGACGTAAATGCTATCTGCGAGCCATTAAAAGAGTCGGTAGCAAACCCAGTTAAAAGCACCACCTTAATCGTAGACCCGGCAGCTAGTTCGATAAACTGGACCGCAAAAAAGTTTGGTGGCGGCCATAGCGGAACTGTTAAATTAGCGAAAGGAACTTTAAACTTCGATGGTAACAAACTAACTGGTGGCAGTTTTGCAATGGATATGACTACCATCAAGGATATGGACATTACGAAAGAAGATTCAAACCAAAAACTAACTGGCCATTTAAAATCCGAAGATTTTTTTTCGGTAGAAAAATATCCAACCTCTACTTTTGTTATCAACAAAGTTACTCCTATTGCCAAAGCGAAAGCTGGCGAACCAAATTATACCATTACGGGTAATTTAACCATTAAGGGCATTACAAACCCGGTAACTTTTCCCGCAACGGTTAAAGTGAATGGTGCCAACGCCGAAGCAATAGCCAAAATAGATATTGACCGCACCAAATTTGATATTAAATATCGTTCAGGTTTGTTAGGTACCGCCGCTGATAAAATCATTGAGGATATCTTTACTATGGATGTAAAATTAGTGGCAGGAAAAACCAGTACTGCTAAATTATAATCTAATCTAAATCGAAGTAATTAAAAGCTTAATCAGCTTTATAATCAATTATATTGCTGGTAAAGTGAATTTTTAAATATTGATCTACGGTATTAAATTATTAAATACCTGTTCTGCTTGTACCTGTATTTCTGTAAAGTAAAACCTAGTTGAAGTATAATTTGCTGGCCTTAACTAAGGTCTTTCTAGTTTTAGCTAAAGAAAGCCTGGCTTAGAAAGGAAGTAATTTATTACAGATAAAAACTTTATCAATAATATTATTTTTGTAGGGTACAAAAAAAGCCAAACATTTCGAGTTTGGCTTTTTTTAAAATGCTAATGCTTTTCATCGCTTTAGCGAATATAGCTTAGTTTGCGAGAGCACTGCTATTTGGTTGCTAAGAGCAGAATTAATTCTTCTCTTGCTTACTTATCATTAACGTAAAATTATATCCCCAAATATCTGCAATTCTTCGCCAAGTTAAACAAACACTTAGTACTATTCTAAAGCAACAGAGTTGGAGAACAAGTAACATTTTCGATTGATAGAGGTATAAATGGCCTTATCTAATATATGATGCTATGCCAGAGGTCGAAAAGAAAAGATTGAAAAACCAAATTGCTTTAATTACCGGGGCCAGTTCCGGCATCGGAGCCGGAGTAGCTAAAGCTTTAGCCTTAGATGGAGCTACCGTAATCGTAAATTATTCGCGCAGCGCTGAAGGTGCCGAGAAAGTGGTGAGGGAGATAAAGGAAGCAGGCGGTCAGGCTCTGGCGATACAGGCAGATGTAAGCCAGGAAGACCAGGTATTGCGGATATTTGATCAGATACTAAAGGAGTTTGGAACGCTGCATATTCTGGTAAACAATGCTGGCATTCAGGTAGATGCACCTTTTTTGGAGATGACTTTAGAGCAATGGCAAAAAGTTTTGGATGTAAACCTGACCGGCCAATTTTTGTGCGCCCGGGAAGCAGCAAAAGAATTTATAAGGCGGGGAGTGCAACCGGAAATATCCAAAGCAGCCGGTAAAATAATTTGTATGAGTTCCGTGCACGAACTTATTCCTTGGGCAGGCCACGTAAATTATGCGGTTTCGAAAGGCGGTATAATGTTGCTGATGAAATCGATGGCGCAGGAATTAGCCCCTTATAAAGTGCGGATTAACAGTATTGGTCCGGGCGCTATTAAAACTCCTATTAACCACGAAGCCTGGGAAACCGATGAAGCGGCGAAAAAGCTTTTAACCCTGATACCCTATAACCGCATTGGGGAACCCAAAGATATTGGCGAAGCCGCCGCCTGGTTGGCTTCCGACGAATCGGACTATGTACACGGTACAACCTTGTTTGTTGATGGCGGTATGACTTTATTTCCTGGCTTTGCCGCTAATGGATAGATTATTATAAAAAATAAACCGTGCATTAAGTATATAGCTGGTGCACGGTTTATTACAACTTTAGAATTTAAAAATGTATAATTACTGAAATCTATATTTTAAGATAAAACATCAAGTATTTATTCTAAGTCTAAAGGATAAACCTTTTGTATCTATCCTAATCCTAGATAAATAATCTGTATTTCCGGTTCAATAATTATAGAATTATAATTATTGAACCGGAGTATCCCGCGAGTGCAGCAAACCAGCAGGTACGCTTAATTCACCGGTATGGCCATCAATTAACCCGTTCCGTTCTTCTTCAATATTGGTGGCTTGGGTATATACATCGCCGGCAATGGGGCGTTTCCGCAATTCACTTTTAAATAAACGAATGCGCTCCGCCCGGTCTTCATCATCTTTGGGACCGCCGTAAAGCGGAAAGCCAAAGCCACCCCATTCGCTAACAATTAAAGGTACTTGCTTCCGGTAAAAATACGGATCGCCGACTACCAAAGGGTGAGCCGCTACACCAATAAGCTCGCCGGCAGATAAACGATCGAGTAAACTCTGCCAAAAGGGCAAATCTGGCGTGTATAAGTGAGCCGTTAAAATATCAGATTTCAACCGGCCTTCCCGCGATATATGTTGCCAACCATCATTATCGACAACTAAAAATTGCGGATGATTTATTTGCATGTAGTGGTACATTTCTACAATATATTGTTGCGTTTCGGGGTTGGTTGCAATATCTTCGGCTCCCCAATCTTCGTTGTACAAGCTCCAAATTACTACCGAAGGATTTGTTTCGATAAGCGCCAGCATGCGGAAGAGTTCTTTTTGGTGATTTTGCCGGCTTAAGGTAGTGGAGCGGTGCGGACTAGGCACTTCAACCCATAACAACAAACCAATTTCGTCGGCTAAGTTATATATCCTCGGATCAACCCCGGCAATATGTACCCGAACCAGGTTACAACCTAATTCTTTCATGGAATACATGTGCCGTTGCATTTCTTCGTAAGTCGCAGTTCCGGGCTGATACAGGATTCCGTCGAGGTAAATACGTTTATTGTTCAGGTAAATATACCGGCCCCGCGCTTCAATTTTGCGTAGGCCAAAATGAGCTTGAATTTCTGCTTCGTACCCTTTGCTGTCAATCAGTTGGGCCACTAATTTATATAAGTTAGGTTCTTCCGGCGACCAGAGTTTAGCACTTGGTACTTCCATAACCACCCGTTGTTGTTTTTGCCCGGCTTCTAAATGTAAAGGAAAATCAGAAGTAGCAATGGGTTTTTCAGCGTTTGGATCGTTTTCATAAACCTGGAGCCGAATGATGTAATTACCGGCATCATGAATCCGGGTAGTTAGGTTAAATCGTACCAAATAATCTTCTACTATACTGACCACCCCAATGCGCGAGCGCAAGCGATTGCGCTCAATGGTTTCCAGCCATACGCTCCGGACGGCCCCGGTATTTGTTTGGTACCAGATACCGCCCCGTTTATACACGTGCGACTCTTGTTTACCCCGCGGAATATCGGCATCCATGGTACCGCCAATCCGGACGGTGAGTCGGTTATCCGGATAAAGATCATCTTCGTCGAGTTCGTAAGAGAAAGAATTATATTCTCCATAATGTACATCTTCTCCTTCTATAGTGCGCAATAAACGGCCGTTCAGCCATACCCGGGTTTCGTAACCACAAGCTCCAAACGTTAATTGAAACAAAGAATCGGATAAACCTTCTGCTAATTCCGGCCAAGGGAAGTCTCTTTCGTACCAAACAATAACTTTATCCTGCCACGAAGTTACTTGTTGCTGACCCCGGGCTTCAGCTATGTGCTTTTCTACCGTACCCGGCCATTTAGCAGTATGTTCATATTGATGACCTTCAAACCACTTTTCCTCTAAACCTTTATTTTCGGCATCAAACGAAAACCGCCATTCTCCATCCAATAGTAAAAAAGTGTTTTGGCGCAGCACCGTTCTGGGCAAAGGATTAATAAATTCTTCTGGAGATGAGTTCTCTTCTTTGCTTGCAGTTACGCCAAAATTGGTTCCTTTATAGTCCATTAGCCGGTAAATTTTTTAGAATAAAGATTAGCTGTTTAACGCAAATTATTGTTTTCAGATACGTACTTTTACTTATTTGAGAAGTTTATTATGCTTCTTCCAGTTTATGAATAACCTGAATAGCTAGGTGAATAGCAAAAGTATATAATTGTTTAATTTAAAAATTTGTAATCTATAATTTAATACTTTGAGATATATTAGACGAAACACCGATATTTTTAAACATTAGCTATACCTTTGCGTTAATCATTCAAAATAATCATTGCAATAAAAATTAGGTATAAAGCAATTTATATATGGAATGAAACTTAAAAGTTATCTGAATCTTATTAATTTATATTAAGCTAGTTCAGTGTTTATGTTTTTTGGTTGATTACAATATATTGTAAGCCTTACTTCGATTTAAATTTTTATAACTAATCCGCTTCTGAACAGCCTATACCTAATTAAAAAATTTAAGGTACCTGCAATGCGCATATTTTGATGGTATTATTTTGTAGCTGTACAAAAGTTTAGAAAATCTTCCCTATTAAAAATTCTTAGCCGGCAACGCAGCCGAAATTTATTTAATTGATCTATTCCTGAATTATATGAAATTAAAGTTATTGCCCCTCACTATTGGGGGTTTTGGAATTGGCATGACCGAGTTTGTAATAATGGGGGTATTACCCGATGTGGCCCACGATTTAAATATATCCATTCCTACTGCCGGACATTTAATTTCGGCTTATGCTATTGGGGTAGTTTTTGGCGCCCCGTTGTTAGTAGCCATGGCCAGTAAAATAGCACCTAAAAAAACCTTGGCTGCTTTAATGGTTTTGTTTGCGTTTGGAAATGCTTTATCTTCTTATGCCCCTAGTTACGAAATCATGTTAATAACTCGTTTTCTATCGGGTTTGCCGCACGGTGCTTTTTTTGGGGTGGGGGCAGTGGTAGCGGGGCGGTTAGCCGATCCGGGCAAAGAAGCCCAGGCCATTGCTTCCATGTTTGCCGGCTTAACCTTTGCCAATATTTTAGGCGTACCCATCGGCACGTATGTCGGGCATAACTTTAGCTGGCGTATTACTTTTGTAATAGTAGCAGTAGTGGGACTAATAGCGGTCTGGAGCATCAAACGGTGGTTGCCATTTCTGCCGGCAGCAAAAGAATCTAACCTGGCCAGGGAATTAAAGGTTTTTGGCCGCCTGGAACTCTGGATGATACTAGGTATTATTATGATAGGAACCGGTGGCTTTTTTGCCTGGTTTTCCTACATTGCTCCTTTACTAATTGAAGTGACCGGTTTCAGTAATAATGATGTTACCTGGAATTTAATTATTGCCGGTATCGGCATGTTGGTAGGAAATACCTTAGGAGGGCGATTAGCCGATCGGTTTTCGCCGATAAAAGCAACTTGCTGGCTGTTGTTTGCTATGGTAATTTCCCTTATCATGGTTTCGTTTGCGTCAGAATACAAAGTTTCTTCCGTGATAATGACCTTTATTACCGGTGCTATTGCTTTTGCTATGATTGCTCCCATTCAGATGCTGATGATTAACGCCGCGAAAGAGGCCGAAATGATGGCTTCGGCGGTAAGCCAGGGAGCATTTAATATTAGCAATGCCTTAGGTGCTTATTTAGGCGGATTGCCCATTGCCGCAGGTTATGGCTATACCTCTCCCCAGTGGGTAGGGGCTTTATTAGCTTTAGTCGGTTTCTTCGTGGCGGTAGCTGTTTTAGTTAATAGTAATAGAACCCCGGAGTTAAAACCCGCTCTGGGATAACGCGAAATAATAAACTCAAATAAAGAATAGCGCTACGTAGAGAATTTTAGTTCTTTTCGCAGCGCTATTCTTTTTTACTGATTTATATCCCGACAAATTTAATACTTTGTTACTCTTCTTAAATCTCCGAATGAATATAACTACGGATAATTAACCGAAGCTTATACTTATTGAGGAATTATCTTATTTAGTTTGCGTCATTGCTTCATGGCAAAACTTAAAAGTAATCCGGATGAGAAGCTTAGGCTTTTTTCCAGCTTCTTTCTAAAAATCCGGCTCGGCCTGAACCAATACTGTAGCGTTGGTAATGCTGCGGATTTTTCTTATAATAATCTTGGTGGTACGTTTCGGCGGGGTAAAAAGGCTTCGCTGGTAATATTGGCGTTACAATGGGGCGGCCCCTAAAAGGACCGTTTGCCTGCAATTCCTCTTTTGAGTTCTCCGCTAAAGTTCGCTGTTCTTCGCCGTGATAAAAGATAGCCGTCTGGTAAGAAGAACCCCGGTCGCCAAATTGCCCACCTGCATCCGTTGGATCAATAGATTGCCAAAAAGTTGTTAGTATTTCCTCGTAACCGATAATGGTTGGATCAAATGTTATTTGTACCGCTTCGTAATGGCCGGTACGGTCGGAGCAGACCTGTTCATAAGTTGGGTTAGGTAAATCGCCACCCGTATACCCTGATATTACTTTAATTACTCCCGGCCATTGATCAAAGGGTTTAACCATACACCAGAAACAGCCACCTGCGAAAGTAGCTAATTGGTAGTTTTTATCTTGTTGTCTTGTATTTTCCATGTTTAATAATTTAACATTATAAGTTAATGTATTCACTATTATCTAAACCGTTGCTTAACGATTTTGTTGATGAAGTAACGTAGAACCTCTTACTAAGCAATAGCGAACCAAAAATTATTTTAAGAGTTTAACGCGGATAAATAAATTTTAGATAGGCTAATGTGAAAGCCAATACGGATAGGAATCTTAGTTGTTTATCAAGTAATTATGTAGCAGTACTTTATAGCCAGTACTAAAATAAAACCAGAAGTGTGTTTTAATAAATATTATTAATTGAAGTATTATAAATTATTCAGGTTAATAAATATTTTAGCTTAAGATAAAGTTATATTATAAAAGTATTTAACCAATTAACTTATTTTTATAAACTGACCTAAAAAAATCCTACTAAATAGCTTAACCCATTCTTATCTTTTACAGAATAGATATAAATAAAAACCCTTCCGAATAGCTCAGAAGGGTTCGCATTAGTAAAGTAAATTGATAGATAGGTAGTGAATATTTTATAAGGCGGTGCGAACGTTCCGGAGAGCAGCTACCGGTCCAAATTCAACTTTTTGAATAATCTTTCCGCGTCTTTTAAGCTCTACTTCAATTGGAGCCATGTTTTTAGTTAATTCTGATGCTACTACTTTAGCATAAAAATCTTTGGCCTCCTGCGATGCGCCTTTTTCGAAAGCATGCAGCGATTGATTCTTATTAATTGGGTGTCCCGGTATAATTTGGTAATTAGTACAAGTTACTTCATACGTGGGTAGGAAAGGTTTGATTACTTTTCTGATTAACTTTTTCATGGTTTTATTATAAATTTATAAGAAAATGAGTTAAAGATTAACTTCTTAGTTTTGTCTTATAAATGTACAATAATTAAAATAATATTAGCAAATTTTAATATATAATTATTTTTAAATGGTTACCTCATAAATAATTAATTCTAATGCATAAAGGGGAAATAATCTTTACATTCTGTATGAGCATTAAATTATGTGATGCTATTAGCTGATAAAAGTTTATAGGTATGATCCGGCTGAATTATTAAAGCAACAAAGCATCAACCCGGTGCGCATGTACCTTGTTTTCACACGGCGACCAGGTAAATATAGTAAACCTTCCATCCTGGGAAGCAACAAGAGCCAGGGCATTCCGCTGATCGTATACAAACTGGGCCGCCGACAAATGCCGGGTACCTCCGGTTTGGGAAGGAGAAACCAAAACTGCTCCACCGCCCAAAATTGGTTCCGTCATAATCATTTCATCCACCAAAGTACTTCCTTCCA
>Ga0210040_10006698_pt1 | contig 14246 bp, 11 predicted proteins | sample CryGeyCG12114_NA_FD_185462 | JGI IMG/M metagenome (GOLD analysis project Ga0210040, IMG submission 185462) | Groundwater microbial communities from aquifer - Crystal Geyser CG19_WC_8/21/14_NA (SPAdes) (version 2) | ecosystem: Environmental > Aquatic > Deep subsurface > Groundwater | place: USA... | reverse complement strand
TTTTCACTTCTTACAACCACTATAATATTTCCATCACTTCATAATTTTCCGCGCTTTTATAGTGTGCGTCTCATAAATACATTGCATTGAATGACTTGCGCACCACTCAGCAATTAAATTGTCAAAGGCCCATAATGTACACAGATTAAATTACTTTGAACGACTTGCACACCACTAATCGCCAAAGACCTATATCCTATAGAGCACAAAAATTAAATTACATTGAACGACTTGCACACCTTTAAGCAATTGTGGAAAACATAGTACATCATGTTGTATTCATTATAATGGGAATTTGAAAAACTTTAATTAAGTGAGCTAAAATTAACCAAATGCTAAAAGCGGCCTTTCAACGATGCATTCCCTATCAAGAAACATATTTTGAAATTTTCAAGCAAATCTATCTAGTAGTTTCGCCAAAACCGTGAACACAAAATTTCATCTTTTAAGCACCGTTGCGTTTTCAGATAGGTCACGTGACCCAAAACTAAAACATTTTTTTTAAAAATCAGTGATGCACTTTTGTGTTTTGAAATTTTTTGTGTAGGGAAAACTCGAGCAGCTTAACATACCCAAAAATTTTGAGTTTGTTTAGTTCAGTAGTTTTCGTGCAAAAAATAATCTTTAGTTTTTGACTTTTTGAGACCCCGTTTGACGTACATTTTTATGAGAGGTCTCACGCTCTCTAATAATGAAGCATTTGAGTGGCCTCCATCACTGCAGCCTATTCTTACACTACTTTAATTATTATCTTTCATATGCATGAAATCATGTAAAGATGTGAGTGAGTGAGCGTACCCGTTTAACGATCAGCTAACCAACTTCCGAGCTCAGCAAAATGAGTTCTGCATCCTATTAACTTGTCCCTCACTTTTTTTCTTACGATCAAAGGATTGGCACACAGCAGTTTCTTACTTGGTACATTTTCTTTTCAAATTGTATCTCTCTCAAGGGCACCACAATGTTGTCTTTGACTCTACTTTTTAATATCTCTGTCGGTAATTTTAGCCTCCAAACCTGGGGGCTCCATTTTTGCTCCGTTTGTGTTTCCAACAGGATTCATCAATACACTTGCTCCCGGTATATTTGTTTTCTCTGGTCATGTGTTAAAACTTATTTTCTAAAGGATTGCCGCAAGTAACAAAGTCGAAAGTCAAAGAGTAAGTAAATTCCCTTTCAGTTCCCCCTTCTACTTACTAATCAACTGCAACCTACTCCCTATAGCTATCCAGCTATATATTTTTACTTTTTATCGGTGTACTGAATAACTAACTAACTGATCGGTAGTTCATCTAATTAAAGGGCATCACTAGATACCTATCTAACTAACTAAGAATTAAGTATCGGAGCGTGCAATCTATCTTTCGCATTGCTTCCAACTATTTCTTAAATGCATGCATGTGAAAGAATGAATGAATTTCTTTATCATCATCATGTTATTCTTGGATCCGTTCATGGTATACTATTATTCCTCTAGTAACACGAGATCATTATAACTAACTCTATTCAATTATAACATGATCAATAATCAACTGATGGGCGAATACTTATCCAAAACAAAATTTGCTCTACACGAAGTAAATGTCGTCTATATAGAGTCCTTGAGTCAACTACCTTTAGAATGGCTGTTAAATATTACCGCAAAGTTCGACCGATAATGCATTTCAAATCGTAATTCTTCATAGAGCTATAAGTTACAGTTTTTAGAAGCTGAAGTCGATGTTTTTAAATGTCATTTATATTTCAGGAAAACTTACGAGTTTTGAAGATAAATCCAAGATTCAATACTTGTATCTCGTCCTTACCTTTAGGATTCCTACTTTGTCAAGCAAAGATAATAACTAAAGTAGGTTTTTTAAATTTTTGATTGCATTTTATTGCAATGCATATTGATCATACATATTATCTCAGATAGGAGGACAATAGTTTGAAAATCCAGATTGAAAGTTTGAAAATCCAGACAGAAGTTAAACAGAGTTTATTAATAACATGCTCATAGTGGGAGTGATAAAAGAAAGGAACCCGTCCAAGCAAATACCAAGATATTTGAATGAGTTGACATATTCTATTACTTGATTATTTATTAAAAGTCCTGGATTACGCATATGAGTTTTTTAGTTCATCGACAAATTCGGGTGTTCAGCCGTGAAGCGCTGCGCTACATCTAACGTAAAATATGTATCGTAGTCCTGCACTCGTTCTGGCAGTTTTATAGTGGCAAATACTTTGAATCGAACTCACAGTAAAATTCACAATGCTGAGTAAAAATCGTATCGTTTATTTGCAAAGAAATAATGAATCGTACATGGAATAAAAAGTAATGAGACATTAAGTTATTCTCTTATGTACTGAATTGCTACTCTTGTATCTCGCATATACTCACGACAAGTAAACCAAAATGCACCCATACTAGGGAAGATGGATGGATTCTGCATAGAATTACATGAAATCAAACACTTACAGTCAACAAATATTGAGCTACTAAATCCAAAGAGAAACGTCAATAATGTTCAAAAAATACGATATGAGACGCCAGCAGCCGGTTGGAAATGTACACATTCCTACTTGTCTGCATTTACGGACTCTAACTAACCAAGCCATAACAACACTTGAACAAATAGGCAATCCAAAATTCGTTTAAATTGTAATATCACTAATCATTCAATAATGATCGTGCATACTCCTACTACTACTTTGGTAGGCGACGGAGCACATGAGAATCTAAAGGTACGATTTTCTGTGCTACTGACTGACTGCAAGCAAACATGCTAGTGCTGTAGACTGGCTGGCAGAGGTGACACCATTTGTGGCTCGGTGAGTCCAGTTGGTCATGGAGTGAGCGAACCCACAATGCTGCTCACATGAGCATGTTTAGAAGGAAGCAGGAGTGAGGATTTGAGCCCGTATAGTGAAAGCATTGTAAGAGTGCAAACTCAGTCCCTGAGACTGCCAGTCGTGCAAACACATTAGAGAAGATAGGACTTGACTGTGTGAGCGAGTGGCTGGCACACATAATACACACATCTTTTTGGCCTGTGAAAAAGGATATAATCAGGTGGAGTGAATCTGTCTTCTACTTTCACTTTGGAAAGCACAAGAGTGAGTCAACTTGGCTGACTCCTCAGCTGGTTAGTTAGTATAACTAGTAGTTCCTTTTTGCCCCAAAGGTTGGACTGCTATCTAGTTAGTTGATTGGTTAGTAGTATTTCAACTGACTGATGAGAAATAAATAGTATAGTGCTGCCATTCAACAGACGGTTTTTTCAACTCCCTTGTGATCAAACTGAGAGAAACTACAAGGTGTGAAGACAACGGAAAATAAGGGATACGTGTGTGCTCCAGAAGTTAGCATTTAATCTCCAGGGTCCCATACCAGTTGTCAGCGAGATCTTCCAAATGGTAATACATTTGTTCATGTCTTTTTTGCTGTGCGTTTATGGAGGGGCTAGAGATATAGTAGAGTTTAACTCCTCATTCACTTAATCGTATCACAGAGCTTAATTGCCTGATTTTGTATGCATGCCGAGCTAGTGGTCGATATCCACTTCTTTGTCTATCCATACTCGTGGATAATGAAGAAGACAGGGAATCTATGGGGAGAGGAAATTGTAGTATGAAGATTTTTCCTTTCAGCTAAGGAGATTGTAGCAATATTGATTTTATCCTAATTTTTTAGTTCAAGTACAAATTTGTGAGCAGTTTATAGTGTGCTTTCATATGTCTTTAATACTAACGTGGGTCCATATATTACATTTTATTGGAGAATCCTGAATTTCATTGTTTAAAGTGTGTTGGTGATGACAATGGAAGGAATTAGAAAGATTTAAATATTATATCTTTGCAAATGTGTGGGAATGTGTAGTATCAAGTGAGTAGTAAGTAAATATATCGAGTGTTATTATTAGTACACGGTTGTACTATGTAATAATAGGAATAATCCTACTACATACGAGCGATTGTTTACTTAAAATTAAATTCCTTAATATTGGGAATCCTTTGTAGACCAATTGTTTTCAGACGACGTCACTCATTAATAATTCAAGTCAGTACATTATATGAGAACACGCAATGGATATTGTCCTATTTATAGCTAGCTTGTTGGTTCGTTAGAATGGCACAAACTATCCGAATGCAGACAATCTTGAGATTGACTAGTGTTCGTAGTTTGTGATGGGAACAAAAGTGTAAATTAGTGCTCTATGCAACTGACTCTATGAAAGATCTGCTGTCACTTGGAAGAATAACTGCAATCCTTTTGCAAGGACTTAGACTTTATAGCCTGCCCGAACGTTGCCGCTTTTTTCCTCCCTCCAAGTAAATCCTGTACTGGTGAGATTAGAGAGTAGGACTGACATGAAAGCAAGCCCAACAGCAAGCCCAACACGAACTAGAAAAAAGAGTGAAAAAATGTATGGGACCAGATAGATTACTTAGTGTGCAAAATGAAAGAGATTTGCGCGCTTCCATTGGCAAGGCGGTGAGTGACAGGATCTTCTCTTTACTAAAATAAGTATAGTCAGTAACTTACTTGACTACTGGTCCTGTTCTGGTCAGTTTTTTGTACAGGTTTCACTTCTACATTGTACTATCTATGAAAAAGCACATTTTGTCAGGTAGAGACAGAATGCAGCGTTTTTCTCAACCCTGAGGTTTCTTGGCTTTACCTGATCTGTATTTGACGCACGCATCTCTCGTGTAAATGGGTACAGAAAAACGCTTGACCAGTCTATGATTGAGAAACATTGCTATTCCATAAATGACTTACCACGCACGCACACTATGTGGTAGATGCTAATCAGTCATTATAGCAGAAAAATTTCGCTTTTTCTCCATTCTCGATAACTGGCAAATGAATAGTCGTTACATGGAGTTAGTTTGTTAGTCGGAATGCGTGAAATTAGATTTTGTTTTCCTCTCTCCACACATACAACTAACTCAATGATCAACATTTTAAGTGCCTACCACAACTTTTCAAGGAAATAATGTCAACACCTTGCCGACTCATAGTCTGTGCGGTGCCGGTGTCTTTGAAAGTGAAAGCGAGTGTAACACTTTTTTTATAGGTTTGTTCCTCTATCATTACGTTATGCAGTATTACATTATGCCCAAACCATAGAAGACTTGACTCTTTAGTTATTTTTATGTTGCATTGCATCATGAGGGGCATTTTAAGAACATGTATTGTGCAATTGTGCTTTAAATGACATTTATTTAGTTAGTTGGTTGAATAACTTGGAGTGGATTTTGAAGAGATGGCAATATCACGTAGCTTTATAGTTTTGTTCTCTAAGTAAGTTAAAAAAAGTAGGACATACATGAAAATATCTACTTGAGTTGGGAAAATGTTCTTGTCCTGACTATGATAGACGGAGAGAAAGTACAGAAAATATTGGTTGGCTATCGGCGTGGACTGACTCATATTAAATGATACAAGAATTCCTAGTATTGGTCCCTCACGATGACAAGGCTGTTGTTCAAAGGGAGAGCACGTTCAAATCTTCACTATTATTTGATGCAAGAACGGAAAGTATCATATAGAAAGGGGGGAGGGTTGCCACAGTTATAAGACAAATCATGATGATCATGAGGCCAAAATTGATTTAGTGAGCGAGCAGACACGAAGAAAGGAGTGGGATACAAAGTCTTGTGTTTGCTTTAACAATGACAACTTTTAGTTGGAGCCGTTGTAGTTAGTTAGTTAGTTAGCGTTGGGAACGTGAGGAGACGCACATTTTAATCAAACTAGGCATGCATATCAATTGGTGAGTGGGGAAAGAGAAAGTGATGAAAGCACGTCGAATTCGCAAAGACAGATCTTCTGGTGAACAAAGAATCACTTTATTGTTGGCTCCGTTTCCATTAAAGTTATGAAATATTCTGTAACCAAGAGTGCGTAAGCAATTGGCTGACACGGGTTGTTGCGAGTGGAATATTGAGAGCAAATTTATCTTTGGAGAAACCAATTTGATGACATGAGTGCCAAGAGATGATATCAGGTATTCAAAAGTGTACACATACAAAATTGTCTGAATGGGACTATGCCAGAAGATGGATTGCTATTAAGTTTACTATACGTATACCCACGGACCAACTATATTCATTAGGTCTCTCTGAGCAAGCATATATCGTGCTAAATTTGCCTAAAATCAATTGCACGTAGTTGACATGCCCTTGCTTGTATTATGTCCATATTATCGTGGGTTGAACTCCCCCGGTTCATTAAACAGCTTCAATTAACGATTATTTGACACTATACAATTGGTAGAACCTTTAAATGCTGATTGCTGCTGGTGGTCAGTTCATGCATTCTTAGTCTCTAATAGCGGTGGTCATGGATTCACAAAAATTCCTACATACATATGCACATAATGCGATATAATGAATGAATGTCACTCTCAATCAATAATCAATGGATAGCAATAATCATTTATTCAGTTTTTATGCATTATTTGGCACCTTCACACTCCATTTCAGTTCATTTCGCTGAATGCTAGTTTCTTATGGCGTCAAGTTTCTGTAATTTTTGACATTGGTAGTTCATAGAAATGTGCACCAGTCTTGAAAAGGCCACTACTTATTTATGCACAGTCAATTCTCAGAAAATGCTCGCAACTGCTCGTTGGCATTTAGTTGATTTTGCGTTCACACCATTGCGTTAAAACATGGTTATATTTGTTATGACTGTATGCGCATGTAAACTATATGCATTGGCAAATTTAAATATTTTTAACACTGCACATGTGTGTGGCACTCGTATGCAAATTATATCTTAGTTAGCTTCGTTGCATGCAATTTGACTGGTTTTTCAGTCATAATCTCATGATAAATTGTCAGAAGTCAGTATCGGGTGGCCACCGAAATCCAGAACAGCAAAACCAGCCATACACATATAACGACACTACGATGATAATTTGCAAATGAGCACCAGAAACATAAAAACTTTATGTGCTATGTTTAAGATATATAAATTTGCCAATATATACAATCATAAACTCACTAAAAAAAGAAGAAACTGAATCGACTGAAAAGTCTTTGGTCACTGTCAGTTTGATACCGCTGATGATCAAAACCGAGCCAGCAGAAACAATTCGACATTCGTTTGTATATATTTTAATTTCAATGTTTTGAGAAAATAAATTGTATAATTTAAAAAACATTTTCAGCATTAGCTATTAACTAAGCCGCTTATTTTTGCAATAAAATGTTCAATTACAAATTATCCGAGAATTTTAGAGCGGTTTGGCTCTCAAACGACTCGGCTCAACAAACAGCATCAGGCCGACCGAACCAAGAAATGGCCGACTGAAAGTTTTCACTCGGTTTCGGTTTAGCCAAAAAACCGACTGAACCGGAATGTTTGAATGCAATGATGTGTAAGTACAATGAACTAATTGCCTACTAAAAAGTATAAAACGATCGGTATACAATCATGAGAGTATGCAACCTTCTAGTACAACTACGAAAGAGAAGGAAAAAAGCACAAGCATGATAACGGTACCCCTTTTCCTGTTTCCATTCATACAGTGATACAGTAAATGATGCGCGACGGTGCCAGTCCAGGACACCATGAATGATTTTTAGCTTTTCCCCATGCATTTTTTATACATACTTGTTTAACTTCTTATTCAAGCCTGGGAGATATAAATCATCCCTAATCTCCTCATACTGTAACATTGAAGATGACGCAAATGTTTTGATATAAAGCACACCAACCGTGCACTGTGCTATGAAAACGGAACAGTTTTCTTTAATACCATTTGTGGACTGTATTTGCAAGTTGATCTAAACTGGCTCCTGTGTTGTTTGCTCACAATGAAATAAAAAATTTAAACCTCAAGAGCCGAATACACGTCACAAATATAAGTAAGAGAGTATGTCGTTACACTTTGACAGGTGGAGGGAGCAAGAATTGATTGATTGATTGATTGATAAGATTTAATCAAGTGACTTTCATATTAACGGTAACACGTTATTTTCAATACAGGGTCACACTAATTCTAAATAATTGTTAAACAAAAAAAAATCCAATGGTCAAAATAATATGTTTTAGTATGTAAAATCATCACTTCTTAAATTAATAATGTGATCACGGGTAGCTACATAATGAAGGCACGCTCATAAATGTCACATATTTCGGTACGCTCATCAATAATATGACAAGTTTTGCACATGATAACGCAAAGTTCATATAAAAGTATTTCTAGTCATCCATCTAACTATGGGTAAAGAATGAAACCAATGTCTGATGCTGGCACTTTTAAATATGCATTTGGCACAGATTCCAGCAGTTCTGGATTCTTGTAAATCCACTCCAGATCATACTAACTTACTAACTAACTACTGCTACTCTAGATTTTTTACTAAACTTACCACAAAGTTCACATTATATGTGCTGAGAGGCCATTTCCACAAGAATTTAGTATATGAACTGATGGAAAATTATATTGTAGCGTTCTAACTAGACGGTAGCATTACTTTATTGATGATATCAAGAAAAACTTTCCCTAGCACTATGGATCACTCACTGACTATAGAAGCACTTTATCTGATAAGAACCGGTTTACTCACATTGGAACATGAAGCAAATGATAGTAGCAGCTAATATTAACAACCAGGGTTCAAATCCCAAGGATCCGGTAAATTACTTCCATAGCTCTACGAAAAGTATAGATGATAGCATTCAGCCCCATTCTCTTCATTACCTGACATTCACACTGTCATTGTCTATATCTGGTCCCCCATAGTCAGCATTTATTTCACACCATTCATTCAGATGGCGTCCCGTTGTCGCCGCTTGCTATTTAACTCACTTTGTCAATATATCCACAATGCTCCACTAAATAGTTCGTAACTAACTAACTAAATGGCCCACTTTTCCACTTTTTTCACAGTACATGCATGCAATAATTAGAAATGAAAGGTGACCAAAATAAGTTATTTAGCTAGTTTTGCAGGTCTATGAGACCAGTGACCGCTTTTTATGGTGCCTTAGTTCAAACCTGCATTCCGTGACTGATTATTTAACGAAATAAAGCAAGCAGATTGGATATGTGATTATGGAGTAACATCGTAGACACGTAGATTGATCCTTTCCCCATCCAATATTCATTGTTATGCATGCACATTATTGTGATTGTTTGCAAAGTCTATCTATCAAGTGGTATTAGCGAAAGAGAGCTTTCATCATGCTCCCTTTCCCTACATTCCATTCAATTTACCTACTTCTTTGCTTACCCAAAAAGCCAAGCTCACTGTGTAGTATGAAGCAGTAGCTACATTTTCGAAACGCTGTCAGTCACGTCTGTCCGTCAGTCCGCAGCATAAGTCACGAACGGCTCAATCGATCCGAATAGAATTTTGGGTCCATAGACTTGAGGTCATTTGTGGTTCGCTGTATGACGATGAGCAAAATTAGTCAACTGTTTCCCTGAAATTCGGAAGATCAAAATATTCATATAAGCCATAGTAACAATCGATATATTGAGACAAAATTTCTGAAATTCGATACACATTACTTTAAAGTTAAAATCTGGAAAATCGGGAATCGACTAATTTGGTTTTTTGCAAGTTTAGCGGAGGTCAAAAATAGTTTTGCTTGCTGATGTTATCAATTTATATTTAATTTCAAGTATGGCAGTAAAAATTAACTAAATTCAATAATTGACCTTAAAAAATTAAGTAATTCTGTTTTTAGTAACATTTTAAGTAAAAAATTGAAAATATTTTTGCCTATTGATGTTTTTGAGGCTGTTGGTTTCGAATATTACAAAATCTTCAAGCATTTCAAAAGTTTTTGCAAAAGTACAACTGTTTTTTACGTTTCTTTTATGCTATTCTCACGTTTCTATCGCCACATGCTTGCATCTGTTTTACCAGCAGTTTACTACCAACTCACAATACTGTAAGACTGTTCTATCCTATACATACAGCGTTCACAGCCAGAGTTCTACTCGTGTCCATCATTTGGATTCTAACTAACTCGAACTCGAACTGAAACATGTTGGAATAGGTATTTAGTAACATTGCATGTGGAGACTGCAGTTTAACTGTCTATAAGTTAGTTCGTTTTGAATAACGCTCGTTTTTCCAGCTGATATCCTGCTGTAACCAGCTCTCATGTTACTGACATAAAGCAGGCATTGAATAATATGTAGTGAGAGCGTATAATTTTCTAGTATTTCTAGTATTTCGTAATAGTTAGTTACCATTCAGTTTACTTACTTATAAGATGAGAGTTGGTGTGCAGGTCCCAAGGACCCTGTATACCAAAAGACGTAAAAGTCTCTTTCTTTAATTGTTTATCATCCATTGATGGGAGAAAGAAAAGTTTGACAAAGAAATTAATTGTGCGAGAACACTTGTGGAATTGTTTTAGTTAGTTAGATGGTAACTTGGTTAGTAATTGCTAGACGGCAGACAGTGATAAAAATGAAAGTAGTTTGGATATCTAGGGTCCATACCTAAAACTATAGCTAACTACCTACAACACTTGCTTTGTTTGCTCCCTGAAATAACTTCAATACTGACTCGTTGATGAAAGTCTTGTCCTTTTAATTGAATTCAAAGTTTTCGTCTCAACTTTGGACCTCATTTGTTACCTTTAGTTAGTTATAAGTTTGTTTCACTGGGACAATAAATATGGGGTTGTAATGTAGCCCATAAATTTATTAACAGAGCATGCTTGCACCATGTTTCATTGTAGTAACTACAAGTAAATGACATCTTATGTAGAAGCCCTTTTTCTGTTCAAGGCTTAAGTTAGATAGCTAGGTGACTAACTAACTAAATGTAAATTTTAAATTTTCTTAACAGACAACAATATTAGTACAAGAAAATTAAGGCACAATTGTGTCTTGTTGTGAACCCAGTTCCAAAATCTGTGAAAGAAAATTTAACTAACTAGTTTTGAAAAGTTGACGAGACTGGAATTTAATTAGGATTAGTAATCACGCTGTGAAGGAAAAGTTGAGTTTGCGAAACTATAACTAACTTGAACCCATCAGGTATTATCGCTTCCAGATTTCTTGTGCAGTTAGTTTCATATTCTAGCAAGTGTAACGTTCTGTTGCCCTAACAACAAAGATGATACATACACACCCACATCCACAAATAGGACGTATAGGATAGAGAAAATTCATTCGAAAATGAGTTTTCCCATTCGCTAGGTTATTACAAAAACTCTTACAAAACACGTGCAGAAACAGGGGGCACATTCTCTCGCAATTACGTACATAACTTTGCATTCATAAATCTTGTAAATCGAGTTTCCTCTCTCACCAGATAGCATCTGAGAGAGAATAAAAGACAAGTTTCGTATACATTTACATGAGCAAAATTCACGAGTCTGTTACTCACTCACTGCCTTTATATAATCGTCACAAGCCATGGAAAAAAACAAATGCCATGCATTTGTAATTCCTCAAAAGGAATGTATATTTTTTTCAGCACAAGGAATTGCGTTTGTCTGTCTACATGGAGACAAAAACTTTTGCTAGCAAACTAACTAAAAGGTTAGGCCAACGAGTGGCAGTCATTCCTTCACAAGTAGTAAGTATTTGGAATGCTTTTCCCCATCTGTGTAACAGTCCCAGTGTTTCTTAACCCATTTATTCTATTACAAGATAAAATATCGTATTCTTGCGCTTTCCCCATTCTCCATGTGCATATAATGTATACATCATCATCATTGAGTGTATTTGTCTCGTGCAAGACATTAAAAACTACTGTCTACAGTGGTAGACGTAGTAAAGATGAAAATGGTCATTATTATTATTATTATTAGTGTCTGTCTATTCGAAAAATGGGAAACAACTGACTGAGAAAGAAATGATGGAAACGACATTGGTTCCTACAGATTCCTGAATGAGCAGATAATGAGTGATATAATTTAGGAGCAGAAGGAAACAATAAATGTGAACGTGAACTTTCCATGTAGTCTTAAATTGGTGCTGTTCAAAATTTTAGCACTTGCCTATTCTTCGTGGTGCTCGGGAGAAAGCAATTTCCTGAGTAGCTAACTAACTTTCCCTCGTGGAATAGTCCGTAAATTGCTCACACTCACTTTCCTAAGCCATGAATACTTTTGTATCACATTTGGAAAGTCTTTCATTTAGAACATTGCTTTCTCCCTGTGTGCCCTCCATGAGCCAAGCACAGAACAAGTGCTGGGATATATTATGATTGTATGTAGTACATGTCATCTTTTCTCTTTTGAACTTTCCCGGACTCCAACACTGTATTACTTGTGTGTTCACAATTACCATGCATGTAATTAGCCTTTGGCTAATTTGCTGCATTATATATAGAGTGTACTTGAGAAATGATAATCCTTTCCAAATGTACAGCATTCGTCAAAAGTTGTCTTCATCCCTTCATGCTCTTATATAGTTAGTCATTTCTCATAGCAAAGTAGATGATGACCTTTCATTGTATAATGTAGGTTATGTACAGACATGTAGTATTTCCTTGTGCGAGTTGATAAAACTAGTTGTTACTGGTGTACGATCCAAGTATGGAAATTTGCAGTTAGAATAGATTCACTGAGCTCTGTTTTGTACAGTGACTGACAAAAAGTTAATGATATGGCAAAGAAATCAAAAGATTTGTGGTGTACAAACAAAGGATTTTTTGAGGCTATAAAAAGCATCATTAGTATAAAAATTCATGTTTATATTTGAACGTCCTGTGTTTCTTTCATTTGGAATCGTCAAGTACTGGTTAGTGTGTGGAAAACCACAAAAGCCGCAAATGATGTCGAGAATTGAACGTAATAAATGTTTGCATAGTTTTATATGCCCATTCGTCAAACTTGCGTCACGATTTTTTGCTCCGAAGGACGTCATTTTGATGCATCCTAATGACTGTCATTTGCATTCCTGGTTGTTACAATGTTTGTTTTTATTGTCTGCACTAAAAAAGATTGGGATTCCTATTTTTCATGTCAGCTTATTTGTCAAGTTTGAAGTGAAGTTCTTTTGGTGCATTCAAACTTGCGCAAATAATGTCTCCGATATGAATGAAAAGTATTTTAAGCAACTTTTTTTTGCACCCATGGTTTGGACTATTATTAAAAGTTGGACTGCAAACAAACAGTGCTCACGCTCAAATGTAGTTATACAACTATAAGTAAGTCAACGCATTTGAGCCACATTGAATTGTAGTGATAAGGTTTTATTGCATGGTTTACTATTAAACGAACCTTTGATTTTTTACTAGAGTTCACAAAATTGACGTTATTTTAAATTGCTATGGTATCTTTTGTGCTATTGTGTACTAGACACAGTACTAATCCGCAAGTTGCATAGCACAAAATTATACTTTTGACATGCATGTGTGAAGTGTAATTTTATACACTAAATTTGATTATATATGTGATATTGACGCAGCTTTAACCATTTTCTTGATCGGATTAATTTGTGCAGAGCAATATTTCTTGCAAATCGTGGATCGTGTAAAATTAGAATTAATATGATGCGACTATAATTTCCAATTGCAACATTGATTTAAAAAATATAAGAAGACTTAACGTCTATTATTAACCAGTCATAATGTTGCATCCGACATTATCATTCTCATGGATAGGAATGCGTTTGGATGAAAGTGTAGACCTAGAACTTGCTCTTTTACTCTCAGTTACTTGAGTAAGCCAGTTTGGGCTAAAACCACAAGCAAAATATTATTCAATTAGCTCCACTGCGTCTACTACTAATGCAATGATTTCATTAATGGTCCAAAAACATCCACAAATTTCATTTGCCTTCACTTGTCAACTCTATAAAAGAAAGCACTCACTTATCGTGCTCACTCCAACTACCAACTAACAAGTTCATATACCGCAAGTTGCTGTATAATCTCACGTATATACTTTCACTCGCTCTCATGAATACCGAATGCTTGTTTTTCTTGCTTATTTTTGGGGCTACACAAACACATACCGAATTCTACGACTACGACATACTTAGTCGTAAATTATGAACAATTAATCAATTTCTCTTTATCTGAATGGACTTAACTGTGATGAGCAAAATTTTCACTCCAATATATTAATATGCTCCAGTCATAAACAGAAATTACATTTTAAGTAATTTTTACTGCTACAATTGCGTTTATATATGGATTATTCGTTTGAAGGAACATGGAAAGGCCCGCCGGAAATCGCCTTCGGCGATTACCAAACCCAAGGCCTTCCCAGCTCCCTTCTGCACTCGGGCCTGTGCTTGAAAAGCCTCCCCCACTACCCCCACACC
>Ga0210040_10006697_pt1 | contig 14246 bp, 15 predicted proteins | sample CryGeyCG12114_NA_FD_185462 | JGI IMG/M metagenome (GOLD analysis project Ga0210040, IMG submission 185462) | Groundwater microbial communities from aquifer - Crystal Geyser CG19_WC_8/21/14_NA (SPAdes) (version 2) | ecosystem: Environmental > Aquatic > Deep subsurface > Groundwater | place: USA... | reverse complement strand
GAGTATTTTGACTACTACAATCATAAACGCCGCCACTCTAGCATCGGCTACTTAAAACCTTATCTCTTTCACCAACAGCAACTTGTCAATATCACCTAATTCTCTCCTGCCTAACTAGACCACCTCAAAACACCACTTTCCCGAGGGTAGTCCGAGATCTAAGAATATGTTAGGGGCTTAGGAAGCAAAAGTCAGAAAAACGGGCATAACTTACTGTTATGCAGGCCATTAATCGCTATTATAAGTGCAGCAAAATTTCGGAGGTCAAATTTCGCTACTTGCTGCGCCTGTTTGCGTTGGATTTGACGGCCTCGGATACGGCCCGACTCACGGGTCTGAGCGTGCGGGCCGTCAATGAAATCTACCTGCTTCTGCGCCACCGGCTGCTGGCCTGCAGCTCTGCGCCGGCCGAACTCGACGGGGCGGTCGAACTCGACGAGAGCTACTTCGGCCCGCGTCGGGTGCGCGGCAAACGCGGCCGGGGGGGCAGCGGCAAAACCATCGTCTTCGGCCTGTTCAAACGCGGTGGACAGGTGTACCCGGAAATCGTGCCCGACTGCTCGAAAAAGACCTTGCAGGCCATTATACGCGGCAAAATCGACGGGGCCGCGATGATCAATACGGACGGCTGGCGCGGGTACGACGGGCTGGTGGACGTAGGCTTTGACCGCCACTTTCGCGTCCGCCACGGCCAGGACGAATTCGTAGGCGGCGCTTCGCACAGCAACGGCATTGAATCCTTCTGGAGCTTCGCCAAAGCCCGTCTCCAACAGTGCAAAGGCGTGCCCAAGCATACCTTTCTGTTGCATTTGAAAGAGTCTGAATTTCGCTTCAATCATCGCTACGAAAACCTCTATAAATTGCTCCTTAAATTACTTCGACAACAGCCCCTTTAACTGCCTTTGCTTCCTAAGCCCCTATGTTAATCAACTATTCCACGATACTTTCGCCTAAATTCCATAGAGCCACACTTGCTTTCGTACTACATCCGTGAAGAACCGTACCTACCAAGAGCTGGCTGAAAACATACAGCAGCATCGCTGGCTAGTCTTTAATATCATGGGCGACGGCACCTTGCCGCCCTTTTCCTATACAGTCGGCCTCTTCGCTACGTTTGGTCACCCGGAAGTAGTCATATCCGGTTTAGATCATGAGCTGGCACATGCTATCCTGAACGATATTGGGGAAGATGTTGCGCGTGGTGTTCAACGTCAGGCAGAGACGCTCTATGACGATCTTCTTGAGGGCATCTCCTGCCTGTTTAAAACGGTTACCGCCGAGTACTATGATCCCTATTTTGGTCGAGCACTCGTCTTCTATCAAGGAGCCCATTTTCCGGTGTTACAATGTGTGTGGCCGGATGCACAGCAACGCTTTCCTGGTCAGGTAGGATACACGTACACTTCTGCTAAGCAGGAGTTATTGTATACGCGCTGATGCCTGTCGTATAAGTAAAGGTTATGTTAAATGAGCTACTTGGATTCTTCTGTCAACACGTAATGGACTAGCAGTAAACTATCCTCGATAATAGCAGAAAGGCACCATACATTGTGTATGTGTGTCAATTCAACTATTTCTCCCTCAGATTGATACGCTTTCATTGAAGCGATTACGTCTTGCCAAGAGGTAGCGTTTAAGCCTTCAATGGCAGAAACATCTAACTGGGCAGCCCAGGCATGAGGAGCAGCTTTGTAGTCAGCAGCTTCTACTTGCCTTACATAAGTACCTTGCTTGTACTCAGCGAAAAAAGTAAAGAGTGGCATGTGCTGAGGATGTAAGAATTATAATTTATCACTAGCTCTATGAGGTGGTCGAGTTTTGTTAGACAGAATCAGAACCTAAATGACAGCTGAACAAGCTGCCTACTATGTAGCACAGGTTGCCTTCCTGTTGAACATAATATTTACTTATACGACAGGCTGATAACACACGGGTAGATAGTTGTAAAACATGCTGCTTCTACGAATCGATCCTTTCCCCTTTACTTCAGCCGTTCAGGACTACTCTATCTTAGGCCATGAACAAATGGTACGCTCGCTTTCCTCCTATTGCCTTCAGTAGCCTGTGGGGTTTGCTGCTCACTGCTTGCGAGCCAGTAGAACACCCCACTACTCTACTGCCATCTAGGGCTAGACCCATACTAGGTCATTGGCGCTATGATTCCGCTAGAACGGTGCTGTATTCCGCTGATCAAGTAGTGGAGGGGGCGTTCGTAAACGCGATGCCTGCTAAGGCTTTACTGCTAATCACTCCTACCCAATGGCGCTACGCTGGCAGCCTGCAAGAGGAGCATGTTTACACCCGTCAAGGCGATACCCTAATCGTGTGTCGGGTAGGCGACACGCACTTAGTAGACCAGCACTATATTAGTCCAGCCGGAGTAGGCAAAATAATCGGCAACCCCGATACGCTGTTGATCACATCGCTGACGCCACACCGCTTCATTGTGGAGCAAAGAATGAAAGAGCCAGGTGGTTCTACTCGCATCTGCTACCTCTACCATTCACGATGAGGAAGCAACCTAATTGCATTCTACAGTTACACGTTAGATTATTATTCCTGTACTTAATCTTGATTTAGGTCATTATCATAATGTTAGTGGCTGTTGCAAAACTCTTCGTGGGGCATCTGCTGAGTCGCTTCAGTGCCTGATTAAATTTGAATATGCTGGAAAGTGCTCTCTTTAACAGTGGCCGCAGGGGCGCATTACTTGATTTCAGCCTGCTACCAGACTTTTGCAACAGCCACGTTAGTTATAAGCGCAGTCTTGAAAAAATATTAATTTATATCCTTGCTGCCCTTGCCTGCGGATTTTAGTATTTTGCCGAGGAGACGAGTTTATACTAGCGTGTTTATAAACCCCATCCTGGCGAGCTTTCAGCTAGCGGTAACTAGCTTACCTAATGCACAGAATTGTAAAGACAGTATCCATCACTATAGGCCTTATTATTACGCTAGCGGTTGGAGCGCTCCTCTATTGGCTGATTGCCCTAGGGGCGTTTGCCCCTACTTACTCTCAAACGGACCTCATCCGCCACTACGAGGCGGAGGCCTTAGAACTCTGGGCGCTCAAGGCCTATCTGAACTCCATCGTACCGGCTCACCATTCGGTTGTCATTGAGTTTGAGGGGCAGCGTACCATTCCTATTTTTCACGTCCAAGTGAACGAGGCGTATGATAGTAATTGGGACGTACCGTGGGATTCTCCCCAAGCAGACACCCTGTTGCAGCAGCTTGGTTGGACGCGCCAGACGTTAACAACTCTGCAAGCGAAGCTCGACCAAGCCAGCTGCATTTCCATTGCCAGCGGCGAGGCGTGCACCATTGGCTACCAGCGTAGCGGAATGGGCATGTACTCCTATATCCTTTTCTCCACCCCCCTAAGCGACAGTGTACAAGCGCAATATAGCCGCAGCTGTAGCTATATTGTCTACAAACCCCAGGTAGTGCTCGAGTACGGGGGCGGGGCCATCGGGCCACAATGCTTTGAGGAAAAGCGAATTCATAGCACCAGTTCCCGCTAAAGAGAAGTGTCGCAAGTTTATATGTCTACTAGTAGCCGCATCTAGCTAACCACTATTCGCAGCCTGTAAACTGGCATATAACGTTAATTGAACGGTCGTGGCTGTTGCAGAACTGCTGCTCTGTCCTGTTAAGCCATTTCGCTTTCTTCACGCCCACCCGTGTGCGCCGGATGCGAAGCCAACAGATGGGGCATCGGCATGAAGTTATACTCGTCACGAAGTGGTTTGCGAAAGTAGAGACCCAATATTTTGTGTCTCGTCGTTGAACAGCTAACGTCAGCAACGAGGAGATACAAAATGTTGGGTCTCTACTTCCGTTCAGTTTTTGCAACGCACTTCGTGATGAATATAGTTGCACTATCTGTTGTACCTAGAGTCAGAACACCCGTTGCCGTGCGGGTAAAACGGCTTTCTCGACTTTACCAGATGCGTGTACGCATCCTTCAGTGGTTGACGATCTCACCCAGGAAAGAGAAGCAATACAATGAAATTACATGAGCAAGGAAGGTTTCTCGAACTCCCCCTGCGCGGGCTCGGCCTGAAGAAAATCATCTTCACAGGGTGTGTAACCCTGGTCTTTACCGATGAGGAGGAAAGCTTTCTGGACATTACAACTGCGTTTACCGTGACGCTCTACGCACAAACCACCACGCTCTCCCCAGCAGACCAAGCGAGTTGGGTGCTGTTTCACGAGCATTTCAGCCAGACCATCCACGAAGCCACAGCAGACCGACAGGGAAACCTGTGGCTCACCTTTGCCAACGGAACCGTCATCACCGTAGAAGACGGCCCTTATGAGAATTGGCATTACACCAAACGCAACCTGTCCAATCCGAGAGATTGCTTACAAGTACATGGTGGGATAGGCCATACCTACTATTAGGCGATGAAACCGAGCCTGCAGGAACCGTAGAATGGAATGGCTGCTATATCTAGGAGCATGAGGCAGCGGAAAACCTCGAAAAGCAGTTCACAACAACAGACCGGCAAGTGACAGAAATGCCGAGCAGCACTCAAAGCAGGTCAAGCTCTAACAAATGAAAAGTATTCTAAGTAGCATCACCATCATCGCAGGCGCTGCCTTGGTGAGCGGACTAACTTCTCCCTCTTTTACGACCCGTAATACCCGCAATGTCGCGCGCATTCTACCTCATGCCTCGGGGCCACGTTTTTTTGATAATTATCTGATCAGAACGCCATCCGCTGATCAGCGCTACGGCGTCCTGTCCGTGCCTTATTTTTGTACCAATGAGAGGACCGGCTGTATCAAGGTTTTCAACCGGAAGACAGGGGCGGCCCTCTTTACCTTTGAGACATTATTCATAGCAGGTCGTATTCATCTGGTTCTGAACGATAGCACTACCGTAATAGCTATTCCAACCGGTATTGGTACAAATCCTACTACAGCACTTCGGCCATCACGCGATAGGCAACAGGATAATATATTTATATATCGCAACGGCGTACTAACAGATACTATCGCTATTCCAGCTATCTGCGTTACCCCGGAGAATAAGAAATTCTTTTACACGGGCCGCGTGCTTGATCGCTCCAAGCTCTTGTATGCGAAACGCGATACGCTGGCCATTGTGACCAATCAGGGCGTTGCCTTGCTCACTAATCGAGCAGGGCAAGTGAGCGCTTCGCTAAAGTCGAGCTACAAGGTGTTAAAGACGTTTCGGCGGCTGATGCTGGATGCGCAGAAAGTCTGCTTTCCTTATCCCCAACCCACGACTTGTGAAGAAATACCTGTAGCCAAGCTGCCAACAGGAAACAAAGCGAGAAATTGAGTATTCCCGACCAAGTAGTCTACGCCAAAGTGACTTGACCTCCTCCCACAAAACTGGTCCAAGCTAAAGTAGAGAAAATCAGGCATTGTCGTACCTTAAAAATCAGAGATAATTGCCATGAAAAAGACCAAGTTTACCGAGGCCCAAATCGTATTTGCCTTGCGCCAGGCGGACACGGGCATAACCGTCGCCGAAGTCTGCCGGAAGATGGGTATCAGCGAGGCCACCTACTATAACTGGAAGAAGAAGTACGGTGGCTTAGGCGTGCCCGAGCTGCGCCGGTTGAAGCAGTTGGAAGAAGAGAATCTACACCTCAAACAGCTGGTAGCCGATCTGAGCTTGGACAAGCAGATGCTGCAGGACGTACTCAAAAAAAAGTTTTAAGGCCCGTGCAGCGTCGCCACGCGGCCCAATATCTCATCGACGCCTACCGCATCTCGGCCCGGCGGGCCTGCCGAGTTATTCGCTTACAACGGGCAAGCTGGGCCTATAAAGCGCACGGCCGGGATGATACCGTCCTGCGCCAGCGCTTGCGTGAGTTAGCCCACGTGCGGGTCCGCTACGGAAGTCAACGCCTTTATACCCTGTTGCGTCGGGAGGGCTGGCCGGACAACCATAAGCGCGTGCATCGGCTGTACTGCCTGGAAGGATTGAACTACCGTAGCAAGCGTCCGCGGCGTAACCGGGCAGCGGCGCACCGCTTGGAACGGCTTCCAACAGGTCGTCTGCACCAGAGTTGGAGCATGGACTTTGTGGCGGACAACCTCTTCGACGGTCGTAAAATCCGGGCCTTAACGATAGTGGATAATTTTAGTCGCCAGTGCCTAGCGATTCACGTGGGGCAGTCGCTTAAGGGCGAAGATGTCGTCGCTGTGATGCAATGTCTACACCACGAGTTAGGCCTCGTGCCCGAGCGGATCCAGGTTGATAATGGCAGCGAGTTTATCAGCAAGGCGCTTGACCGCTGGGCCTATGACCAGCACGTCACGCTGGACTTCTCCCGGCCAGGAAAACCAACTGACAATCCGTACATTGAATCCTTTAACGGTAGCTTCCGAGAGGAGTGCTTGAACGTACACTGGTTCCTGTCGCTGACCGATGCGCAAGAGAAAATTGAGCACTGACGGCAGGAGTATAATGGCTTCCGGCCGCACAGCTCACTACAGAATTTAACGCCCGATGAGGTAGTAGCTGCCGCTGCTACTGTCGAGCTTCAGAAGGCCTGATGCTCTACTTCTAGCTGGTCCAGTAAATGGGAGGAGGTCATTCTTTTTGCGGGAACAGCTAGCGGAGGTGCAAGGGGTAGACTACGTCATCATTGATACGCCACCTTCCTTGGCGGCATTAACCGTCGCATCCCTAGTGGCCAGTGATGCGGTCTACATTCCGTTGCACCCGGAGTTTTTCGGCAATGAGGGCATGACGGCGCTAATCGATATGTGCCGGCGCCTGCAGAAGAACTTTAATCCTAAGCTACGGGTAGGAGGGGTCTTCTTCACGGAGTATTCCTCCACTTACCGTAGAGCGCTACATCATCAAGTAGTGCAGCAGCTTCGAGAAGATGAGGTACTGGGTCCGCTGGTACTGCAAACCACGATTCGGGAGAATGTGGCCCTGCCGGAATCACAGAGCATGCGTCAAAGCATTCACAGCTGGGCACCCCAATCGAATGGCGCCGCTGACTACAAACAACTCACGCAGGAAATCCTGAGTAAGCTGAATAATACATCTGTATAACCTGTATCATAAATATAAACCATATGAAAAAGACAGGAAAGATGAACATGGTGGCCAATATGGCCAAGATAGAGTCATTACCCGCACAGACGGCGGATGAGCTGATTTACGATTTGTCAGCAAGTGCACCAGCTATTTCAACACCCTCATCGCCTGTTGCTACACCCGTAGCCAAGATTCCATTTACGAATCAACTCACCCCCAACACCTTTCTGCGACTAAAGCAGTTTGAGTGCTGGGGTGGGATGGAGATTCAAGATATCTTGGAGGAAGCACTTACCGCTTTCTTCGAAGACAAGCCAGAAGCAGATCGCGAGTTACCTGCGAAAGCAAAGGAGAAGCTGCGGAAGAAGCTGCCGAACATCTAGATTGTCGAGGTCAGATATATAAGTTGCTATATGCACAGCGTGTAATCACTCAGATGGCAGAAGCACTCCTTGAACTGAATACCGTAGTCCGTTGGTCTTCGTTTGGGGCGTAGGTTGCACCTCTATGCGGTGACCTTGGGCATCTTGTAGAAAGATGCGATTGCCTTGCCTCTGCACCTGCACGGTTTGTCCTTGTAGGGTCGGTAAGCGCTGGCCCGTAGTAACTGTGGCCAGGTCGTGGCGACCAACCAGAATATGGTAGTTCAGCAGTTGGCGCAACGGCTCCCGGTTGATCGGCAGTAGCAGTTCGTCGAGCGTGCCGGCTGGCAACTGGTCGAAAGCTGTGTTGGTGGGCGTGAGTACTGTGAACAGGCCCGTGCTGGGCGCCACCAGTGGCAGTTCCGCTGTTTGCCGGGCGCGGTGCAGCAGCGAGTAATCGACCGAGAGACTGCCCCAGGTCAGCGTATCGGCTGTGCTGGTTTGCGCCCGTGCGGCCGGGGCATTCAGCCAGCTGCCCGCCAGCAGCACAGGAAGTAGAAGAGAAGCACGCATCGAGATAGGTGGATATAGAAGTTAGAAGGAATTTCGTGTAATGCCTGGTAAGCTAGATACCGAATGGTTGTGGTGCACCTGAGTGCTGTCCATACGTGCTTACCTGATACGCCCTGTTGCACAGCCACGGGCGTTCAGCAGGCCAAATTTAGGAAAGGAGCTGGCGCACAGCAAGACAGCGCGGGAGCAGCTAATATGAAATGTTGATAAAAAGCGTGTCTGCGGTTGCAACTTATATAATTCCCGTCTAATATTGTCCTGCTCAAATAGACCCGGCCTATTCTGCTATCCGCCTCTACTGCCGGCCGCTACCTAATTTATTGCTATTGTGTTTCGCCCCGGCGAGCGACAATGGATTGTCTCTTTCTATCGGCAGCCATCATCGTCCCGTCTCGGCGTCTGTGTGTTCTGTGCTTTTCCTTTTCCCATGCCAGGGAGCATTCCTATATTTCATACGGTTCTCTATGCTACGACAGCTACATGTGCGGCCGGTGCCAGCCCTTTTGCTGCTCCTTTCCTATTTCCTGTTTCGTTCGGCGCTTACCTCTGCGCAAAGTAACAACGCTACTCTAACCTCGGCCGTCACATCCGTGCTCATGCCCTCGCCGGGGGCCGCATCCCTAGGTAAGTTTACCGACATACCCGTTTCCCTCTACACCGGGCTACCAACGATTAGTCTTCCGCTCTGGCAGTTGAAGAGGGGCGATTTAACCGTCGATGTCGCTTTGAATTATCATGGGGGCGGTATCAAGGTTGACGAGGTTGCCTCCTGGGTAGGATTTGGCTGGTCCTTAGAAGCCGGAGGAAGAATTACGCGCGCTTCACGCGGCCTGCCAGATGACATTGCACGATTCAAACAGTACAACCGACTAGAAATTGATCGTTTCGTGCATGGGAAGATGTCGAGAGATGAACGCCGGATTTTTCTTCTACGAGTTAGCAAAGGAGAATATGACGCTGAACCTGATCTATTTACCTTTTCTGTCGGGGGCATCTCCGGCCGCTTTGTAATTGGTGAGGGGGGTACGTTTCTGGTCATGCCCCGTGAGCTCAATTTGCGTGTGGAATACGACCGTACCGAAAACGGCGTGCACTACGCCTGGATTATCACCGATGCACAGGGCATTCGCTACAAGTTTCGCTCAGAAGACGCTGAGCGTTCGACCGCAATCATGTATGCGCGTACAGGCTCGCAACCGGCAAACGACCCCACCACTTTCGAGGGGGAAACTTCTTGGTGTCTAACAGAAATGGAAGATACGAAGGGTAATACGTTCGCTTTTACCTATGCCGGGGAGTCCGCAAATTTCACCAACATCAACAACGAGTCTGTAAGCGTTCCGACTTCTTTGCACGATCAGTATTGTAAAGGCGAGATTACTCACAGCTACACCTACTCGGAAAACTTAACCACTTCGCTACGCCTTGCTTCTATCCGGAACGGGCAAGAAGAAGTACGCTTTGTAGCAGATGCCGCCGCCCGCGTGGATGCACCCGGCAGCTATGGCCTCCAGGCGGTGGAAGTGCGGTATGCTGGGGAACTTAAAAAACGGTTTCGCCTCCAGAAGAGCTACATGGCCAACTCCAGCGTAGGCACACAGGGGCTATTGCTACTTAGAACCGCCGATTATTCTCGCTTACGGCTTGACGCGTTGCAAGAGGAAGCAGCCACAGGAGTGACTTTGCCTGCTTACCAGTTTACCTACGACCAAACCGCCCTGCCCCCACGCACCTCCTACGCACAGGACCACTGGGGCTACTATAATGGGGTTGACAATACTAGTCGGGTCGCCTACACGGTGGGACGGCACCGAGTAGGGCCGAATCGAGACGTTAATCCCGCCTACGCCCGAGCAGGCATGTTGCAAGCTATTCGCTATCCAACGGGCGGGAGTGTGACCTTTACGTACGAAGCTAATCGGTACGTTCACACGTTTGGAGACTTGGTCGAGGAACGAGACTTAGCTTTTATTACAGGAAACAATAATACAACGGATAATCCCTATCAAGTTGACTTTCCGTTTCAAACCTTCTTTACCGTAACCCCCGACATGCTTAATCCGGCTACGGGTACGGTGACAGTACGCTTAGACAGTCGACAGGAAGCCAATGGCAACCCCAACCCGCCTTACGACGGGGCGCAATTTATCTTAACGATCCTGAATGCCGACGGTTCCGTCCCGGCACACCCCTCAGTGGCAGGGAAGATGCAATTGGGCGCGGGGCGGTACATACTGTACGGGGAAGCCCGGTCAGAATTTCCTAATAATCCGCGGCTGTACTTCGAAGCAGCCGTAGTCGCCGAGGTGCTCCTTCCCAATGGTACCGCCGAACGGAACGGACCGGGCCTGCGCATTAAGCAGATAACCCACCAGTTTGCCACCGGAACGAGCGAAACGAAAACGTACGAGTACGTGGACCCTGCCACAGGCAAGTCGAGCGCGCAGCTAGGCAATTTCCCCGAGTATAAGACCACCCGACAAGTACACTCGGTGGAGTCTCTCGGTAATGGAGCCAGTGTGCGCTACGCATGTACCTATGAGGTGTTTAGTGCAATGTCCAACTATCCCCTGCTGAACTCGAAGGCTTCTTACATCGGCTATAGCTACGTTACTGAATACAGTGATGCGGACAAGCAGTTGGGACGCAAACTGTATACGTACACCAACTACGCCGACCACAATGATCTAAACAGTGCTCCTTCATTTCCTTTCGCCCCTAGTTCACCGCAGGACTGGAAACGGGGCAAGCTTCGGACGGAAGAGACTCAGATCAGCCAAGCCGAAGCTGCCGGACAAGTCTTCACACCACAGCAACTCACTACATCTACCTACACTATTCCCTCTGGCTCAGTACAATGGACCCATGGCGTGAAGGTGGGCGCCAATACTACATACGGGTATGACGTTCAGGAGGACTTGCTCATAGCAGCCTTGACTATTGACGCCTACCTGATTGGCAGTGATAGTCATCTACTTACTGAGAAGGTCGTGACGGAATACGAGCGCGGGAAAGCTTTTACGAAGCGCATGGGTTATCATTATACCCCCGACACATTCCTACCCAACGCCATTGCCACTAGCAACAGTGACGGGTCACGCACGGTCCAACGCTCCTACTATCCCACTGACTATCGGGCAGCGGCCAATAACTCCCCACTGCTAGCAGGCTTATTGGCAATTAACCGCGTAGGTATACCCGTGGAACAGACCACGCGCTACGAACGCCTAGCGGGCTCGAATCGGTTGACAGCGGGCACCGTGCAGGTGCATGCGGCGCAGTCCGGTGCGAACGGACGTGAACGCTATTATCTGCAACGGCTGTACGCGCTCGCAACCGAGCAAGCAGATACAGCTGTTCGCTACGACTTTCAGCGTGTACCCGGCCATTACCAGGAGCAGGCGACGATTACGCATGTAACGAGTCGCGGGGAGCCTGTGGCGTACACCGTAAAGGGTGTCAGCAGTAGCAGTGTGGCCTACCACTGGGGCTACGACGAGCGCTATCCACTGGCCGAGTGCAAGCAAGCTACAGCTGGTGAGTTCTATTATCAAGGCTTTGAGGAAGAAACCTCCGCTAGTCGTGGTGCGGGCCATACGGGGCAGCGATACTACTCAGGGTCATACACCGTGCAGTGGGTGCGCCCCAACAGCCGCACCTACGTGCTCAGCTATTGGTACCGACAGGGTAGCGGGCCATGGCAGTATCGCACAGTCCCCTACACTAGCAACAGCCACGCGTTAAGCGGAGGGGACGCTTACGATGACATCCGTATCCAGCCCAGTGATGCGTTAATGACTACCTATACCTACGAGCCATTAGTAGGCGTTACGAGTCAGACGGATGCAAGTGGCCGCACGCTCTACTATGAGTACGATGCTTTTCAGCGACTGCTGCACATCAAGGATGAGCAAGGCAGAATCCTCACCCAGCAGGAATACCACTACGCCCTGCAACCATAAGGAAATGCCTCTTTGACTAGCTATTTGCCTCTTTGCTTCCGGCCAACTGGCTTATCCTACTTATCGAGCTACCTACCTCTGCTTTATGAAGCACATTCTACTGCTATTTCTTTTCCTATCCAGTTTCACGACCAGCCGGGCTCAGGTACCCACGGCGGGGCTGGTGGCGCACTACGGCTTCAACGAAACGCAGGGCACAATGATGGCTCCCGCGGCGGGCGCGCAGTTCGGGGAGGGCCAGACCAGCGACGTGATCGCTTTCGCCGTCTCGTGGTGAACCAACCCCATTGCTACGACTGACGCCAGTAGACTGGCCTAGACAGTGCTCCCTACCGCTGGCGGTACACAGAGTTTTTACTACAGCATGCGGCGGCGCTGAACCCGAACGCCGCCGCTTTATTTCTTCTTGTTTGTTGCTATCCTCATACTCTATCGTATGGCTGCTTTCTACCGTCTACAAGTGCTGTTCATCATCCTGCTGCTCCTCAGCAGTAGCCTCTTCCCATTGCAGGCCCAATCTACGCAGGGGGGGGTGCCCGATGCTACTGAATTGCAGGCGCTGCATCAACTCTATGATGCCACAGCGGGTGGTAGCTGGACCCAACGTGCAGGCTGGCCAACGACCTCGACGGGATGGCAAGCCGCTACACTGGCGGACGCAGCCGGCTGGTACGGCGTCAGCGTGAGTAATGGAGATGTAGTCGACCTGCAACTGCCCGGCAACAACCTGAGGGGTACGCTGCCCATCAGCCTTGGCGATCTGCGCGCGCTCTACCGCCTATCCCTCCAAAACAACCTGCTGACGGGTCCTATCCCAGCCACCTTAGGCCAACTACTCGGGCTGCAACATTTCAATCTGTTCAACAATCAGCTCACCGGCTCCATACCCGCCGAAGTAGGGCAGCTGCGTAGCCTACTTTACCTGAACCTGTTCGCCAATCAGCTCACGGGCAGCATCCCTGCTTCCCTAGGGCAACTGACCAGCCTACGTGATCTGAACCTGTTCAACAACCGGCTGACGGGCACCATTCCGGCCGAACTGGGTCAGCTCCGCAACTTGCAGTACCTGAATCTGAACACCAACCAGCTTACGGGGGCTACCTTGCCTGCGCTGGGGCAATTAGGGTATCTGCAGCACCTACGTCTACACGAGAATCAGTTCTCCTTCCGGGATCTGGAGCCGTTGTTTTCGGGTCCGGGGCAAACGGGGCGGGCCTCGCTCTTCCAGTATGCCCCGCAGATAACCCCGACCCAGGCGGACACGGTGGCGTGCCCGTCAGGGCAACCCGTGACGCTCACCCGCGGGCTGGGTGGCCGGCATACGCAGTACCAGTGGCAGCAACAGGTGGAGGGCGCCTGGCAGACGGTAGCGGGGGCTACCGATTCCGTGCTACAACTCGCCGCCGCGCAGGTCACGGCAGGAGTACTCTATCGCACGCAGGCAACCAACTCGTGGGTAACCGGGCTGACACTTACTTCCAGACCGCTGTACCTTCGGACACAGGGCCAGGGCGTCGTGCCCGACTCCGTAGAGCTGCGCGTGCTGCGCCATTTCTACTACAAAACTGGCGGCGACAGCTGGTACAACCGCACAAACTGGCCCAACACGCCCGCCGCCTGGCAAGCCGCCACGATTGCCCAGGCAGCTGGGTGGGTGGGACTGACCGTGACCGACGGGGACGTGACGGCCTTGCGCAGCAACGGCAACAACCAGCAGGGTACCCTGCCCCAGGACCTGGGGGATCTGCGCGCACTCACCGTGCTGCACGTCAGCAACTGCCGCCAACTCGGCGGGCCAGTGCCCAACTCCATCTACCAACTCACGAACCTGACGTATCTGCGCTTCGTCACGACGAGCCTGACGGGCTGGGTGCTGCCCGAGATCGGCCGGCTCACCCGCCTGCAGCACCTTGCATTTTATAACTCGCCCTTTTCCGGTCCCTTGCCCCACGAGCTTGGACAGCTCCGGGAATTGACCTGGCTGCAGCTCGATAACGCCCAGTTCACCGGCGACATTCCCAAGGAGATTTGTCAACTCACCAAGCTGAATTGGATGATGCTAGGTTCCTCCTACATAACGGGCACGATTCCACCCGAGATGGGCAACCTGCGCCAGCTCACCGTCCTGTCGCTGGAGGGGAAGCTGCACGGGACCATCCCGCCCGCGCTGCTGCAACTGCCCCTCTTGCAAGAACTCTACCTGGGCAACAAACAGATCGTTACACCATACGACCGCCTGACCACGCTGCCTGGGCCCGCTACGGTCCCTAACCCCGCCCAGCTACGGTTATTCATCACCAACAACTCGTTGAC
>Ga0210040_10006696_pt1 | contig 14249 bp, 10 predicted proteins | sample CryGeyCG12114_NA_FD_185462 | JGI IMG/M metagenome (GOLD analysis project Ga0210040, IMG submission 185462) | Groundwater microbial communities from aquifer - Crystal Geyser CG19_WC_8/21/14_NA (SPAdes) (version 2) | ecosystem: Environmental > Aquatic > Deep subsurface > Groundwater | place: USA... | reverse complement strand
TGGTCACCGGCTGGGGACTGGTCCGCATCCTGGCGCAGGCGCCACCGTCCACGACAGCTCCGCTCGCGACTCCCGCACTGCCCGTCCCGCCGTGGGCGGCGACCGGGGAGCAGGTCGCCCGAGGCCTGGACGTCGACCCGGCCGTGGGACTGGCGCCCGCCGCAGCAGTGGATCGGCTGGCAGCCGACGGACCCAACGAGGTCACGACGCGGCGGCCGGTCTCCCTCCTGCAGTCGGTGACCGCTCAACTGCGCGACCCGTTGATCCTCGTGCTGCTGGCCGCTGGAGTACTGACCGCCGCGACGGGAGACCTCGTCGACTGGACGGTGATCGCCTTCGTGGTGGTCGTCAACAGCACGCTCGGGATCGCCCAGGAGCGGCGCGCTCTGCGGGCCATGGACTCGTTGCAGTCGCTGGTCGCCCCCACGGCGCGGGTCCTCCGCAGTGGCCAGGATGCCTGGGTGCCGACCCGGGAGCTGGTCCGCGGCGACCTGCTCCGGCTGACCGCGGGGAACGTCGTGGGGGCGGACGCGCGGCTGCTGCACAGCACCTCCTTGCAGGTCGACGAGTCGCTGCTGACGGGCGAGGCGCTCCCGGTCGACCGGGACGCGGGGGCCCTCTCCGCCCCGGACGGTCCGGTGGCCGAGCGACCGGGGATGGTGCACGCCGGGAGCACGGTGACGCGGGGGACCGGGTCGGCCGTCGTCGTGGCCGTCGGGGCGGACAGCGCCGTGGGCCGGCTCGCGGAGCTGGTGCACCAGCGCCCATCGCCCCCGACCCCGCTGCAGCACCGGCTCGCCCGGCTGGGACGGCAGATCTCCGCAGGGGTCGCGGTGGCCTGCTCGCTCTTCGTGGTCTCCGGCCTCCTGCGCGGCCAGCCGTGGGAGACGACGGTGGTGGCCGCCGTCGCGCTCGCCGTGGCGGCGGTGCCGGAGTCCCTGCCCGCGGTGGTGACCCTGGCTCTCGCGGGCGGCGCCGCGCGGATGGGCCGTTCCGGCGCCATCGTCCGCTCCCTGCCGGCCGTGGAGACCCTCGGTTCGGTCACCCTGCTGGCCACCGACAAGACCGGCACGCTCACCGAAGGCGCGATGCACGTGGACCGGCTGTGGACGCCGGCCGAGGGCGCGCAACGCATCGACGAGGCGACGTCCCGTCCGGTCGTCGACCTGCTCACCGCCGCCGTCCTGTGCAACGACGCCGACAGCACCGGCGGCGGCGCAGCGGGGACGAGGGGCTCCGCCGACACCGAGACGGCACTGGTCCGAGCCGCGCAGCGGACCGGGATCGACGTGGCGGCGGTGCGTCGCTCCTGCCCGCGCCTGCGCGAGACCCCCTTCGACGCGATCTCCCGCCGGATGACCACGGAGCACGGACGGTTCGACGGCAGCACCACCGTCGTGGTCAAGGGTGCACCGGAGGTCTTGCTGCAGCTGGTCCAGCCGGACGGCGGCGCGGCGATGCGGATGGCGGAGGTGTGGGCCGCAGACGGGCGGCGGGTGCTGGCCGTGGTGCAGGACGGGCGGCTGCTGGGGCTCGTCGGCCTCGCCGACCCGGTCCGCCCGGAAGCCGCCGACGCCATCGCCTCCTGCCACCGGGCGGGCATCCGCCCCGTGCTGGTCACCGGGGACCACGCGGGCACCGCGGCAGCCGTGGCCCGCGCTGTCGGGATCGTCGACGACCAGCACCGCCTGGCTGACAGCGTGCTCTCCCGGGTGGAGCCCGAGGGCAAGCTGCGGCACGTGACCGCCTGGCAGGACGCCGGTGAGGTGGTCGCGATGACCGGCGACGGGGTCAACGACGCCCCGGCGCTCCGGGCCGCCGACATCGGTGTGGCCATGGGACGACGGGGCACGGACGTGGCCAAGGAGGCTGCGGACCTCGTCCTGGCCGACGACAGCCTGGCCACCGTGACCGCGGCCGTCGCCGAAGGCCGCAGGGTGTTCGACAACGTCCGCCGCTTCGTCGGGTACGGAGTCACCGGTGGTGTCGCTGAAGTGCTCGTCATGCTCCTGGGGCCGCTGCTCGGTCTGGCCCTCCCGCTGCTCCCGGCGCAGGTGCTGTGGGTGAACCTGCTGACCCACGGCCCGGTCGGCGTGGCCATGGGAGCCGAACCTGCTGCCCCGGACGTCCTGCACCGCCCACCCCGGTCCCCGTCAGCCGGGGTCTTCGACGGGGCGCTCGCCCGGCAGGTCGCCCTCCAGGCGGCGGCCCTGACCGCGGCCTGCTTCCTGGTGGCGACCACGGCCCGACACGCCGGGGGACCGTGGCAGACGCAGCTGTTCATCGCCCTGGCGACCGGGCAGCTGGCCCTGGCGTTGGCGCTGCGCCCGGCCGGGGCCTGGCGGGCAGGCCGTACTGCGGGCTGGGTGCCGCTGGCCGTCGTGGCCAACGTCGTGCTGCTGCTGGCCGCCGTCTACCTGCCCGCACTGCGGGACCTGCTGGGGACGACGTCGCTGTCCGCGCTCGAGCTGCTGGCGGCGGCAGGGCCGGCCCTGCTGCCCGCTGGAGCTGTCGTGATCGCGCAGCGGCGTCGGTCCGGCGACGAGGTAGCGCGATGAGCACTGCCCTGGACGGCCCGAGGGGCCAGAGTGGAGAGGACGGACCGGTGCAGGACGAACGAGGAGGACGAGTGGCACAGGCGCAGGACTGGACACCCGTGGTGGCGGCAGCCATCCGAGCGCCGTCCATCCACAACACCCAGCCATGGCGGTTCACGGGTGGACCGGACCGGCTGGAGGTGTACTTCGACCCCGAGCGCTTCCTGCCGGTCCTGGACCCGACACACCGTCAGCAGATCATCAGCTGTGGGGTCGCCGCGGAGTTCGCTGCGGTGACCCTTCGTGCCCAGGGGCGGGACGTAGCAGTTGACGTGGCACCCGACCCGGCCGACCCCGACCACCTGGCGACCATCCGCGTGCTGGGCGACCGGGGAGCAGGCGACGAGGATCGAGCGCTGGGAGCTGCCATCCCCGAGCGGCACACCACCCGCGCCCCGTTCCTGCCCCGCGCGGTCCCCGACGGGCTGTTCGATCGGCTGCAGGCCGACGCCGGCGAGTTCGGGGTGTGGGTGGAGGACGTCAGCCGCGAAGACGCGGAACTCGTCACCGTGCTCCTGCTCGACCAGGCGGAGAAGGCCGAGCAGGGCGATCCTGCCTACCTCGCCGAGCTGGAGGTGTGGTTGCGCACCGATCCCGAGGCCGCCGACGGGATCCCGGTGACCGCGGTGCCCGCCGACGACCCGGCCGCGCGACCGTCCAACTGGCTGATCCGGGACTTCCTGGTCGGGCAGCGGACCCCGCAGCCGGCGCCGCCGGTCGCGGACGACGACCCGCCGCCCGCGGTGGAGCGCCCCGCGGTGTTGCTGCTGGGCACCATGGGAGACGACCGCGCCGCCTGGGTCCAGGCCGGCCGGGCGCTCGGTCGGGTCCTCCTGCGGCTCACCGCGGCCGGGCTCGCCGCGTCGCCGATGACCCAGGCCCTGGACTGGCCGGCCACCCGGACCCGCCTGCAGGTCGAGCTCTCCCTGGTCGGGCACGCCCAGATGCTGGTCCGCCTGGGGTGGCCGGCCACGACGCCGACGATCACCGGACGGCGTCCGGTGGCCGAGGTGCTCACCGTGGGCACCGACTGATCCGGGGACGCAACGAGAACTGGACACACGAGAGGGGCGGATCGCAGAGCACCTGCGATCCGCCCCTCCCGGGTGTCCGAGACGGTCGAGGGGTCAGTGCGCCCGGCCGGCAGCCGCTGCTGCGGTCCGGCCGGCAGCCGCTGCCGGAACGGGGACCGGCACGGTCAGGACCGGCACGTCCACCCGGTGAAGGACCGAGTGGACGGTCGGCCCGGGCCCGCCCGCGACGACGTCCCGACGCCCGAGGACCAGCAACGCGGCCGTCGAGGCCGCCTGGACGAGCACCTGACCTGCCCGGCCCTGCTCGACCTCCACCTCCACGGGCACGTCGGGGTAGCGGTGCTGGACCTCGGCGACGAGCGGCTCGACGGCGGCAGTCTCCGCCTCAGTGCTGGCGGCGGGGTCCAGTCGCCAGCGCAGCTGGTGAACGGCGTCCTCGGTCAGCTGCCGCCAGGCGTGGACCACGGTGACCGGCTCTCCTCGCAGCCGGGCCTCGATCATTGCGGCGGCGAGGACCTCCCGGCTTCCCTCTGCTCCGTTCACCCCCACCACGACGCCGGAGTGACGATCGAGCGGGTTGGGTGCCCGGTGGACGAGGACCGGGCAGGGGGCGGTAGCTGTGACTGCCTCCGCCACCGAACCCAGCGCGGAGCCAGGCCCCCACGTGAGGCCGCTGGCGCCGACCACGAGCAGATCGCCTGGGTGGGCGGCCCGGCACAGCGCGGTCTCCGGACGGCCGTCGAGCAGCTCGGCGCTGATCGCCCACTCCGGCAGCAGGGGGGCGAGGTGCGACCGCAGCCGCTCCAGGTCGGCGTTCGCGGAACGCCGTGACGCCGCGCGTGCTTCGTACGCGTCGGGCAGCCCGGGCACGTTCCCCGCGGGCCAGTGGAAGGCCCGGACCAGCCGGAGGGGCAGCTGCCTGCGCGCGGCCTCCCGCGCTGCCGTTGCGGCGGCCGCGGCAGCCGGCTCGGAGCCGTCCACCCCGACGATCACGGTGGGGGAGTGGGTGTCCATCAGTTCTCCTCGGAGACGGTTCGGCCGGGGTGGGCCCAGGTCCAGGACTGGACCTCGGGCAGGTCTTCCAGTGCCTCTTCCACGTAGCTGCGGTGGCGGGCCAGCTGGTCGTGGCAGAGCCGGGCGAGCCGGTCACCGCCCTCGGGCACCCGGCGCGAGCGGCGCAGGGCCTCCAGGACGAGGTCGTAGCGGCTCATCCGGTTGAGCACCACCATGTCGAAGGGAGTGGTCGTGCTGCCGTGCTCGGTGAAGCCGCGGACGTGGAAGCGGTCGATGTCCGGACGGCCGTGCAGCAGCGGGTGGATCGCCCGCGGGTGGCCGTGGAAGGCGAAGACCACGTCGACCGTGTCGGTGAACAGGTCGGCGAAGCGTCCGGGAGTGAACGCCGCCGGGTGCTCTCCGGGCGGGAGCAGCCCCATGAGGTCGACCACGTTGACCACCCGGACGCGCAGGTGCGGCACGTACTCGCGGAGCAACTGCGCTGCCGCCAGCACCTCCATCGTCGGCACGTCACCGGCGGCGGCGAGGACGACGTCCGGGTCGTCGGTGCGGGCCCGGTCGTGGTCCTCGGTGCCGGCCCACTCCCAGACCGAGCCGCCGGCGGCGACGTGCGTCCGGGCCTGCTCGAGGTCGAGGTACTGCAGGTGCTGCTGCTTGTCCACCACGATCAGGTTCACCTGGCCGCGCCCGGACAGGCACCGTTCGGCGACGACGAGGGTGCTGTTCGCGTCCGGTGGGAACCAGATGCGGGTGACGTCGGGAGCCAGCGGCGCCACGGTGTCGATCAGCCCTGGGCCCTGATGAGAGAAGCCGTTGTGGTCGTTGCGCCAGCACGTGCTGGTCAGCAGCACGTTGAGCGACGGTACGGGGCTCCGGCCCGGCTCCGTCGCGGCCAGCTGCAGCCACTTGGCGTGCTGCACGACCATGGAGGCGGCGACCATGGCGAAGGCCTCGTAGGTGGCGAACAGACCGTGCCGGCCGGTGAGGGTGTACCCCTCCAGCCATCCCTCGCACAGGTGCTCGCTGAGGACCTCCATGACCCGGCCGTCCGGGCTGAGGTGGTCGTCGCCGGGCAGCAGCGGCAACTGGGTGCACCGGTCGGTCGCCGAGAAGACGGCACCGAGCCGGTTGCTGGCGGTCTCGTCGGGGGAGAACAGCCGGAAGTCGCCGCCGCCATCAGCCCGACTGGTCCGGGTGTACACGTCCCGGAGCAGCTCGCCCAGCGGGCGGGTCGTCTCGTGCTGGAGCACGCCGGGGGAGGGGACGTCCAGTGCGTAGTCGGCGAGGTCGGGCAGCGGCAGCGGGCGGACCCGGTACCGCGGGCCGCCGGCACGCGGGCTCGCGCTGATCCGCAGGTCGCCCTCCGGCGTGAGCGCGGCGAGCTCGGGCACGAGCTTCCCGGCCTGGTCGAAGGAGTCCTCCGGCCGGTAGGACCGCAGCCACTCCGACAGCTGCGCGCGGTGCTCGGCGTTGTCCCGGACCCCGTCCAACGGGACCTGGTGGGCGCGCTGGGTGCCCTCGACCGGGACACCGTCCACGGTCCGCGGACCGGTCCAGCCCTTGGGCGTGCGCAGCACGACTGCAGGCCAGCGCACCGTGCCGACGTCCGCCCCGGCCCGGGCCCGCTGCTGGACCTCCCGGATGGCCCGCTGCGCCCCGGACAGGGCGGCGTCCAGCTCGCGGAAGACCGCCTCCGGGTCGTCCCCGGCGACCACGACGGGAGCCCAGCCCTGGCTGTGCAGGAAGGCGCAGACGTCCTCGTCCGACGTCCGGCCCAGCACTGTCGGCCCGGAGATCTTGTAGCCGTTGAGGTGCAGGATCGGCAGCACGGCCCCGTCCCGCCGGGGGTTGAGGAACGCGGGCAGCCGCCACGACGCGGCCAGCGGGCCGGTCTCGGCCTCCCCGTCGCCGACGACGCAGGCGACCAGCAGGTCGGGGTCGTCGAAGGCGGCGCCGGCAGCGTGCAGCAGTGCATAGCCCAGCTCTCCACCCTCGTGGATGCTGCCCGGGATGTGGATGCCGGCGTGGCTGCTGACGCCCCCGGGCGTGGAGAACTGGCGGACCAGCCGGTGCAGCCCGGCCAGGTCGGCGGTCACCGCCGGGTGCACCTCGCTGTACGTGCCGTCCAGGTACGCGCCGGCGAGCACCGCGGGCCCGCCGTGCCCGGGGCCGGTGACCATCAGGACCTGGCTGGCGGTGCGACGGATCAGCCGGTTGAGCAGTGTCTGCACCATCGTCAGCCCCGGGCTGGTGCCCCAGTGGCCCAGCAGCCGTGGCTTGATGTGCTCGGGGTGCAGCGGTTCGCGCAGCAGCGGGTTGTCACGCAGGTAGATCTGGGCGGCGGTGAGGTAGTTGGCCGTGGCCCACCAGCGCAGGTCGAGCGCGAGCTCCGCCGCGGGATAGGCCTCGGTGTCCGGCTGCAGCGGGCTGGCCTCGGTGATGGTCATGCAGTGCTCTCCCCGATGTCGGCGACAGCTCGAATCGTGCGCGAGCGAGCCAGGCAGCAACGGGGGCCAAGGTCCCCGATGCGCGTGCCCAACCGCACTCGCCCGGCCCTCCTGCCCTGGCGACCGTGGGGGCTGGAACGCATGCCACCGGGAGGAGCAGTCATGACCAGCCCGCACGCCCCTGAACCGACCGGCCGGCCGGCCGCACCGCGCCCCGACCCCGTGGCGATGACGCCCGGGGAGAAGGTGGCCGCCGAGTGGGAGGCCCGGCACGACGTCGCAGCCCGGGGCCGGCGCAGTGCGCCGGACGGCGTCCAGCACTACCTGGCTGCGCACCGGGCGGGGGCGACGCCACCGGCAGCGCCGGAGGGAGGTTCCTCCGGGGCCGGTCCTGCATCGCAGGACGCCGCGTTGCGCGAGGCGGTGGCTGTGCCCCAGCCCGCCCCGGCGGCGCCTCCGGCGCCCGGCCGCTGGTGGCAGCGGCTGCGCCGGCACCACTGATGACGAGGTCGCCGGCCACCGTGGCCGCAGGGCCGTCCTGGTGAACGTGCTCGTCGGGTACGCCACCGCTGCCGGGTCGACCGCGGGCATCGCCGACCGGGTCGCGGCCCGCCTGAGGGATGCCGGCCACCAGGTCTGTTGCCGGGCTGCCGGTCCGGGCCGGGATCCGGACGCGGAGCCGGACCGCTTCGACGCGGTGGTGGTCGGCAGAGCGGTGCACGACATGGCGTGGCTGCCACCCGCGCTGGACCTGCTGCGCCGGGCGACCGCCGGCAGCGAACGGCCGGTGTGGTGCTTCAGTGTGGCCGGAGTGTCCCCCCGCGGACCGCTGACCCGGGTGATGGCACGGGCGGAGGCCAGGCGGGTGGCCCGCGGCTTCCCCCCGGTCTGGTACCGCGGGGTCATCAGGTGTTCGGCGGCATCGTCGACGTGTCCGGGGTGCCGGTGTGGGGTCGACTGTTCTGGCGTGCGGTCGGCGGCCGACCGGGCGATCACCGGGACTGGGCGGCGATCGACGACTGGGCCAGGGACATCGCCGCAGATCTCGTCGTCCGGACCGGGCCCCCCGGGCCCGACCGGGGCTGACCGTCGCGCTCCGCCCGGGCGCCTCACCCGGGCGGACCCGAGCGGTCTCGTTGCTGCTCAGCAGCGACCCGACCACTCGGGCTCGACGGCGGCCCAGTCCTCCGCCCACCGACGCGAGCGCTGCCGTTCCAGCAGCCCGCGCACCAGGTGGTGGCCGCTGAGCGCGAGGGCGGCCAGGACGAGGAAGGTCATCAGGCCGGTGCTGACCGCGGACGTCGCCACCGCGGCGGCGTCCAGCGGCGGGCGGGTGCGGTGTCCTTCTCCGTCCACCCAGATGGTGACCGTCTGCCCGGCGGCAGCTCCGGCGGCGGCGGGCACCGGGCCCTCGCGGGAGCTGCCGTCCGGCGCACGCCAGGTCGCCGGTGTCGGCACCGACGAGGTCCACGACTGGCCGGTGGGGCCGACCGCGTCGGCGACCAGCACGGCGGGCACCTGGACGAGGGTGGCTGCCTCGCTGTCGGCCCGCTGCCGGGCGTCCGCGCCGGCGACCGCGCCCACGGTCAGGGCCACGGGGACGGCGAGCAGGACGGCCAGCGCGCACAGCAACCGGGCGGCGAGCTCGATCGGGTCGCCGACGCGATGGAACCGGGTCGGGCCACCGAGCAGCCGCCGGGACGGCCGGGGAGAGATCGACTGCGACATGACCGCGTCTCCTGTCCTGGCTGGTACCGGGACCCGAGCATCCCGCCCGCCGGCAGCGGAGAAGAGGTCCGGAGGTCCCTCGGAGAACGGCACGAGGTCCCGCTGGGGTGCTGTGCCGTCAGTTCGTCACCAGGTCGCGCCGGCGGAAGGCGGTGAGCCCGAGTGCGAGGAGTCCCGCAGCGAGCAGCACCAGGAGGAGCAGGGGCACGGCGGACCAGGGCTCGGCCGGGACGGTCGGTGTCTGCGACAGCGGCGACAGGTCGGTCAGCCAGGCCGGCCAGTCGAAGCCCTCGGCGAACAGCGTGATCACCAGGACGGCGCCGAACAGGGTCCAGGCGGTCGGCACGGCCGCGGAGGGTGCCGCGCCGACGAGCGTGCCGGCCAGCCCACATAGGACCCACACGGCGGGTGCGTAGCTGACCGCCGCGCCGGCCAGTCGCACCAGGTCGGTGGCGTCGCCGGTCGCCATCGCGCGGCTGGCACCGGTGGCCAGGCCGTCGACCAGCAGCAGTCCCGTCGCGCCGGTCAGCGCGACCAGCAGGTGGCTCCCGAACCACCCCGACCGGCTGACCGCGCCGGCCAGGACGGGTTCGGCGCGCCCTGCGGCCTCCTCGCTGCGCGCGCGGCAGGTCGCCGAGACGGCGTAGGCAGCGACCATCAGCGCGGTGATGCGCAGCGTGACACCGAGGTAGGAGTCGACCAGGTCGGCCGTGGAGTTCCCGCGGAAGAACACCTGGGCGTCCGGGTTGTCACTCAGGAGAGTCTTGACCGACTCGGCCAGCCCGCCGTAGACGAACCCGAGCAGCGTCACGCCGAGGCCCCAGGCGAGCAGGGTGCCGCGCTGCAGCCGCCAGGCCAGCCCCAGGGGACCGCCCAGCGATGGTGGTGCTTCCTCGGCACCCGGTCGGGGCTGGAGCAGTCCGGACCCCGAGTCGCGGCTGTCCAGCAACCGGCGCGCCCCCAGCAGTAGCAGTGGGGTGACGGCGAGTGGCAGCAGCAGCGGCCACCAGCGGTCGTCCGACCAGGGGTGCGTGGCCTGCGCCCAGCCGATGGGGGAGGCCCAGGACAGTCCGCTGCTGGCGATGTCACCGACCGCCCGCACCACGAAGCAGAGCCCGAGCAGGCCACCGACCAGGCCGTAGACGCCTCGGGTGACGCCGGTGAGCTGCGCACAGACCGCGGTGATCCCGGTGAACACCCACCCGACGGAGGCCGTGGCGGCGCCCAGCACGAGAGCCCCTCCCGCAGGCAGTCCGGTGGACCTGGCAGCGAGGGCGACGGCCAGTCCCATGACCGCACAGGCCAGGGTGGAGAGGACCGTGGCCGCCAGCAGCGGTGCGTGCCGGCCCAGCTGGGCGGAGCGGAGCAACTCGGTGCGGCCGGCCTCCTCGTCGGCCCGGGTGTGCCGAGTGGTGGTGAACATCGCCATCAGCACGGTGAGCAGGACCAGCGGGCTGGAGATCTCGAAGGCGACGGTGCCGGCGACGGTGTCCAGCCCGACCGGGGGGCCGGAGAAGGCGATGCTCGCCGCGTTGCTCCCAGCCGATGCCCGGTAGGCGGCCAGTGACTCGGGGGTGCGGTAGAACCGCTGGTTGGACGAGGCCTGCGTCGCCATCAGCGCTGCGCCGGCGAGGATCCAGACCGGCAGCCGCACCCGGTCGCGGCGCACCGCGAAGCGCAGCAGCGTGCCCGTGCCGGCGAGCGTCGGGCTGGGCATCAGCGACGGCTCTCGGTGAGGCCGGCGTCCCCGGCGGCGGCCAGCTCGTCGCCGTACTGCCGGAGGAAGAGCTCCTCGAGCGTCGGCGGGGCGCTGGACAGGCTGCGCAGGCCGGCGTCGGTGAGGTGCCGGACGGCGCTGTCCAGGTGGTCGCTGTCGACGTCGAAGCTCACCCGGTGGTCGGTCGCCCGCAGACCGTGCACACCGGGGAGGGTGTCGAGCCCGGTCGCCGGCCGGGTGGTCTCGGCGGTGACCGACGTCCGGGTGAGGTGCCGCAGCTCGCCGAGCGTGCCGCTCTGCACCGTGCGGCCGTGCCGGATGATGCTCACCCGGTCGCACAGGGCCTCGGCCTCGGCCAGGATGTGGCTGGACAGCAGCACGGTGCGGCCCTGGGCGCGGACCTCGGAGATGCAGCTCTGGAACGTCGCCTCCATGATCGGGTCCAGCCCGGAGGTGGGCTCGTCCAGCACCAGCAGCTCCACGTCCGAGGCCAGCGCGGCGACCAGGGCGACCTTCTGCCGGTTCCCCTTGGAGTAGGTGCGCGCCTTCTTCCGCGGGTCGAGGTCGAAGCGCTCGAGCAGCTCGGCCCGGCGGCGGGGGTCGATGCCCCCGCGGAGCCGGCTCAGCAGGTCGATGACCTCACCACCGCTGATGGTCGGCCACAGCGTCACGTCGCCGGGCACGTAGGCGAGCCGGCGGTGCAACGCCACCGCGTCACGCCACGGGTCGCCGGCCAGGAGCTGTACGGTCCCAGCGTCCTTGCGCAGCAGGCCGAGGAGGACCCGGATCGTGGTCGACTTCCCGGAGCCGTTGGGCCCGAGGAAACCGTGCACCTCCCCGGCGCGGACGTCGAGGTCGAGCCCGTCCAGGGCGCGGGTCCGGCCGAAGTTCTTGACCAGGCCGGACACGGAGATGACCGAGTTCATGCCGGACGATGGTGCTCTCCCCCCGGGACCGGCAGTAGGCCCTCCGGACGCCGAACCGCGGGACCGAGGGCCCTGGTGGGGTGCCGGCCACGGCGCTGGACTCGGGGGATGGAGCGCGATGTCCGTCCTGACCCCGTTCTCCCGCCCGTCCGGCGGCCGCCGTGGCTGGTGGTCGGGGTGGGGCCCACCGCGGAGAGCCACGGGGCGCTGCTGTGGGCGCTCCGCGAGGCAGCGCGGCGCGGCGGCACGGTGCTGGCCGTCACCGTCTGGGACGGCGGCCCCGAGGCCGAGCGGGTCGCCCGGGAGGCGGAGCTGGAGAGCCGGGTGCGGAACGCGATCGAGGAGACCGGCGTGCACGGCCGGACTCAGCTGCAGCTGCTCACCGGGCCGGTCGCCGCGGTGCTCACCGCGATCGCCCAGGACGCCGACGTCCTGGTCCTGGGCCAGCACCACGTCGCCGGGTGACCGGCGGCCTCAGCCCGGGGCCCCTGGACCCCACGGCGCGTCCAGCGGCTGGATCGTCTCGTCCAGCGGGCGGCGCCCGGTCCGGGGCACCGGCTCGGCGCTGATCGAGGGCCAGCCCAGCCGCAGCAGGAGCTGTGGCTCGCTCCCGTCGGGCAGGAGTGCCCGGCGCAGCTCCGCTCGGGTCGCCGGCACCTCCAGCGGCTGGCTGACCGGGTCTGTCGCCACTCCCCACCGGGTGGCGGTGAGCAGGACCGCGCTCAGCGCCTCACCGCAGGCCAGGTCTTCCAGCGGGCTCGCTCCCGCGGTCGCCAGCAGGGCCAGCACGGTCCCGTCGTCCTCGTCCCGGCCGAGGGAGTCCTGGCGCTGCTCGCGAGCGGCGAAGGCCCGGACCGGCACCGCGCCGTCGGGCAGCTGCGGCACGTTGACCGCCGGGACGCCGTCCCGGGCGGCGCGGCCGCGTCCGGACCAGGCGGCCGCCTCGGCCGCGGAGCCCGCGTCCAGCGACTGCTCCACGCCGGCGTGCCGGACCAGCGCGGCCACGTGCCGGCGGTCGGCGGCCCCGGTGACCGGCAGGAGGACGGCGCCCTGCGAGGCCGCGGCGTCGGTCAGCTCGCGCAGCAGCCCCGCGGGCACCGGCCAGGTGGACATCATCCGGCGGTCTGACCGCCGGTGCTCGATCGCTGTCGCCAGCATGAGCTCCTCGGCGGTCGGCGCCCGCCCGGGGAAGGTCTCGACGGCGGCGAGGTGCAGTGGGTGGGCGGGGTCGGGCAGCCGGTGCACGCGGGTGCCCCAGCCGGCCGCCAGCAGCGCCACCCGGAGATGGTGCAGCGCAGCGCCGCAGCTGAGCCGGAGGTCCCGGCCGTCGGGGTCCGTGGCGGGCAGCGCCCGGGTCGTGTCGGCGAAGAGGTGCACGGTGTGCTCACCGAGCCGCCACTGCCATGGCTGGGTGTTGTGCACCGACGGGGCGCGGTTGGCCAGGGCGATGGCGGCGCGCGCCGTGCCGCGGTCGAGGGGGACGGCGGTCACTGCTCCGCCTCCGCGCCGACCGGGACGACCAGCAGCGGGCTGGTGGCCCGGTGCAGGACGCCGTGCGCGGTGGAGCCGAGGGTCGCCAACCGGTTGCGGCGACGGTGGCCGACGACCAACAACTCAGCGGTGAGGGCGGCGGCGAGCAGCCCGTGCGCCGTCTTCTCACGCACGACCACCTCGCGGACGACGACGTCGGGCTGCTTGTCCTGCCATCCGGCCAGCGCTTCGGCCAGGACCCGTTCCTCGTCGGCCCGGACGCCGGCCCAGTCGACCAGCGGGCTGACCACCTGGAACGACGCCTCCAGCCGGAGGTCCTGCCAGGCGTGCACGGCGATGAGGTCGGTCTCCCGGGCGGCGGCCTCGTCGAAGGCGACCGCGAGCACGTCCTCGTCGCCGCTGCGGCCCTCGACGCCCACGACCACCGACCTGCGCCGGCTCACCGTCACCGCCGTCTCGTCGGGGAGGACCAGCACCGGGCACCCGGCTGCGGCGACGACAGCGGCCGCGGTGGACCCCACCAGCAGCCCGGTGACCCCACCGGTGCCGCGGCTGCCGAGCACCAGCAGCTGCGCCCGCGCGGAGGCGTCGCGCAGCGCCTCCACCGCCGGGCGCTCGATGATGCTCCAGGTCACCGGGCGGGCGCCGGCGAGCGGTGCCATCTCGGCCGCGGCCGCCTCGAGCACCGACTCGGCGCTGCGCAGCAGCGTGCTCGACAGGTCGTCGCCGGCGTGCGGGGGCACCATCACCCCCAGCCACGGCCAGGGGGAGGCGGTGACCAGCTCCAGCGGCGCACCGCGCAGCCGGGCCTCCTCGGCGGCCAGCCGGGCGGCGCGCAGCGAGCTGTCGGATCCGTCGATGGCAGCGATGACGGGTCGGCTGCCGGCAGGGTGGGTCATGGCCTTCTCCTGGGGTGATCGGGGATCGAATGGGGTGTCAGGCGGGGGCGTCGGCGGCCGCCGGAGTGGGCGGTGCGTCGGCGAGCACGCCCGCCGTCACGACGCCGGGGACCGTGCGGGCGAGGGTGGCCACGGCACGGTCGACGGCGAGGCGCTCGTCGACGCCGTCCTCGGTCTCCCGGCACCGCCACGCGGTGGCGACGCCCTCGGTCACCCGCACCGCCCAGCCGCCGAGCTCCTGGGTGTAGGCCTCGACCAGGTGCAGCACGTCGGCCCGGATCTCTTCGTCGGGCCGGACCAGCGTGCGCAGCAGGTCGCGGCGGCTGACGATCCCGACCAGCCGGGGACCGTCCACCACGGGTGCGCTGCGCACCCGGGAGTCCACGAACAGGCGGG
>Ga0210040_10006695_pt1 | contig 14250 bp, 11 predicted proteins | sample CryGeyCG12114_NA_FD_185462 | JGI IMG/M metagenome (GOLD analysis project Ga0210040, IMG submission 185462) | Groundwater microbial communities from aquifer - Crystal Geyser CG19_WC_8/21/14_NA (SPAdes) (version 2) | ecosystem: Environmental > Aquatic > Deep subsurface > Groundwater | place: USA... | reverse complement strand
GCGAGGTGGCAAATGTCAGCGCCAGTATATATTTATATCTGCTTTTCATAGTTCTTATGCTCTATATTTCCCTTAGAAAGTGACCCTGATGTTACCGCCCCACGAACGGGTGGATGGAGAACTGCTGTACTCATACCCCTGCAGGTTTCCATTCCCTAAACTGTTCACTTCAGGGTCGATGTAGGTATTCTCATCAGGTGTCCAAAGCACCAGGTTACGACCTGACACACCGACCTCGATGTTGCCGAAAAAGGTCTTTTCTGTAAGGGCGGCAGGCAGTTTATAAGACAGACTTACTTCGCGCAGCTTTGTAAAAGAGGCGTCGATGATGTTGGTGCCTTCAGGCAGGTTACCCCAGTAGTCGTACAGGTTATCATTGGTGAGCGGCGTGGTGTTCTCAGCATACTCGCTGGCTTCCACCTCCACAACAGAGTTGGGGATGATATAAGGCTGTCGGTCGTTATATAGCGTTTCCGGGGCGGTGCCGGCAAAACGCTGCGTAGCGCGTGTTCTGGAGTACATCTTGCCGCCCTGCCGGGTATCAAACACAACGGACATGCGCAGCCCCTTGTACCGGAAGGTATTCACCAGGCCGCCTGTCCAGTCGTTCTGGATGCTGCCCTGGTAGGTCTGCTCCGGCGCGGTGCGCGGCCTGCCTGTTGCTTCATTCACAACGATGCGCCCCTGTGGGTCCCGGAGAACATCCTCGGCTTTAAACGTACCGTAGGGCATTCCCTCTGTGATGACCAAAGCAGCAGAGGCCAGGCCACCGAGCGAAATCTCATTGCCGCCGTACACGTCCTCCACATTGTTCTTGTTCTTGGTGAAGTTGACACTCACATCCCAGGAGAAATCATTTGTCTCTATCGGGATACCGCCAACCAGCAACTCCACGCCACGGTTACGCACTGTTGCGGCGTTCAGGAAAGCAGAGCCAAACCCGGTGGCGAAGGAAAGCGGCACGTTGATAATCTGGTCCGTCGACTTCGAATCGTAGTACGCCGCATCCACCCGCAGGCGCTCCGTGAAGAAGCGCAGGTCAGCCCCGACCTCCCAGGAACTCGTATTTTCCGGTTTCAGTTCTGCGTTGCCAATCACATTGCTTACCTCAAACCCAGGCAAGCCGGCGAAGGGGAAATTCAGGTCTGTGCCGGCAAAGCCGTCGCTGATGTTACCCGACGCAAACACCGAGCGTGTGCTGTATGGAAGGGCATCGTTCCCCACATTCGCGTAGTTGGCTCTCAGTTTGGCAAAGTTCACCGGGGATGTCTCCGCCAGCCCAAAAGCCTCGGCCGCATCAAAAGCAAGGTTCACAGAGGGGTAAAAGAAACTGTTGCCACCGATGGGCAGCGTAGAGGACCAGTCGTTGCGGCCGGTAAGTTCCAGCCATAAGTAGTTTCTGAAGCCGAACTTGGCAGAGCCATATACCCCGACGAGCCGTCTCATATCACGGTAGCTGATCGTCAGCGGCGTACCTACAATGTTGCTCAGCGACTGATACTCGTTGTTTGCCAGGGCGTCTGCGGTGGCCAGCAGATCATCATTTGTCCGTTGGTTTATGTTGTTTCCTACCAGCAGTTCCATGTTCAGGTCCTCCGAAATGTCCATGTTGTAGGTCGCGATCAGGTCGGAGTTGATTTCTCTGTAGTAAATCTGGCGCTCCGAATACATTCCGTTGTCGTTAGTCGATTCATTCTGACCCTCTACGTTACGTATGGCCATAAACTGCTTGCGCCTGTCTGTATAGAAGTCGGTACCAACACGGTAAGTAACGTTCAGGTTTTTGATGATCTCATACCCCAGGGTCACGTTGCCGAACAGACGGTCTACATCATTTTCAAATGTCTGATTTCGGATAGCCCAGTACGGATTTATGGTATAGGGCGAGTAAAAACCTGCCTCGTCGTTAAAAGGGCTGGACAAATCTTCCAACTCCCGAACCGGAATATCGCGCGGTGTCTGGATGAGTTGGTTGAACACTGAGTTCCCCTGCCCCGTCAGGGCAAAGTCACCGCCCGATTTTGTATAGGTTAACGATACAGTTGAGGTAAACTTGTTCGCCAGTTTGGCTGTCCCTTTAAAAGCCAGTGAGTTACGGTTGTACTCTGTTCCGGGTACAACGCCTTCCTGCTGTGTATTGGAGTACGAAGTATAGTAGGTGGCATTTTCACCGCCGCCAGACAACGACAGGGTGTTGGTCCAGTTGGAGCCATAGTTATAGAACTCCTTTATATTATCGGGCAGGGCCGCATAAGGCTTAAACCGCTGCTGCCCGTTCACGATCTGCCCCCAGGGCAGCACCTCGCCGGTAAAAGCCGCCCCCCAGCTGGTATTCTCCAGCAGGTCAGGAGAGCCAAAAAAGCCTTGCCCATAACGGTTTTGCATACCGGGGTAGCGCAGGATGTCTTCTATCACATAAGACGACAGGAAGCTGATTTCGGCCTTTTTATTCGTGTTCCTGCCTGACTTGGTGGTGATCATGATGACACCGTTCGCGGCACGGGCACCGTACAAAGCGGCGGCGGCGGGCCCTTTCAGAATGTTAATGGATTCTATGTCATCTGGGTTGATATCGTTGGCCCGGTTGCCCACATCGATGCCCATGTTCAGGTTATCGTCTCTGTCAGTGCTTGAGGCGTTGGTTCCACTGCCGAAGCTGCTATTATCCACCGGAATGCCGTCGATCACGAAGAGCGCCTGGTTGTTCTGCGAGATAGACTTGGCACCCCGTATCACCACACGCGTAGAGGAACCCGGGCCACCTCCCTGGCTTTGGATGTTTACCCCGGCCACTTTGCCCTGAAGCGCATTCATCACGCTCCGTTCGCGGCCCTGCGTGATCTGCTCAGCCCCCACCTGCTGCGTGGCATACCCAAGCGTCCTTTCCTCCTCCTGCCGTCCAAGCGCGGTCACCACCACTTCCTGCAACTGCTCAGCATTTACCCCAAGCGTAACGTCTATTGTAGCCGCGTTACCGATAGCACGCTCTACTGTGTTGTAGCCGATAAATCGAAAAACAAGGGTTGTGGCATCAGCCGGAACAGCAATGGTATATTCTCCGTTGATGCCCGTTGTTGCACCTAAGGTGGTGCCCTGCACAATTACCGCAACCCCGGGCAGCCCCTGCCCTGTTGCCTCGTCGGTTACGGTGCCTGACACGGTTCTGCTTTGCGCCCATGCCGGTTGCAGCACAGAAAACAGCAAAGCAAAACTTACAAGTAGTAGTTTTTTCATAGCGCTTTAGATTCCTGAAAAGATTGATAAAATGAAGAGAAACTGTGTAACAGGGTGACGTTATCTGGCCGGGCCACAGTTAGCCTGCCTAACCTGGTAGGTGGAGTTCAGATTTCTTACTTGATTCTTAGAGAAGGAAAAACTCTAAGGAGTTCGCCTGCATAATGTTAGCATCGTTAACGCTCCTGCACCAGCCAGGGGATGGTTAGTTACAGAAGGGCCAGGTGCGGTGATCTTTTCACTACAGCAGCTACTTTACCTGTTCAGCGACAGAACCAAAGAATTATCCAATAAATACTTCAAACCTGAGGCCTTGCTTATCCAGCTACACATTACTAAAATACTATGTGCAGCCCCTAAATATGGCCTTGCTATATGTTAAGTATATTTATATTATTTATTATTTACTTTAAACATATACGAGCATAACACAATTTGGTGCTTTCAAGAGTTATAAAGTTCATATTTATCGACCAACGCCAGATTTGTCTGGACTTATCTGACTATCCAGTTTTGTAGCACCCATTCTAAGATTATTATATCTACCAATCACCATGAAAAAGGGCACCGCTTCCGGTGCCCTTTTTCATGGTGATTGAGATAAGTGTTACGCCTGCATCAGGAAGGCTTTGATGTATTCATCCAGGTCACCGTCCAATACATTCTGCACATCCGTGCGTTCTACGCCGGTGCGAATGTCTTTAATCAGTTTGTAGGGATGCAACACGTAGTTGCGGATCTGTGAGCCGAAGTCGATGCGCTTTTTGGTGCTCTCGATGCGGTCGCGCTCCTCGTTGCGCTTCTCAATCTCCATCTGGTACAGCCGTGACCTGAGCATCCGGATCGCGTGCTCTTTGTTCATGAGCTGCGAGCGCTCAATCTGGCACTCGATCACGATACCGGTTGGCTTGTGCTTGAGGCGCACCGCCGTCTCTACCTTGTTCACGTTCTGCCCTCCGGCGCCTCCAGAGCGGAACGTGTCCCACTCAATGTCACTCATGTTCACCTCAATGTTGATGGTATCATCCACCACCGGGTAGGCAAACACCGAGGCAAACGAAGTGTGGCGGCGGCCCCCTGAGTCGAACGGGGAAATGCGCACCAGCCGGTGCACCCCAATCTCAGACTTCATATAGCCGTAGGCAAAGTCTCCGGTAATCTCCAGCGTCGCCGATTTAATGCCTGCCCCGTCTCCGGGCTGGTAGTTGATCTGCTTCACGCCGAACTTATGCGATTCGGCCCACATAATGTACATGCGCATCAGCATCTCGGCCCAGTCCTGGCTTTCGGTGCCGCCTGCGCCCGGGTTTATCTCCAGGATGGCGCTCAGTTGGTCTTCCTCGCCGCTCAGCATGCGCTTAAACTCCAGCCCCTCTACGGCCTGGCCCGCCTTCCCGTACTCCTGTTTTATATCCTCCTCCGACACATCGCCCTCTTTGTAAAAATCGAAGAGCACGTCGAAGTCCGAAACGGCTTTCTCCACCTCCTCGTAGTGGTCTGTCCAGACTTTCACCGACTTGATGTCTTTCAGAATCTTCTCGGCTTCCTTCGGGTCATCCCAAAAATCCGGGGCAGTCGTTTGCCTCTCTGTTTCTGCTATCTGTTCTTTTCGGGCATCGTAGTCAAAGATACCTCCTCAAGGCCTCAACTCTGGCCTTTAATTCCTTCACCTGTTCAGTAGTCATGGAGTTATAGTGTTTATGTATGATTTAAATAAAAGCAGAATGCTGCTATATAAGCAACCGAGGCTTATATAGCAGCATTGTTCTGGTACTGCGCCTGTTACAGGCTGATTTTATATACCCAGTCGTGCGTGTCCGGCGCCTGCCCTGTTCTTATTTTATCTAACTCGGCTGCCACTCTGTTTGAAATTTTGCGGCCTTCTACCGGCGGCAACTCATAGTCCTGGCCGTTGTAGTGGATCAGGGCAATCTGGGAAATGATGGCCGCTGTCCCGGTTCCGAAAGCTTCCGTCAGCTTCCCGGACTGCTGTGCCGCAATTACCTCGTCTACAGAAACCCGGCGCTCCTCTACGGTATAGCCCAGGTCTTTTGCCACCTGCAGCACACTGTCGCGGGTAACGCCGTGCAGGATGCTGGTGCTCAGGCTCGGCGTAATCAGCACGCCGTCGATCACGAACATCACGTTCATGGTGCCGGACTCCTCTATATACTTGTGCTCGCGGGCATCGGTCCAGATCAGTTGATCGTAGCCTTTCTCCTGCATTTTACGGGTTGGCAGAAGCGCCGCCGCATAATTGCCTGCCGCTTTGGCATACCCGGCACCGCCCTCAGCCGAGCGCACATAATGCGGCTCTACCGCTACCTTCACCGGCTTGTCGTAGTATTTGCCTACCGGGCAGGTGATGATCAGGAAACGGTACGATAATGACGCCCGCACGCCGATATAATCGTCTGTGGCGAACATCAGTGGGCGGATGTAAAGCGAGCTGCCTTCTTTAGAGGGCACCCACTCGGCATCTTCGCGCAGCAGTTGCGAAAGCCCCTGCATAAAAAGCTCCTCCGGCAACTCCGGCATGCACAAACGATCGGCGGAAGTGTTGAGGCGCTTGTGGTTGGCCAGAGGCCTGAACAACAGGATATCGCCGTTCTGGTCACGGTATGCCTTCATCCCCTCGAACAGGGCCTGGCCGTAGTGCAGCGAAGACGTGGCCGGGCTCAGCGACATGTTGCCGTAAGGCAGCACCTGGGGGCTTTGCCATGCGCCGTCTGTATAATCCACCACAAACATGTGGTCTGAGAAAGTTTTCCCGAACTGAAGGTTGTCAAAGTCTACCTGCGGGAGGCGCGATTGCTTTACGCGCTGGGTAGGTATAGTCAGAGTATCAACGGACATAGTGCTTAGTTTTGTTCTATAGTTAAATCAGATGCGTGGCTGCCAGGTAATCTCCTCGGCGCCGAGCTCCTGTGTCATCTTACGGCAAAGTGCGAACAGATAGTCAGAAAGTCTGTTCAGATATTTTATAACTACGTCATCTACCGGCGAATGCTCCTGCAGATGAATGGCCAGGCGCTCGGCCCGCCGGCACACGCAGCGGGCTATATGGCAAAAGGACACAGACGGATGGCCGCCCGGCAGCACAAAGGCGCGCAGTGGCGGCACTTCTGCCGTCATGCTGTCGATTTCCTGTTCCAGCAACGTGACGTCTTCCTCGTGGAGGTCAGGCGTTTTCATCTTAGCATACCCGGGGTCAGTCGCCAGCAGGGCACCAATGGTGAACAGGCGGTCCTGTATCTCTTTCAGCACACCCGACCGGCTTTGGTTCACCTCCTGGTCGCGCACCAGCCCTATATAGGAGTTGAGTTCGTCCACGGTGCCGTAGGCCTCGATGCGCAGATCTGCCTTTGCCACGCGGGTACCGCCAATAAGCGATGTAGTGCCTTTATCGCCGGTTTTGGTATATAACTTCATTAATGTTGTTCTGCCTGTAATTTCGCGGCGGTAGTGATGTCCTCATTCAAGGTGTCGGACTCAATCAGGCCGTCGCGCATGCGCACGATGCGGTGCGCGTATTTCGCAATGTCCTCCTCGTGCGTCACCATGATGATGGTATTGCCTTTGGAGTGCAGGTCCTCGAACAGCTCCATGATCTCGTAAGAGGTTTTGGAGTCGAGGTTACCGGTCGGCTCATCGGCCAGTATAATGCTGGGGTTGTTGATAAGGGCGCGGGCAATGGCCACGCGCTGCCGCTGGCCACCCGACAGCTCGTTTGGCTTGTGCCTGCCGCGGGTGCCGAGGCCAACGCTCTCCAGCGCCCGCTGCGCCTTCTCCTCCCGCGCGCTTTTGCCGAAGCCGGCATAGATGAGCGGCAGCGCCACGTTCTCCAAAGACGACTGGCGCGGCAGCAGGTTAAAGGTCTGAAACACGAAGCCGATCTCTTTGTTGCGCACCTCCGCAAGTTCGTTGTCTGTCATGTTGCTCACATCGTTCCCGTTCAGGATATAGGTGCCGCCGGTGGGGGTGTCGAGGCAGCCGATGATGTTCATGAACGTAGACTTGCCGGAACCCGACGGGCCCATGAAAGCGACGTATTCGCCCCTTTCTATTTTAATGGACACAGATTTAAGGGCATGGATGGTCTCAGCGCCCATGCGGTATATCTTTGAGATGTCGTGCGTTTCGATCAGCGTGTTCATACGGCTTTTTTCATAGTTGCCAGTCATCGGCACGAGCCGCTATTGCCTGACGCTTTTGGTCTAATTTCTGAATAAATATAGCGTATTCTGACGGAGGAAGCAAGTCGCGCAGATTTTCCTGCGCCTCCTCTGCGTAGCTCACCAACCCCTGGTCAAGGCTTTCCATGGCGTAGGCTTTCTGCAGCTCGGCCGCGAAGGGATTGTAGGTAATTCCGCTGAGCAGAATGTTGTAAGCCTGCTCCCCCTGCGGCTTGTAACTGTCGTAGAAGTTCGCTGCCGCTAATACCACTTCCTCGTCGTACAGCAGCATTTTAAGCGCCTGCTCGTAGCGGCTGGCCGCTTCCTCCTTCCTGCCCCGCGCCTCGGCAATACGGGCTTTGAAGTACAGGCGCTGGCGCTTGTCCCGGTCGGTGAGGTAGAGCTTGTCCATGCGGTTGAGCAGCGCGTCGTAATTGCCCGAGTGCAGCCACACCTTTAGCTGCTGAAGATTCAGGGCCGACCGCAGCTCTCCCTCCGGCTGCAACTGTGGCGCTGTTTCCTTTATTGCCCCGTAGGCGGCACCCCAGCGGCGCTGGCCAAGCAGGTAGTCTACGCGCGCGACCATGGCTCTCCGCTTCAGATCTTTCTCCGATACCGACTGCACCAGCCTGTTCACGTCTGCCTCGCTGAGTTGGGGCAGGTACGTCAGCAGGTACTGCACCTTTTCCGTATCGGTCACTTCGGTGGTGATGGTCTTCACGTCCTGCTGCAGCACTTCGGACAGGTCCTGGGCCACCGCAACAGCGTCTTTGTTCTCCGTATAGCCGACCTCCTCCAGCGCCTGCAGGGCCTCCTGCGGCTGATGCGCCAGCGCCAGCGCATACCCGTGGCTCAGGAAAGCCTGGTTAAACCCGTGGTCTTTGGCCTGCTTGAAGTAAGCCGCCGCCGCACGGTAGTTCTGCTCCTCCAGCATCCATTGGCCGAGTGCGTTAAAGTAGTAGCCGCTGTTCTGCTCCGCCTGCAAGGCCAGGTTTTCCACCACGCGCCGGCCTTCCCGCGGCAGGCCATTGTAATGGTGCACCAGCCCTTTCAGGAACAACAGGTCCCCGTAGAACAGTTGGTTGCCCGGTGAGGCCAGGTAAGAATCAATGCTGGCAAGGCGGGTGGTGTCGCCTTTGTTGAGCCTGCTGATCGTCTCGTTGTAGAACAGGGTAAAGTCGGACACCTCCTGCAGCGAATCCGGCATGAAGGTGTCGTCGTTCTGCGGGTCTTTGCCCAGCAGTTGGCGCAGGGCAGCCATGTTGCTGCGCAAAGACTTGCTTTTGCCTTTTTCGCCTTCCAGCAGCACGGCCTTGGCAGGCTCCAGCATGGCCTGCCGCGTGTAGAAGGCGAGGCGGTTGCTCCGTATGAAATCCTGGTCGTTGCTATGCTGCTGCGCCAGGTTAAAGTAATACTCCGTGCTGTCCTGCACGCTGGTCTGGGAATACAGCAGGGCCAGGTTGTTGTATAGCTCTCCGCTTTCCGGGAACTTCTCCGCCCCTTCCTGCAGCACATACAGCTTCTCGAAGAAGAACTGCTTTTCGTCGTAGAGGTTTGCCAGGCGCACATACAGCTTCGGGTTCGGGCGCTTCTCAATCGCGTCCTTCAGCCGAAGAATCTCGTTGTTATGCTGCTGCTCCTGCCTGTACCGTGCCGACAGGCTGTAGTTCGCCTTCACGTTGTTGGCGTCGAAGAGGTCGCTTTCCTGATAAAAGCGCTCTGCCAGAACAGGGTTGTCAGAAGCAGTATATAAATCGCCGAGGTAGTTAAAGTAGCCGGCCTGCACATCAAAGTAAGACCGGTACTGTGTGCGCATCACCAGAAGAGCGCAGGCAATCAGGCTCATCAGGGCAAAAGAGAAGAGCGAGAAGCTCTTTGGCTCATACACCACTTTATATACAGGCAGGCGCTGGTCTATCAGCCGCCCGAAGTTGATCATCACGTACAGGAAGAACCCGATACCGAAAGCCAGGTGCGTGTACACGATCATGTCGTGGTAAAAAACGGTTAGCGGGTCGTTGGCCGTGGCGAACGCGTAGCCAATGCTCCCGAAAGCGATGGTGGCGAACACCAGGTACAGCACCGCGCCCGTCGGGCGGAACAGGAAGAGCCTCCTGTAATAGGCTTCCCGCTGGCGCATCCCCCAGAAGCCGGCCAGGGCAGAAAACAGCAGGATAAAGTAGCCGTTGATGTAAAACAAGTCTAGTTGCAGGTATCCTACGTTGCGCAGGTAAAGCAGCAAGAGGTTGAGCAGGTACAGCACGCTGATCAGGATGAACTGCCACATGCTGAAACGGCGCTCCGGGGTTTTGCCCTGCGTGTTAATCCAGAGCAGGGCGTTCACGTTTTCGTAGGCCACCCACAGCATAAACAGCACCGTGGCCACCAGGGCGCCGATCGAACTGTAATTTACCAGGTGCAGCGTCACCAGCTTGGCGGGCAGTTCCGCCACGCTATATACCAGCACACCCGCCACAAGCACCGCCGCCAGCATCGCCAGCAGGCGCAAAGAGAAATTCACCTGCGGCAGGAAAGCCTGGAACGCATAACTGCTGATGGCCAGCAGCGCGATGATGAGCAGGAGCAGTGTTTGGCTAGAGCCGCCGAAACCGCCCAACAGGCCGAAGTTGCACGTGGCCAGGAACAGCATGAGCAGCAGCATGCCCCCAAAGTACGGCAGTTGCCGCATGGTGCTGATGGCAGCCGTGTAAAAGGCGATGCACAGCGCCAGTATGCCCAGCAGCAAGGCTGCGGCCACGGTATTGATGGCAGGCGGCGCCACATCGTACTGCTCAAAGATCAGGTAGCCGTCGGCGGTGAGGGTGAAGGGCTGCAGCAGGCGCGTTACCTCGTGCACCGGCACCGGCACCACCTGCAGGTCCGTAATTTTATCCCAGCCATAGGCCAGGTTATCTCCTGTAAAATAATGGTACACGCCCAGCAGCAGGGCCAGCATACCCAGCAGGAGTAAAAAAAGATAGGGATACCTGATCGAAGTATCCCAGCCTTTCCAAAACTGAATGTTATTCATATATAAATAAGCGGATTACTCCAGCACTTTCGGCACCCGGAAGTAATCAGAGTCTTTTTTAGGGGCGTTGAGAAGCGCCTCCTCGTGTGTAACCGTATTCTTCGCCACGTCTTCCCGCAACACATTCACCTCTTCCGACATATGCGTGAGCGGCTCCACCTGCTCGGTGTCCAGTTCGCGCAGCTTGTCCATCCAGTTCAGGATCTTGTTCAGGTCCTGCAGCATTTCCTGCTCTTTCTCCTCGTTAAACTCAAGCCTCGCTAAGTGTGCTAATTTCTTTATAGTCTGAATATCCGTTGACATACGTCTTGCAGTGTTTCGTTAGTTCTGATTGAATGATGTTGAATACCTGCGCCTTTAGCCCCGGCAGGTCCTGGAGCGTCATGCCCTTCGTCTCGATCGGCTCGTGCACCACAATTTTGAGCGGGTGCCAGCGCACCTTCAGCTTCCCCTCCAGGTCCGGCAGAAAGTGCTGGTTGTAGGGCATGGTCACCGGCACCACCGGCAGTTGCTTCTCAATGGCCAGCTTAAACGGCCCGTCCTTGAACTCCATGAGTTTCTCGCCGGCCGTTTTCGGAATCGTGCCCTCCGGGAAGATGGCCAGGCTGCGCCCCTGCTCCAGTGTTTTCCCGGACTTTATATAGCTTCGGGCGCTGCTCACAGGGTTTCGGCGGTCAACGGTTATATAAAGCTTGTCGTACACCTTGCCCCATAGCGGCACCTTGGCCAGCGAGCTCTTCCCCACGAAGTTAAGGAATCCGGGGATGGCGTGCAGCATCATCGGGATGTCGAGGTAAGAGCTGTGGTTGGCCGCGAAAATGTAGCGCTGTTTTGGATTGAATTTCATGCGCCACTCCACAATCAGCGGGGCCAGGAACATGCGCAGGAATACCGTGGACCAGCCGCGGTTGATGTTGTGCACCCGGTGCCACCACTTCTCTTTGCGGAGCAGCAAAGCCTGAAAAGGATACGTGACCACAAACGGCAGCACGAACCAGGTGCAACACCAGGTGGTGTAAATCCGATGGGCTATATACTTGGCGGCTTTCATTTATCCAAAAGTAAGCATTCTCCTTTATTGTACAAATTCAGCGGGCTGCCGCAGCAGCGACGCGTTAGCATAACGCGTGGGTTTGCCCCTGTGGTATAGCGGCTATGCCTGCTGTTGCAGCAGCAACGCCGCTTTCAGGAGGCCGGCCACGCTGATGGCGTCGGTAATCCTGTTGTTCATGGCCATGTCCACTGCCTCTGTAAATTTCACCCGCCTGATATGCAGTTCCTCTGTTTCTTCAAAAGCCGTTTCGCCGGCCTTTAGTTCCTGCGCCAGAAAAACAAAGCCTTCTTCGTCGGTTACGGAGTTGGAGGTGTGCAACCGGGCTATATTCGTCCATTTGGCGGCGGTGAAGCCTGTTTCCTCCTTCAGCTCCCGCTTCGCCGACTCCAGTATATCGTTTTCGAGCAGGCCGCCGCCCATGGGTATCTCCCAGCTGTACTCGTTCAGTGGGTAGCGGTACTGACCAACCAGGTAAGTGTACCCTTCGTCATCGATCGGGATGATGCCGATGGCTTTGTTTTTCATGCTCACCACACCGTAGATGCCTTCGCCGCCTTTGGGGTTCAGCACCTGGTCTTCGCGCACGCTGATCCAGGGGTTCTGGTATATATGTCTGGTAGAAAGTGTGGTCCAGGGGTTGTGGTTTTCGTCGATCATCATCCTATATGCTTTTGCTGCAAAGATAGGATTTATGTGGATTGGTGGTGGAGGATTGTTTTGTTTGAGTGACGCTGTACTGCAGGTAGCATTTGGGGAATAGATTCTATACGGCTACAAACTAACGGCTCTGACTACGCGGCGGTTTTTGCGACCTGTTACTGTTCAGTATTATTGTGTCTCTTAGTCTCTGATGAGTGCCGGTTTCAGTTCTTTCAGTTTGGAGAGAATGTCATACCTCGTAATCATACCCTGTTGTAGCTATATCTATAAAGCTTTATGTACGGTCGATGTACTTGGCTATGCGGTGGCGTAGCTGCCGTGTAGGTGTGGTTAGCTGTTGTATTAATGTTCCTTTAAAGTTAAAAGTAAGGTTAATGTTAGGTTAAAGCTAAGGTTCTTGGGATTGATATTGGGCATATCAGTTATCACGGCTTTGCTGCTTCTTTCGCGCCAAGGGCCTTGGCTAAGGGGGTAGTTATACTCTGAATTGACGCCTACCCTTATTTCATGATTCTTCATTTTATCCTTTCTCCAGAAGCGGTACTGAAACTTACCTCCAAAAGCCGCCATTTCATTAGCGGAACTTATTAAATTGATAGAATGATTATCAGTAGCTGGATTAGTTAAAAGGTTAGCAAAATTAGCAGAAGAGTTAGTGTTGTAATTATATTGAAAATACATGCTATTACTTCGAATCCCTCCCGTAGCCCAAACACCAACACGGTTAGAATAAATGATGGGAATATGGACAGTTGCCCCAAATCCCATTGTGTAAAAGTCTAAATTAGTGTTACGTTTATACACCTCATTCTGAGGGGAAATACTTGCATGAACATCAAAAGATACCCCCAGACCATTAGCACCCTCAAAATAAAGATGCAATGGAATATTAGCTTGTAAATTAGTGAGTTGCCCAATCTGTAATTCCTCTAAGCGCTGGTTTATTTCATTTAGTTGAATTGAGGCAACTCCAAAACCATATTCAAATCCCATGGATGCCTTTCTATGGATAATTGATTTTGAGAACAAGGGGTTTACCCTTTGTGCGAATGATGGAGTATAAGCCAAAGTGAAAATGGACAATATAACCAGAGACGTATAGATGGTCTTCATGGGTACCTGTTTGCAAAGGTTGAATGTAAACTAACTTCTTGGAGTCAGTTATAGTAAATATAACAGCTAACTACCGTGTAGCAGGAGTACTACTCATGCTATCTGCACTATATATAGCGTTCTTATTACCTCACATCTTGAAGCTTCTCCGAAGCTACCATGAAGCATATATCAATAGTAATATAAAAATAAAATCCGCTATCCGGAGTACAGAGCCAGAGTAAAACTCAAAAGCGCCTAAAAATAATCTACGAAAAAGCCCTGTGGCATATATGCCACAGGGCTTGCAGTCAGAATAGAACCGCTTACAAAGCTCCTTGCTTGATCTCCTCTACCACATCCGGGTCCAACAGTGTGGAGGTATCGCCGAGGTTGGAGGTGTCGCCTTCGGCTACTTTGCGGAGGATGCGCCGCATGATTTTGCCGGAACGCGTTTTGGGCAGGCCGCTCACGATCTGTATTTTGTCGGGCCGCGCGATCTTACCGATCTTCTCCACCACCGTTTCAATGATCTCCGCCCGCAGCCATTCCATATGCTCCGGTTTGTCTTTCAAGGTCACAAAAGCGTAAATGCCCTGCCCTTTCACATCATGCGGAAAGCCCACCACTGCCGACTCGATCACGTGCTCGTTGTGGTTGATGGCCTCCTCTATCTCGGCTGTCCCAAAGCGATGCCCGGACACGTTGATAACATCGTCTACGCGGCCAATGATGCGGTACAGCCCGTTCTCGTCCCGCTTGGCGCCATCGCCTGTGAAGTACAGGCCTTTGTAGGTGGAGAAGTAGCTGAGGCGCGCGCGTTCGTGGTCGCCGTACGTTGTCCGGATAATGCCGGGCCACGGGAACTTCATACAAAGGTAGCCTTCCACGCCGTTTTCCTTCAGTTCGTTGCCATCACTGTCCAGCAGGATGGGCTGCACGCCCGGCAACGGCAAACCCGCGTGGCTTGGCTTCATGGGCGTAACACCCGCCAAAGTAGAGAT
>Ga0210040_10006694_pt1 | contig 14250 bp, 13 predicted proteins | sample CryGeyCG12114_NA_FD_185462 | JGI IMG/M metagenome (GOLD analysis project Ga0210040, IMG submission 185462) | Groundwater microbial communities from aquifer - Crystal Geyser CG19_WC_8/21/14_NA (SPAdes) (version 2) | ecosystem: Environmental > Aquatic > Deep subsurface > Groundwater | place: USA... | reverse complement strand
AGCTGATGTTTAGAGGAAGTCTGCTAACGAGAACAGGTACAGCGTCAGCCAAAACCCACGGACGGATGCACACTTTCAACTTCCCTGTCGAGCTAGGCTTTAGCTAAAAAACAAAAAAAAAATCTGGCTTCTTTTTTGTTCGGCTGCCTGCCCAGATGCCCACGCGAAGTCTCGAGAATTCCGAAGGGATGATGCTTTTCTTTCGCCTCCCTGCTGACAAGGCACTTGACGCAACACCGCCTGTCAACCTTGCAGCGTCTACCTCATCGTAATGCAGCATTAGTGGGTGAAGCCTCGACCTCAAAACCGTGATGTCAAACAAAGATGAAGACACGGCATATCTCGAGGTTATGTGCATACATGTACTTCTGGTTGTTGACGAACGCCGCGATGCTGGGTCGTGACACAGAATGGGGACGCATACCCAGTTATAATGGACCAGGCTTGCAAAGTGCATACCTAACTCATGCCGCGGCCTGCAGTCTGCAGCACAACAAACACGCGTCTGGAACCGCAGCGTGCTTGCCAATAGCCAAGGAGCTATACGAGGTTTGACGTGGCGATTCGTAATATTCTGCGTTGCTGGTGAAGTATCATCATCATTATTGTTGTGCCTTTCGCTATCAAGCGTGAATGCGAGCTACTGTACGTGGTATGCCGGGGTCAAATACCTAGACCTGCCTACTGTCAACAGGGTTTCCGTGTTTCGGTCCTTGTCGTGTTTCGGTTCTTGTCGTGTTTGGCTGTTGAAGCACACGTCAACTATCGTAGCTGTACAGTTGTGGTGACTTCTACAAGATCTGAAGACGAAGGTGCAAGGTGCAACAACCTGTGTCGTCGGCACATCAAGCATGCACGTGTAATTCAGTGGTCAGTGTTTCTTCTTTTATTTCCCTCGTTTCCGCCGTTGCTTCTGGAAAACCGCACGACTCAGGCTCCGTAAAAATCTTAAAAATGTTCCGGCTGCACGCCATCCTTTAGGCGTTTTGTGTTGTGCACCTTGGCCTGCGCACATCTTAGGGGTTGCCTCGCCATTCGTCGACTGGCCAAATCATGTTACGCTTACCCGCTGATTTTGGTCTTGCTTCCATCGCGAGTTTGACATGTTCTTGACTCAAAGCCTCAACACAAACCATGACGACACTTCTCGCTCCGGCTTCCCCGATCGGTCCTCCGCAAGCAATGCTGGCAGCAGCGAACGGCCCAAGCAAATTTTATCTTTTTGAAGCACCTCCAACCTTCGTTGCTGATATGACTGTTTGCCGTGTTTGCAGAGAACCACGACGTTCAGCTTGCCTCTGTCTCCACAGCACGGATGAGGCTCTGACGTCGCGTGAAGCTGATAGAGACCCGCAGCATCCAGCAAGGGCGAAGATTACCCTGCTGACCCATGCCTCTTCGGATATGCTTCGCGAACCTTAATCTGTAATCTGAGATCCGTTCTACCTTCTCTCCTGCTCAGAGCGAGGAGCGGAAGACCGTATCCTAGCGAGCCAATCAGCATCAGAATTAAGCCTGGGGATCTCCATCGGCATGTTTGCAGTTCGTTCAGGCTCACACGAGCGTTGGATGACAAAAGTTGAGCGTCATGGTGGGTTTCCCCCATCATCTCCCCCACGGTCCAAACTGCCGGCCGGCAGCTGTGCTCTCTCATGGAAACGAGAAGACAAGGCGCTGTGCCAGCAGCCGTGAGAACGGTATGCACATTGTGCTTACCACAATACTCCATCTCGAACCTCTTACTAACGTAACTTGTAGTGTGCTCTGCATCTCTTGACCCGCAGACTCACGATCCCAGGCACGAATGTTGTCTACGTGATAACACAGCAGATGTGCCAGTGACGCGTTCGGAGGACCACGCATATAACGTAACTTACAATTTACAATAATGTAGATGTGCCTGGTGCCGGTCGCTCCACTGGAATCATAAAGTCAGCCTTGCGGAGTGTCGCTTTGCTTTACAAACCACGTTTCCCACCGTTGCCACCTCAGGCATGCAGCCTTACTTGCTACAGCACTATAATCTCGTCTCAAGACACCACCACAATATGCCTCACCCGTTACTCAATTCTTGACTCTTCCTTTCCCCCTTCCTTTCTCTCTCAATCTTACCCCTTCCCGCCATCTCCACATTTGTTGGCTAATCACTCACACAGCCAAAAAATAAAAAACAAAAATTGAAGGGAGTGGGATTTGAACCCACGAGGATTGCTCCACCAGGAAGCGACGTGTCAAGGTACAACCTTAACCTGGCGCCATAACCAACTGCGAAGAAGGTTAGATCGAGAACGGAATGCAAGGAGCGGAAGAAGACGAACCTCGGCCATCCCTCCTTTTCGTGCTCGAATTGATGGTACTCTTGATCCGTTGCAAATCATGAGGATGAATAATGGATGAGTCGACGTTGGGCGAGGCTAAGTGGGGACGAGGGAGCAAAATTTGCTTCACACAATGGACAGAGCGGGTCTCATGCCACCGCATGTGCAAACGGAGATAGCACGTACGTGGGGAGATTGGGTCGGAAAGCGATGGGGAGAGGATATAAATGTAGAAGGACAGGAAGAAGAAGTGTAAACGGTTGAACAAGAGGAAAGAATCCTCCCAGCCATCCAGAGGCATGTAATATACCTCCGGATAGCAAACTATAACAAAGAACAACTGAAACAAGTGGTACCTGGTGGAAGCATCTACCTAAACAATAAAGTACGGAAAGTGCGGTGATAGCAGTCGCGAGGTTGAAGTCACAGTTCTGGAACTTGAACGCAACATCGAGCAATTACGCAGTATGTACCCTGGCATGACCACTTCCACGAGAGTGCTCGCATGAAGTTGCACAAGAAGAAGAACATCGTTATCTGCCATTACATCTGGTCAACCAGCCGGGGTATTGGTGTGATGTAGTGGCAACAGAAGCTATAAACCACTGTACGCGCTGTGAGTGGTGTCCATGGCAATGGAAGTCGATAGCTTGATAACCACGCTGAGTCGATCGTTGGTTCAGCATCGCTGTCCTTGACCCCTCCTGAAATTACACGGACTTTCAGAGTAACGTCCACCAATGCTTGATGTCGACAAGGCGACAAGCCAGATTTTCAAGTATGGCGTCCTCGGACATCGATTTGCAGCGACCGAAGGACCGATTGTGTTCATCGTCCTCTCCTTTCCTCGTCCCAAAGTTCCAGATCTTGTTCGTTTCTCAGATCATTTCACCACATCTTGCCTTCTCGGTCGAAGCACAACCTCCCAGGTCGTGCCCATATGATACCTCCGTATCCTCTCGACCACCAGTCCGCTCTCATTCACGATCTTCCCTACATCTTTATTCCACCAACATCCATAGTGATCCGCATGCGCTGACGCACCACTATCCAAATATCGATTAAGCCATTCATAATAGCCCCTCCCGTGCTCCAGCAACAGGATTTTGCCTCCTCGATCCTCCTCCTTACCCTCCACACTTTGCTCACCTCTTTCACTGTTCTCTCCTGGCTGCCTTACTAACTCACCCAGACGCTTCAATTCTTCCACCGCATCCGCTATACTACACACCCCCATCGTCTGCACGATTGTGTCGAAACCGCCCTCCGGCCTCTTCAGTACACCTATCGCAGCTGCATCGCCAACACTCCACTCCACACGACCAGCGAATTGCTCCACCTTACTTCTCTTCGCCAGCATAGCGTCGAACTTCCTCCGCGCCTCCTCCACCATCACAGCGCTCTTATCGTTGAAAGTCATGCTCTCGACCCTCCGCCTGCGACTCCGGCCCGTGCTCGCGTTCTCTTTTTTGTCGTAGGGCCTTAGATCATACAACTCCATGTTCCTCCCCGTCCCGACACTCACCTCCAGTACATTTCCGTACGCCTCGTTGATCAACCTCCGCCGTTTTCGTTGGAGGAACATGAACTTTTCGGACAAGTCGACCTCATCGTCGTAGTCACGACCCAGGGCATCGAAGCGCGAAGAAAGATCGCTGTCCTGTGGCAGTGCATCTCGTAAATAAGCCCTTGCTTTCTGGTCTGCTGTGTAAGACACGTAGTGGTATGATAAGTAGAGTGAAACACTGAAACCAAAGAGTGATGCTGCCCAGATCATGGGGGTGAGGCTGCGGCCTTGCCGCGTTGTTAGGGTGGGCGACGATCGGGTAGGTTTTGAACTGAACGCGGGTGGAGAGGGTGTCGAAGGGAAAGGGAGGGTGGAGGCATGGCGTAGCGATGCTGCACGACTCGTGGCTTGTGTCGGCGGTACACGCGAAGTGGTAAGACATGAAGGGCGTACAGGTTGTATGCTTCGCTTCGCAGCTATTGCGACGAGGATATGTGGGATTCGTGAGTGCCCCGAAACTGACATATTGTGCAAGGTACGAATGATACGGGCCAGTGGTATTGATCCGAAGACATCGGCAATTGTCGGTAGATGCACAAAGCGTTGCGCGTGGTTGACGAGCTTGATCAATACAGAACTACTCAAACATAAGGACTGCGCGTCTACGCTTTTTCTGCTCGGTCAGCGTCGGCCTAAAGCGGAGAACGGCGACGTTCTAGTAGTATGAACAGGACCGCTCTAAGCTCTTAAGTTCTAGTCAATCTCTCACGCACAACGAATCTACAATGGTGAGGACCCAGCTGCGAGGTATATTCCAATAAACCCTGCGGCAATGCCTAACACTCATGTAGTCCGACACCACATCCTCATTGTGGGAGCCGGAGAATTCGGCATTGCCACAGCACTAGCCCTGCTGCAGCGCCCGTCCTACACGAACTCGCACATAACGATAGTCGACTCGTCATCCACACTACCAAACCCCGCTGGCTCCTCCGTTGACACGAATCGCATCATCCGTGCGGATTATGCGGCAAAGCCCTATTGCAAGTTAGCCACACAGGCTCAGCACCACTGGAGGGACCAGAGTGAGGCGGGATGGGGTGGACAAGGACGATACCACGAGAGCGGGTTCGTGCTTACCGCAGATACGCATAAGGATTATTATGTGAAAGAGGCGTTGGCAAACGTGAGGGCTCTGGGTGATGAAGGTTTCGAAGGGATGGACCAAAAGAAAATCGAAGAATTAAAAAACAGGGAGGAGATAAAGAAGGCGACTGGATACGAGGGTGTCATGGGCGATTTGGGATATGCGAACTGGAATAGTGGGTGGGCGGATGCCGAGGCTGTTGTAGCTTTTGCCCTCGAGAAGGTGGAAAGGATAGGAGGGGAAAGAGTCAGTCTTATGAGTGGGAGGAAGGTAAGAAGATTGATGTTCAACCACGACTCGAAATGTGTCGGTGCGGAATTGGATGATGGCCATTTCAAACATGCTGATCTGACAATCTTGGCTGCTGGGGCTTGGACACCATCTTTGATTGATCTCAGAGGGAGATGTTTGGCGACGGGGCAAACTCTGGCATATTTGGATATCAGTGAGGAGGAGCTGACATGGTTGAAAAAGACGCCCGTTGTGATGAATATGAGCCGAGCCATGTTTATAATTCCACCACGTGGCAGGGAGCTAAAAGTGGCCAGACATGGTTATGGATATTTGAACCCAAAGCATTTGTCGAACAGTACCAACGACGTACTAGACCAGCCTTCAGATGAGGCCCGGGAAGTGAGTGTGCCAAAGGTTGGCCTGAAAATACCCGCCGAAGCAGAAAAAGCATGTCGAGAGGCATTGAGAGAGCTGATCCCAAGCATGGGTGACCGTCCATTCACCAGGACAAGGATTTGCTGGTACTGCGACACGTGTGTGAAACCCATTCCCTACTTGAAATGCCGCTAACGATGCTCAGGCCAGATGGTGAATTCCTTATCGACTACCATCCGCAACATGAAAACCTCTTCGTGGCGACTGGAGGCAGTGGTCATGGATTCAAGTTCTTTCCTATAATTGGTGAGAAGATTGTGGATGCCATTGAGAGACGACTCGAGCCGGATTTGCATAACTTATGGCAGTGGAGTAAGAGTGTGCAGCCGGACTTTGACGGTTGCAATGATGGGAGTCGGAGCGGCCGGAGGGGAATGATTTTGGAGGAGGAGATGGCGAGGTCTGGGAAACCTTAGCTGGAGTGAGTCAGCAACATTATATCACCTTTTCAAGAGTAACACTTGAAACCATTGTTTCCGCGGCTCGCCGGTCCATGATGTTATACATGCATGAATCCCCTTCTTCGTCCTATTTCTTCTTGTTCCCCCTTCCTCTTCTCTCAATTTCGCCCTCGTCATACTTCGACACCTCCAATACTTACTGGACCACCCCACGTACTCTGACGAGACACGACTGACTTACGGCTTCGGTCTCAATCATTGGCCGAGTTACAACATATCCAGGGTCGATCCTGGACCCGAACATGCCTCAGGAATTCGTGCCAGATTGGAGGGAGCCGTCCCAGAGTCTGACTTAAGATCTAGAGCGCTGCCAAATCTCCATCGCAGTCAGCGAAAGCGCTGATCAAGAAGCTTGAAGAGCAATCTATAATCGATGTCGAAGCTTAGGAGTTGAAATCGGAGACTCTGACAATCCAGGCGAGCCTGTTTCAAGAAGTGATGGTCGAGGAAGATATCGATCCTGCCTTTGTCGAGCGGTTGTCGGTGATATTGGTGGCATCCCTCCATATGGAGGAATGAAGGTCTCCATTCGAAGTTTGGCAGCCAAAAACTCTGCTCGTCGATCTTCTGCGTGTGATGCATGTTGACAACGGGCTTTCGGGAGTAAATGGCTTCCAAAGGTACTACAGTATTTAGTCATCCCACAGGATTGCACAATGTTCAAATTGTCAGCAATTCACACGTGCAGGCAGACAAATCAAAAGCCGCGTGTTGGAGGATGAGATATGATATTTCAACTACCATGATCAGTATCCTCAATAGATCTAGAAATTTATGCTGGACACCAATGTCCTCTGTTAAGAACTTCGATAGCCATGAAGATGATAAGATGACACTTTCAGTGTCCTTCTTCATCTGTGGCCCATCGCACATGTCCCGTGCAACTCCCTGCAATCGAGATTTTGAGAAAGCAATAGTAGCTAGACGGCACCGGTATCGACCAGCGTTGGATACCGTCTGTGCTGAATTGTTGACGAGATCAAGAAAGTTCTAGTAATCGATGCCATCTCCATGGGAGAAGCTTGGAAAAGAACTCACCCACAACGCCATACGCAATGCTCGTGATTTAGTCGTGACAGTAGCGCAAAAAAGCCGATTTGTGATGACCATCTTCTTTGAGACAGCCACTTGTTGGTACAATTGTAGAGGTTCGCCTTCCGCTTAGACTTTGCGGAAATCAGAGAGTGTTGGATAGATTTGTTCAAACGCCTGGTAGATCTCTTCTCGAACCTTGGCTCCAGTAAGAACAATCTTACCACTGACAAAAATCAAGAGAACGATCTTTGGCTTGATCATTCGGTAGATGAGACCAGGGAAGAGTTCTGGCTCGTACGAGCTAAAAGGGTGATGCTTCGATGCAAGGCCTTCCAAGCGGATAGGGAACTTGATATCACAAGAGCCGACAATGTTCTGGATCTTGAAGTCGGTGAACTTGGCATTGAAACCGAGCTTCTGGATGATTCGAGCATACTTTCGTGATGCAAGCTTCGAATCGTCTTCGGACTTTGCGCCAGTGACAACCATCTTGCCTGAAGCAAATATGAGAGCAGTAGTCTTTGGATCACGGATACGCATGATGACGGCAGCAAATCGCTGAACATGTCAGCAAGCTGTGTTGGCCATCCAACGACTGACATACCTTTGGATTGTACTCTGCATTTCTTGCATGGAGTGCAATTGTCTTCAGATCAAGACGGCAGTCAAGATTGACAGTAGCAACGATGTTTCTTTGACATTACGTTAACCTCTGAAGCCAAGAGAGGCAACACGGGTATACTCACTGCAAAGTAGGCACAATACCACTTGAACCCTGAACAGCACCAGGTGTAGCAGCCGGAGTTGCAGGGGCAAGTGCGTTGTTCGCGCTTGGACCTGCATTGCTCTGTTGTCCATCTTTCTCAGAGGAGGGCGGTGTCAAATCGCCAGCTCCGCCAGGGTATGACAGAGAGCCAGCAGCGGTAAAGGCTTTTGCCTGCTGTGCGTTCGAAGGGTGGGTGGTAAGTGAGTCCATAATTTGCGTTCTGTGAGGTACGTAGTCTTCAACTATTTGTCGCGAAGGTTTTGCTTGAGCTGGTTGCTGGTCGCAGAGGACAGTCTGTAAGGAAAGAAAGGTTAGGTGAAGTTCGGAAGGTGCGACGGCTTTCCTCAGACAGGGTGGCTGGGAGGAATAAATAGTCGATGATGCTGCGGTCCGTGTGATGCTGCCCGGCAGGACTCGCTGCGACGTGCGCTCGACAGTAACAGTGAGAGGATGAGGTGTTCGTACCGGGTCGTGGGAGATGAACAATTCAATGTCTCCCCTACAGCCAAACTGCCCTTGAGGAAATTTCAAGGCGACGTGAGGTGAACTTTATCTCGACTTGTCGAAGCGACGAAGACGATGAGGTATGTGCGATAACGAGTAGTCGACCGTGATCGGATGACTCAAGTCGTCGACGAGGTGAGGTGAAGGAGTGAAAGCAGGAAGAAATATGATTGCAGAGAATATTCTGTGAATTACGATGCACGGAAGGTGCAGATGATCTAGATTTTCGAATTCCTGCCCTGTAAGAGAACGGAAGGCGCGCTTTTGAGATGCAGAAAGCGGCGAAGAGGTAGACACGATTGATATTGTCAGAAAGGATCGATGTCAAGGTAGGAGTGGTGCAGGCTGCGATAATTAACAAGAGAGCCTGGCGCGAGTAGTAGGGTGGTGATATGGCGGGAAGGTGTGCCGAGATGGTCAGAATCGTAGAGTGCAAATTTGGGGAGGGGGCATCGGCTTCTTATATACTTGAAGTATGGTGAGTCACAAGTCGTGGGGTCGACGCCCCGACTCACGCTAATGATTTTTTCGTCCAATCACCGTCTGCACTCAATAGACAACTTGTCCTTTATCGTCACTTTTTGAGCAGCTTCGGCAACCTCGCACACTTATGCGCCCCTTTTTATATACTCGCTGCAGTCGACGATATGAGCTTCACTTTTACCACTCGATTGCGCGGTACCGGTGGTCTCTCTCATCATTTTGTTCGCCATGTGTACGAATTTGTGGTGGACCACCAGAGTAAGTACTCTGTCAACGCTCCTCATCCACCCGGGCACCAGATTTTCCATAGCAAAACCTTGCACTTCAACACGGTAACTTTGACCTCGGGTGGCATTCGAGTGAATACATTTTCTATTCCTGATGTACCATGAGCGTGGTGAAGTTGCCAAATTTCGCTGCAGTACCTTGGTGAGCCTGTGCTTTGCAAAGTGCACATGCCACTGCATTTTGGTGGCTGGAGCCTGCATCTTGTTATGAAGGTAGAGCCTTGGCATTGTTTACCACTTGCAGGTACGGTGCATCATATCTGAAGCCACTCTGCCATTCTTTACCGGCCAAAGGCTGTAACTTCGTTTTAGCGAGCCCTGTGAGGTGTGATTCTCCAGAGCAATTATGTCTTCACTGTCCTCATACCAGCATTTGCTGGCAAGGCAAGCAAGTCACTTGCATGATCGCTGCACTGAAGTCTTCTATGGTATTGAACCTCGAAGATATAGCAGCAGGGTCAAAGTGCAACGATATGGAGAACCATTAACTTGAATACCTACGATTGGTGAGTACAACGAGGAACGACAGTGTTGGAATCCGCTCTCAGTTCAACAGATGCTGTGCATTCGTTGCGATTCTCCATATGAGCAAGAAGTCAATGAAGGAAACAGGTTCGAAATTAATAGGGTCACGCAGGCGAATAGTGATGAATTATCAGAGTACTGTGCCAAGGGAGAAACCATTTAGTACGATTACAAGCGAGCTGTTCGGGCACAATATATGCTTTTTCTGCATTTGACGCTGCTCATAGTAACGATACTGTACCATTTTTTGACCTAGACTGGCTGCCTGTGAGTCGTATTTCATACGTTACACATCCTAGTTCGCAGCACTACCACTGAAGGATCTTCTCATTCTGCCAGAAGTTGCCGTTAGAGCCCTTGATATCACCGATCGCCAACAACGTAGGCGTTTGTGCACCTTCATCGGGGGTTTTCGCACCACCACCTCTGGTCATATCTGTCTTGACGTAGCCTGGACAGCAGCTATTGATAAGCGTCTTGCTGCCTTTCTCAGCGTTTTGCAACGCAATCGTCCTCGTTACGCCGATGACGCCAGCTTTCGACACGGCATAGGCTGCACCAGGCCAGTCGGACTGATACGAGTTGTTCTGCACAGCAGAGGTAAATTCTTCCATTAAACTGGTAACGTCCTCTGGCTTCTTTGCATGTAGGAAGCGGGACTTGATCGAATCTGAGTACTTTGACGATAAATGGCCAGCCATCGAGGCAACATTGACCAGACGGCCACCATCTCGGATGTGGGGAAGAAGCTGCTGCGTAGCCTCCAAAGTGCCATAATAGTTCGAATGCAATGTCTCTTTCACAACGTTCGAATCAAAGCCTTGCATGGCAATACCTGCATTATTGATGAGCATATCGATGCCGTCTGGGTGCTCGATCTTTATATGAGAAGCAAAGCTCTCTATGCTCTCCTTGCTCGCGATGTCCAAATGCAAATATTTGACATCGGTCAAGCCACCATTCTTCTTCAGAGCTTTCGCTTTCTCGAGCTGTGGATCGGCATTTATCGATTCCAAAGCAGCTTTTCCGCGTTCTTCATTGCGTGCAGTGAGGTAGATAAGGAGGGGCCCGTTATTGTAGGCCGAGTGGGGATACTGTAAGGCAAGCTGCCGCACGCAGGCAAGGCCAATGCCTTTATTGCCACCTGTAACGACGCCGATTCGACCGTATGAAGCCATGATCAATGTCTTGTATAGTGTGCTGAAGAACGAAAGCAGTAGAAGCAGAATGAGTTCATATTATGGCATACCTTGTGGTGTAGATGTCATCGATCTGCCGCTCCATAAAGCGGCGACTGCGTCTGAATCGAACCACCGCGCATGCGAAAGACAAACATGACGTGCAAACCGAGCAAGGAATTCGCAAATTCATACACTGATCGATTTGAGTCTTTGAGTGCTATAGTATTCGACTCACAGACAAAGCTCTGTCGGGCAAAAGTGGGAGTTGGGTCCAAATGGGCTCTAGAACGCAGTACGCTTGAAGCAGGACCATTTCGATTACCAAGACCAGAGCATTGCCCCACCTTTCAAGGGTCACTGAAACGAAGGGGTTGCGAGACGATGCCTTCTAAAGCCTCGCAGTGGCCACTACGTTGTCGTAGAGCCGTATATATGCGCTGGAATCGTACGAACGAGCATTTGCTGGGTGATCGGAATTATCGCGAGTCCGATTGGTCGGCGGTTTTTGTGAAAGTGAACCGAGGTGTCGAATTGTTACTTGACGTCAAGCATGCATGCATCACTGCGTGCTTCTTCTCATTAACTCTTTCCGTAGACTTCAATTTGTTGACCTTGGTTACCGTCCAAACCATAACATAGCAACACAGTCATGGCTTCAAAACATGTCTCAAGGCCGCTGTTCCGAGTGATAGCTATCCCCAAGCAATATCGCCAGTTCTCACGACCTTCAGCCGCACTGCTCGAACGCCCTCCCACGCAGCGACAAGCTGTCGCACGTCAGTTGAGGCCAATATTCGTCGCTGGCCAGAGACGTTCCATATCCTCTAGTCTAAGACAACGGTACGCGGATGTTGATGAGTCATTCGATCCTGCGTCAATCGAGCGAGAAGCAGATGAAGTGGATGTCTGTATCGTGGGAGGCGGCCCAGCAGGTCTAAGCGCGGCCATCAGACTTAAACAGCTCGCAAATGATGCCGGTAACGAAGAGTTCAGGGTAGTGGTGTTGGAAAAGGCGGGAGAGATAGGAGCACACATTCTTTCTGGCAACGTTCTCGAGCCACGAGCGATTGAAGAACTATTCCCGGACTGGTTAAGCGAAGACAACCCAAATAAATACGAAGGAGCCACACCAGTTACTAAAGACAAAATGCGGTTCCTTACCAAATCAAGTTCGATACCTTTACCCGCACCGCCACAAATGCACAATAAGGGCAACTACATAATAAGCCTGAGCCAATTCACCAAATGGCTTGGTGAGCGCGCCGAGGAAGTCGGCGTTGAAGTCTATCCAGGATTTGCAGGCGCCGAGATACTATTTGGCCCCGACGGTGCCGTCAAAGGTGTGGCTACGAATGACCAAGGTGTTGGCCGAAACGGCAAAACAAAGGCCAATTTTGAACGAGGTATGGAATTCCACGCAAGAACAACTCTATTGGCAGAAGGCTGTCATGGTAGCTTGACCAAGAAAGTCAGTAAGAAGTTTGACCTAAGGAGAGACTGTCAGCCTCAGACATACGGTCTTGGTTTGAAGGAAGTTTGGGAAGTCAAGCCAGAGAACTTTAAGAAGGGCGAAGTTTCACATACAATGGGTCATCCTCTGCAAAGAGACACCTACGGTGGTGGCTGGATGTACCACTATGGAGACAACCTGGTCAGCATCGGCCTGGTGGTCGGCTTGGACTACAGTAATCCTTGGATCGCTCCATATGGAGAATTTCAGAGGATGAAGCTTCATCCTTTCTACAAGTCTGTGCTTGAAGGTGGGAAATGCTTGGCTTACGGTGCTAGAGCTTTGAATGAGGGCGGATACCAGTCAATACCCAAATGCGCCTTCCCTGGTGGAGCACTAATCGGAGACTCTGCGGGTTTCTTGAATGTACCAAAAATCAAAGGCACACATACTAGCATGAAATCAGGCATGCTCGCCGCGGAAGCAGCGTATGCGGCCTTGACCAACAACCCTGATGCCAGCAGCGTCTTTCTCTACGACTACGAGGACGCTCTGCGATCAAGCTGGATCTGGCCAGAATTGAAGCAGGTCAGGAATATGAGGCCTTCTTTTCACACACCGCTGGGTATATACGGTGGCATCATGTACTCCGGCCTAGAAGCCTTTATTTTCCGAGGCATGGAGCCGTGGACGTTCAAGCATGGCTATAGGGATCACGAAACAACAAGACCAGCCGACCAATGTCCGAAGATCGAATACCCGAAGCCTGATGGTGAGATAACTTTCGATATTCTGACCTCCGTCTCACGTACTGGCACGAACCACGAGGAAGACCAACCAGTTCATCTTCAGGTCAAGGACTGGGACAAGCATGCAGAAATGGAGTATCCCATCTTCAAGGGTTACGAGAACAGATTTTGTCCAGCTGGTGTATATGAGTATCCCGAAGACGCAAGCAAGGAGCTGGGCGTGCGGTTCCAAATTAATTCCCAGAAGTATGTATGCTTCTCAACGGCTTGTGATAATGCTAACATCACATTAGCTGCATACATTGCAAGACGTGCGATATCAAGGACGCGAAGCAGTAAGTCTGGTTGCTACATGCAGAATGCTTACTGACGATGATTAGGGACATCAACTGGTCAACGCCTCAAGGAGGAGAGGGACCCAAATATTCCATGACATAGTGACATAGTCTTGTCGGAATATAATGCGTGCACCTAAATCATGTAAGATCTTGCGACGTGGCTGGAGTGTGGGCATGATTCTGAGTCTGTCGTTTCAGCATCCGACTTACATGGCAGGAAACGTCCGCCTCGGTGAAGGCGCAGACCTGGCGTCCGTCGCCTGCCTTGTATTCATTTGTCCTGATACCTACCTATAACTTCCCTTTGGCTTCGGACAGCGAATTCGACAGCGCTAGGTACTTAGGTATTTAGGTACCTAGGTACTTAAAGTAGTTATAGTCTGAGTGTCTACTCTAGAGCAAGCTTCCAGTTGTTTCGAGTCATTGCCGACCGACCAACCGACACTCCCGGGTCGTCTGCTGTTCCAACTACTTAGGTACCTAGGTAGGTACTAGCTACCTACCTCAGTACCAATTGAGTACATCTCCCCAAATTACCTATAAATCAAAGCTTCAGACTTCGTTTGCTTCGTAAAGGCGCCATCCTCGAGATTGTATATTAAGTACCTACCTACTTAGGTACCTATAGACTTCTTAAGTTTTACTGTCGATATATTGAGTAAGTCCCACTTCTGCTAGTACTACTTAGATACCTATCTAGTACTGAGCTGAGCAAGTACTTGAAGTACCTATAGGTAGGTAGGTTAAGTATGTAATAAAACTGACTGGACCTTTCGAAGTACTTAAGTACCTACCTACTCAGCAAGTAGGTACCTACTAGGTACTTAGGG
>Ga0210040_10006693_pt1 | contig 14251 bp, 9 predicted proteins | sample CryGeyCG12114_NA_FD_185462 | JGI IMG/M metagenome (GOLD analysis project Ga0210040, IMG submission 185462) | Groundwater microbial communities from aquifer - Crystal Geyser CG19_WC_8/21/14_NA (SPAdes) (version 2) | ecosystem: Environmental > Aquatic > Deep subsurface > Groundwater | place: USA... | reverse complement strand
CCCTTTTATTCTCATCGTCCCCCTTCACACTGCCATTCTCCCTCTGTTCCATCATCATCTTGTTGTGTTCGTCCCCAAACTCAGTCTCCACTTGTTGACTCGTGTCGTCCACTCGGATCTCAGGTACATCAGGGAGCTGAGCTCGCCGACTGATCACCCATTTGCAAATCACACGGATGAAGATGATGATGAAACCAAAACCAAGCACACCAGCTCCTACGTTGATCAGAGGCATTCCATAGCTCCCCCGTTCCGCTCCAGGGGTAAGCTGAACCAAGCCGATGAACAAGAGCAAAGCTCCTGTCAAAGGAGCTACTACACTAAGCTGGAAGATTAGTCTCTTATTGGCACATTTACGAGCCCACCGATGACACTGAGTTTCCGAGAGTCGATGGCCTCCGGGGGGAGAGTTGATGGGAGAATCAGAGGGCGTCACCTGATGATGGGTTAATGGGGGTCGAACATTGATAGTGAGTTTGTTTGGACGGTTGAAATGACGAATGGAGTCCATGTAGGACTCCCGTTTCTTGCCTGCATGGCTAAACGAAAGGGTTGGCATCGCTCCAATCATCCTGAGTAGCTATTGGCACGTGTCGGGCTATATCTGTAGAAGAAGAGAATGCATACAGATGTAGTTAGTAATTTCATTATTAGATGCAAAAGAAATTATTATAGTTGTCAGCAGTTTGGAAGTTTGGAAGCAGCAGTTTGAATAATTAATCATGGTGGATTTATAAAATGCAAGCTTTGTAGTCTGAAGCAAGTTTTTATCATCTAGACAGATATATTGCTTTATTTAAACGGAAGGAATTAGGGTGCCATAGTTAACGTGTGTAAGCTTCCCTTAAGCATATTTTTTTTCTTTGCATGTGCGTGTAGTTCGTGTGGGTTTGGAGAATAGAAAGTAGTTTTCATGGGGAAAGGTTAGATTTAGGTAGTTAGTTTGTATGGAAAGTCAGACTTGACGACTGGAGATAAACTGTTGAATATTGATGGGTAGATTAAGAAAGAAGAGAAAGTTGGTGAAAGTTTTGGGATTAATCAAGACATGGCAAGGCATTGGCACTCGATGAAATGAGCTGATGGGAATGATGAAAAGTTTTGAACTGGAGATAAAGTGTGCTCTTTTTATTGTTATTTTCTTCATTTAAGAAATTACATGAATCACAAGAAGTCATTGGCAATTATAATGATATCATTAAGAACGATAGAGTCATTACAGAGAATAAATAATAACAACTCCATGCAATCTGCTTAATTAATTTGCGTGTTGATACGAAAGTTGATGCATTGATTTCATTTGAGATATACACAAAGTTTTCAGTAATGATAGCAAAGTAGAGCGCCAAGCTAAAATAAATATAGTAGAGTACACAAACGTTCGATAACACAGAGAACCAAAGCTTACATACCATGTAAGGTTCTCACATTATCTAGAACATTAATCCATAAAAAAGAATTTCATACAGATGGAACACGAACATTGTTGAGATTTTTTCCTTTATTTGCACATCATCAGTGCATGCACACACAAACGTGTTAAACGTATATGGAATCTAAATATATATATAGACATCATCATTTATATAGATTCTTATATTTGAATACAAAAAGTTCGATTCAATTTTTACTGACACAGACAAAAGAGCCTGATTGTGCTCTTTCGATTGTAAACACTTGACAGCTCTCTCATTCCATAACTAACTGATTATACTATACAAGCTACTACTAGCCCTCTAACTAGTTAAGTAAAAGTAACCAACTAACAAAATAGCTTATACTGTAGCCAGGTAATCATTGTGCAAATCAGTATAGCGATAAAACAGAGAAACATATTTATACTATATCTGTACATAAATGTTATGCACAGATATAGTATATTATGTTCATACAAAAATCAGAGTTATTCCAGCGGAAAATTAGTTACTCACAACTTGTCTTCATTTTGGAAGGTTTCTGTGCACACAAGTAGAAAAAGACTTACAATAATGATGCACCATAAAAATGGTGAAGAAGCCCTACAGTCCCTCTGAACTCCAGACGACTTAACATAGTTTGCAAATAAAAATAGACATATAGGCTCGGCTTTCTCGGGCTCCTAATAGATCGCCCAATCAATACATTTTAACAAGGGTTCAAGCAAGTTGTTCACCACCATAGATTCAAACCTAACCTTCAATAAGCGTTCACAGCTAATATCCTCTCATAAAGGCGAGAGAAAAATTGGGTCAGTGTAAGATAAATGATAGAGCCCCACGTAACTAGGTGCAAGATACGGACGTCAAAACTTAATGAGAAATTGACGGTGATGTGTGTAGTAACAACAAGGCGGGATGCATTAATTTTACGGGACGAAAGCATGACGTACCATTATCATCAATGTTTTTGTAGCATATGCAAGCAAGCAAAAGTTTCGCTTCTTAATGAGTTAGGTTTCTTACTTTTAAGCAGTCATTAGTTATAGTTGTTAGCGGTTAGTTGACTTGGAAAAGGTGGGCCTGAGTAAGCAATAAATTTCAAAAGAAAATTATCCATTCTTCCTCACTCAGTTATTTCAGAGCTCTCTTGAGAAAAAATAAGGATAGAACAAGTAGTTACAAAGATATTCATATCATAAGGCAAACGCAGTAATAAAGATTTTTCAACCAGTCTGCTTTCCTAAACGTAATACAGCTAAAGTGAAATATTTTCCAGATTTAGATTCCCTATAGGGAGACAAAAAAAGTTTGGAGAAAATTTCTCTTCCCACACTACTCCATATACGATGGAAAAGAAAGTGAAGTTATTTCTCTATATAGTAGTTGCAGGGAAGTGAGGTTGTAAAAGAAAATAGATTAGACAACATCACCATACATATGAACTTTTATGAGCTATTTTATCCACATTAGTATTCAATGCCATGTACAGGTCTTTTCCATTTTCACGTTTATATGGCCAATACCATTCGTGAAACGTAATGATACCTGTTTTGTGCATGCGTTCTATTCATTATTAGTTAGGCATGACTTAGAACCAGAGAAAGCAATAAATTCACAAGGGATATGGACTGTAGTAATGTGAGAAAACATTGAGTTATGCAGGGCAAAGAAACGATTTTTTTTGGCATGAACGGAAAATTCAACGACAAAGGAATGAAAAATATTCTTTTACATGTCTATTGTATCATAGACACTTGGAATAATTATCTTCACTGTAGGAGCATCATTATTTCCCTGTCAAAGCTCTTAAATTACATATGTAGCAAGGTGGAGTGGAACATTATTCTAATTTTCATTATAATAATGCATCTCAAGATATTTTACAGCACAACGAGTAGAAAAACTTTCTCTCCTGTCTACGCAGCTGATGCAAATGTATACATGCCAAGCTATCACTCGGTTGATTTATGTCGACCGTGTGTACTGTGTACATTCGTTTTAGCACATACGTTTGAATGCATATAAAGCATGGAGAGTTAACATATTGTAAAAATCTTGAAAAGAAAGGAAAAACACTTTTTCATTATACCATATTGTCTTTTCGCATTGATACTCTGGAAAGGTTATATTACGTCTGCTCAAAATAAATAATGACTTTTTCCGAACGGGAGGACTATAAAACTAGAAGCGAAAACACCTATACTGACAGTGGAAAATAATATGATTATAATATTTGAAATGATCTATCATAAGAATGAAGCTATTCTAAGCATATTGGAAAGGAAAATAGGAAATAAATGGAAAAAAATAAATTCATGGTGTTAGTCTACAAAAAAAATTTCCTTTCAAGGATAAAAGATTCATTTCTCGGAAAATACTACGTAAGCTGTGACTATACTCCTACTTACTACATAAAAAGCTTCTTTTCCTTAAATAGAAAATTGTTTTTACAGATACATATTTTCCATTCTCATAACTATTTCAAAAGTAAGTCAACAGAAAGGAATGGATACAAATACAATTAAGCCCGAAAATACCGTCGCAAAGCCTATGATTAAAGTATGAGATAGTTTTCTTCCCATGAGAGCTACCTTAGGGTTAAGCAACCTAATACGTCTTCCACAATTTCCCATATGTGAGGATTTGGTGGCATTCACAGGAGATGCATTTTTTTGCCTTAATTTATATGAAAGGATAACAATACGTCTGATGCGAGCCTCAACATGTACAACGTGAGTTAGTTGCTACAATGTAAATTCCCTCACGACTATAAACGAATTATTATTCTCGGTGCACAAAAATGGAAGGAGGTGAACAGAAAATTGTCACGCTTCAATTTTTCAATCACTTTGTCATTACTTAATGTTCAGGAGGGAAGAATGGTCCCTGTTCCCACGTGATAGGAATGGAGATGGATAGCATTGTACTTGTGTAACAGTAATGAACTGAAAGTTATAAGTAAGTTAGCCTAACTTGTAGTGGAGCCCAGTTTAGAGGAACTATAATTAACGATAATTATATCATATACAAACGTCACAATGCATTTATATCCACCACAGCACGAACAACATGTCGGATGAGATGGATGCCCATGAAAAAATAGGCTACCTACATAGTAGTACACAGTAAGTAATACAGTACACATTATAGACTATAAGGTATCACCGTAGGTCAAATTTAATATGAACTGATCCAAAAAACTTATTAAGGTCCAGCATATTAGTTTTATGCTATAAATATGCGCACCATGTTTGCAAACACTTTTACGACCTGCACAATGGTGTAGAAACATGACTTAACTAGTATTATTTAAGTATCACCACTAGTGTTTTCTCAGTGAGACACAGTATGGCTAAAAAAATCTCTGAAAACCTCCCCCTCCCCTCCTTGGTTAGGTAGTAGTATTATAGTTATAAAACGTTCATCCAGCATGCAGGAAACACACAACACAAAACCACAGCAGCTCAAGCACACACAAACACACATATTCCCGACTTACAATTACATTGCAAATATATGCCAGTGATGACGACATGAGACTGATAAGAAACATAATTTCCCTTATTCCCCTCCATATATCATCGAGTTCCTTCTGTTTTGACTAACTAACTATCTGATACATGTAGCACAACTGTGGAGGAAAAAAACCGATAAAAGTCATGTACAACCGATGAATCTTCTGTTCTACGCACCGGCACGAGCGTACTCACGGTCATACACTCGATATAAATCAGTCGTTCTAGAGTCTTCAGCACCCCCGGGGACAACATACGGTGACGAACTGCTGGACATTTGATGATCTGACGTCCCAGCAATTTCTTGTATCCTATCTAAAGGAGATGTTGCATTGTTTGCTGAGGGTGTATTGGAAGTGCTTCGGCGAGGAACGCCAAAACTTTTGCTGCTGGAACTACTCGCGCTGTTGCTATTATTCCTACTACTACTTCGTATCTCCTTGACCACGTCCAGTTTATCGACAGGTCCTGGTCCATCCTTTCGTCCCCTTTTATTTTTTTTGTTCTTCCGCCCGGCTTTGCCACTTGTGCACGGAGCCTCATTGTCCAACTGAGTCCCGCGGTTCAAACTTTCGCATATAGACTCCTCGTCCCGGTACAGTCTTTGACCAGACTTGGTTCGTGCGAGTCGACTTTCTACGTAATTGGTGAGCTCATCCTCTTCACGTTGTCCGTAGAACTGGTTGATGACGATCAAGAAGATCCCTATCACCAGGAGAGTGATGCCTGTTCCGATGAGTTCCTTCGTGTTGGCATTCTTTTTCTCTTCGTTTGGCACGAGGGCTCCCGTCATGAAGAATAGTCCGATCACAATAAAGATGACACCAACATGGGCGCATGTGATCGTGCTCATCACCTTGAGGTTCAGAAATGAGGATGTGAGTTTTATGAAACATAGTGAATAGACATGTATGGGAGCTCTTACGTTGGCAAAAGTCTTTGGGTGTTCAGTATTTGAAGTGCAGGTGAATTTTAACATTGAAATTAATGCAGATATTAGAAATAAAGTAGGTTAAAAGAACCGATGTAGGTAATTAAGTTAATTAGCAGTAGTAATCATTATATTAAGTTAGGAACATATAATTGATTTTATTTTGATTTTATTTTGATACATGATTAGATTAAGTTTGCTCTACAACAAAGAACTCATTTAAAACTACGAACACACCCAACTTGGTGAGTTCTGCCTTCTTTGTTGGTTTAAATTCATTGAGCAAGAATTACAACCGTTGCTACCTACATAATTTTTCAAACTAATTTCTTTTAACTTAAATTCAATCTTTAACGGATACAGGAAACAATAAAAATGCAGAAAACACATTTATGAATATATTTAATAAACAGCCGTGACTAAAACAATCGGCAATCAATCCATTTCCTTCGCTAACTAACCTAACTATAACTGCTAACAAACAAAATCAGCTGCTCACAGTCACGCTACAGTTTATAGTGACATACCTTTCTCATTGACTCATTCGTTTTTACGGTTTTACGACCAGAACCAACCCAGACCCTTGCCAAACATTTCCCGGACAAATTACTGACCGCAATTAATTTTTTTTTTACCTTTTGAGGCATAGCGGGTTTGTACATACTCCCAACAGAACTTCGACGTCTCTGATTATCCCCCCCTTGATCACGCCTTTGACGATTACGTTGGCGCTTGAGGGCCAACGCTGAGTGAACACCCATTCCATGCATGATTGGACAATTACTGGAGACACGTGATGACAAAAACAAAATAATCTTGACCTCTCACTCGCCCAACTTTTCACTGACCGACTAACTAAACTAAAATTACTGAAATCATAAACATGTCCCACTGACTAAGCTTACCAGAGAAATCCAACAAGTTTAGATTGTTTGACACTTTTTCATTTTTCGCTAACTATTTTGTGCGTCGTCCAGGTCAACCATTGTGGACTGTGATTGACGAATCGAGTAGTAGCACAGTATGTTTAGGGTGGTGGGAAATCCAGTTTTCGTGAAACTTTTTACGCACATATGATTATGTAATGACAATCAAGAGCTTCAAGTGGTTGATTTGCTGTTCTGCACCCAAGTGAGGGAACAACGTAGAGTGCAGGTAGACGAGAAATAAAATAGAAAGAGAGAGAGACTTGGGAAGCTCGAGGAATGAAAAAGACGCAAGATGGATGACACGGAGAAAGTACGCAGCAGTAAGACTACGGAAAATTTCTCCTGTGGCTAGGCTCATATCCTCTGTTCTGTTGGGAAGGAGTGTATTGTGGAAGCCATTGGTGATACACTTTTCCAGCGCAAGGAAAAAGAAAGCTTTTGCCACCAGTACAGTAGTTCTCCCCTGGATCGATATATGGAGGTTCATACATACAACAATATACTACTCCTTACTGGGGGAATACGGCTACTTTCACCACCGCCCTGTATAATGGGTTCATATTATACTTGTACAAACGCTATTATGAGACGGTGTGTATGGCCGATTAGTTTGGTATGTCCCCCAGTGTAAGATGTGTGCCACTAGGTGAAAAAAATGATGCATGACAGGACGTGTAGAAAAGGGATATTGAGAGCCTGCGAGCTGCCAGAGTAAAAAATAGTGAGCGGAATATGATTTTTACCTACAGTCCATTTCCGAAAAAAATAGTTGCACCTTATATTGTAGAACGTTGTAGGTTAAATAGTTTTATTTACAGAATTAAATAGCAAAAACAATAAAAATAAAAATAGTAATGCCTAGTAACTAAACGAGAAAAAAAACTTCTTCTGAAATTAACTATAGTATCTACAATTACTCAACATTTGGTCTGAATCCAAGTATGAGTTATTATGTATTGTGGAGGAAAGGGAAAGGGCAACGTTTTAATGCCTTTTTGAATTATACTGGATGTATGTTCGAAAGCATGTTACACGCTCTGTGCTCAACAAATGTTGGAGCCCTGCAAACCTGTACTATCTATATGATGATGGAGTGGAAAAGGGCAAAGAGCAAAGTCATTGTGAGCATATGTAATATGAATCAGAATAACATAGCGTTATAAGATTGTGGAAACTGGTAAAATCATAATGGATTTCCTACCACGAATCTTAAAGAGTCTAGGGACTTGTATTTCTTTAGAAAAGTAGGTTTCAGTTGATTTACTGAGCCTTTCATTAGTTACGAGTACGTGAGTAGTTCTTAAAAGAGGCTATTGGACCATGTAATAATGTGTACGTCTCGGTCTATAGCAAGGAAGGCATGAAGCGGGAATAAGTTAGCATTTAACTATGAGAGAAGACACTTTCACCCAGAGAACGAGGGATTTAAGCTTTCATGGAAAAAAATAAGCTCGCAACGACATGTTGTCTAGTTCTCTCTCTCTCTCTCGCATTCCCTCTCCAGTCCCTCAAGGCATGATGGCACAAACATAAAAGGAACAGAAACTTGTGTAAGCACAAGCTAATCCATGTGAGATACGCTACAAGTACTCCAATGGATTCGCTCATTCGGCATGATGAAAAAATTATGCAACTTCCTTTTCCTACTTATTTTAGCAGGAAATTTTACAGCGGATATTGCAAATTTCCTGATTGCGGAGTGGACTCCATTTTGATTTCATACAATGAAGTCTTTATTATGTAAATGAGAATTCAATGTGAACTGAATGACATGGTAAGATTAAGCGAGAATAGCTTTCTCGGTTTGGATAATAAATGATGTAGTAAATGTTTTTATCTAGTTAAGAACATAAAATAAACTGTAATGAATAAGCATAATATTAACATGAAACACAAGATTAAGCGTTAGAATTTACAAACTAACTACACGACATACTTTTATTTAGTAGAATCGAGTTTGTAGCAAAATGAAAGGATCTTTTGAGTATTTCTCAAGCAGCCCTAAAATAAACATTTCTGTACAGATCCGTACGTAATTAGCACTGGCATTAGCTGCAGTTGACACTAGCCATTTCATTCTTACACCTCGTGATTCTACAGCACTTGGTCTATTCCTGTCTTCCTGTCCTACAGTTCTTATATTATGTATTTTTTGGGTTTAAATGATTCAGCCTACTGGCTGGTAAAGTAATAAAAGAAATAGCAGACCAACTGTCTTATTTTCATTTACACAAAAGGAAGCTTCACAGATGAGTTACAATGATACACTGCCTCTGGCCTCCCTAAACAAATGGGTCGTAAAATGACGCACGGGAAGAAACCTATAGCCATGTATTATTCATTTGGTATACGGGTTTTATCTTTACAGCGTAGTTAGAACAAAAGAAAATTGACTTATATGCGTATATTTATATCCAGTATTTTGCATCAACTGACTGAGCTATACAGGCACCAAAAGTGTTGGCTTCAATAAAAAAAAAATTAAAGAATTTATTCTCAAAATTCGTTCAAATTCTACCAAAACCAGGCTCAGGCTTTGCCACATGCAATGTAAGTAAGTAAGGTATAATAAATTCTATTCGGTGCAATGCGGTTAGATCATAAATGGCTACCTTTTGGATGGCAATCTCAATGTAAGAATTTGACAGCTATCTTTGCGAGCGGCAAATATTTCTCATGTAAGCTGTGTAATTGCTGTCATCTAGAAAACTGATGTGATCAAAACATTCAACTTTGAAGAATAAACTTTCTTCATACATAAGCAGGTGGGGTAGTATGTAAAGAAAAATACAACACAAAGCAATTTCTCGGAACACTCAGCATTCTATTCAACGGTTCAGTACCATTGGAATTAATAATTGAAACCAACAAATGCTCACCTGTTATAAATGAAATGCTTCCAAAATTCTGTAGTGGTGGGTTTGCCTGATTGGCTTTTCACAAGCACTCAAGTCCCAGACATGCTACACTATATAAATATAGTGCTTGAGAGTAAGTTTTTAAAGTTAAATCACGTTTCAAAAAACTTTTTGGATAATCATCATGGTCCAGCAACTCGAGTCCACATGCTGTTATATTCTTTCCAAACTTTTACTATCCCTCATCGTAACTTATTTGGCACAGCATGAGTGCTTTGTGGAATGTTAAAATGTAAACAGTAGTAGTATCAATCCTCACCTTCTATCAACAATGAATTTAGTTGCCAGTTACTTATTCAACAATCACTCTAGTCTTATTGAACACCATAATCTCAACAAGTGTTTTCTCTTGGTCTCCAAACTTGCAAACTAACAACTACATTCACCCATAGAAAATAAACTTTTCTCCAAAAGAGAACTATAATGTTCACAAGAATGCAATTATTTTGACATTTGGACACGATTTGAAGTACGACTCTACGCCACCAATTAAGGTTTATCGACCCCTGTCGAGTTTGGCAATGGCGACTCCGTTAATTACTGCTGTGGGCCAGTTAAAATTTAAAGTGTGCATGATAAAAATGCTGATTGAAATATAAAGTGCACTATTTGCATTTCAAATGCACAACTTGCTAACTTACAATGTCTGTTGATGTTATGTTGTATGGTGAAAACCACCAGAAAAGTGGGTATGAGTGTATACAGTAGTAGTAGAGTGGTGACAGAAATTTCCGTGTGTGTACAATGCCATGGAATACGGGAAAATGAAAAGCATGTGGAAGGTTTCTCCTGGTTCCATAAACGTACTTACTGTGTAGTGTAGTAGTACTACTACTATAAAGGGTTCTGATAGTTCCGTGCGACTTTCATCTGTTTTTTCTCCGTCTTCATTTCAGTATAGTAGTTAGTTAGTTAGTATACGTACGGTCTGTAGCAGACGGATGGAGTGCGCAAGAACTGACTGTAACCACTACTGTAAGAGGCCACACAGATGATCATGGTAATTGTAATACCCGGGTTGAGCAGGTGAATCCTCATCTCGACTTTTCGGTGGCACTCTCGGGGCATTAGGTAAGTAAGCCAGTAGATGTGAGTTGAAAATGGATGCAAATATTGGCTTGAGGCCGTATAGGGCAGCGTTTGTAATTAAGGGTGAGGGAAGACATGACATTTACAGATACAAATTTATTGTTCTTCAGTGACATCGAATGATGTTTACCTTATAGTTAGAGAAACACAATGGAGCAGTAACAGTAAGTTTTTAGTACATGACATGACAATCTTACAGAGCAAAACCATGTGTATATGTGTAATAATGCCATCGGTTACTCTTGCATGCATGTAAAGGACATATAAAACGCTTATCATATTGACTGGCTTCGTGGTAGATTGTAGCTGCTACATCCAAGAGTATACATGGAGACTTGAATATAATAGTAGTTTGTAGTAAGTCATTATTTATTTTCCTTTAGTTAGTCAGAGAAAGTGATCATGGCAGTCAATATAATGCGCTTGTTATAGATGAGTATAAATTACATTTATAAAATGGATATTGTTTGTGAATTTATCCATAAGATACACATAGTACAAAAGCTTAAGACTATGAACTTACTCTTACAATTATTTAAGATATAAACGTAGACATTTAAACCGGACATTTAAAAGTGAAGCTATAATTTACTTTTTTGATGTCGCAAACCATGTGATCTTTGTAACTTGTGTAGTACGTAGTGAGTAAGTAGAGATTTGATGGTCATTCTTCGAGCTGTACACACAAGAAATGCTTGTACACATGCTAAATGTTAACATCCAAATCTAGTAACATATTGTAATATTGTACCATGACATTTTCAACAGTTTTCAGACAGGAGCCTTTTCATACACACATGCAAAGTACTGAAACGTACACGTATAAAACTGGAAACATGAGAACGTACACAAATTTGTACAAAACCACAACTTTAGATTGTAGAGCTAAATAACACTTAAAGAGTTGTTTTCTGCATAGATTGTTATTATTATTCTTTGATGAATTATACAAGAAGTATGCATAATTTAAGAGTGATGAAGTCCAAGCTTCATACATTCCTGATGACTACCTTTTGTTGTTGTAGAAGTTGTAATGTGAGTTTATGAGTCAAGACTTTACCTTAATAAATTGTTTAAGGTAAAGGAATGCTTACCGTAAGAACTCATCACATAACCATGAGCTGAGCTCAGAGTCATATTGTTGTAATTACTTGTTAAACAAAAAAGGTGGAAAATAAAATTAAGCAATTGAGCTACGCAAGCATCTAACTTGGACTCATTCCGAGAATATTTAGATTTTATCTGATTCAATCAATCGGTACTATTTCATAAAAATGATAAATATAAAAATGCGAACCAAAGTTGGAAACTGCGAGGTTCGATCTATCTGTTTTTAAAAATTGGCCGCTTGTAAAAAATATTACAAGTGGAGTTAGTATTAAATAGCCTAAGCATGTAAAAATTAAGGATAAAAACAGAATGTTTTGAAAATTAGAAAACCACGTAAGCATCATGTCATGTCTTTGGCTGTTGGTGAAAAAGGCAATATTTTTTATTATTACTCAAAACGGGATAACTATTTATTATAGTAACAGCAGCATTATAATAAAAATCGAAGCTCAGTTCAAGGTATATAGAATAGTATTTGCTCAGTTTAGGTTTATCAAACATTTTGCTGCAGACATAACAACGACTTATTGCAATAGCAAAAATTGAGTATAAGATCAACAAGGATCTTAAAAAATGCGCATTGAATTGTGAGAGATATAAATGCAAGAAATTCAAAACTTTTTCGAGTTATGCTTGTTTTTTGTCATTAACTTACAGCAGTAACAATGAGCCAAAGAAACACAAAAACACTATGAAACAAATTCGTACATCTATGATGAGACAAAATTAACCTAAAAAATATGGTTCAAGATGAAAATACAGAATGGAACGCAAAGGGACCAAAGAAATGAAAGTTCAAAGACCACATATTGCAAGCTACCTACTTACTATGAATTTTAATCTACATCCTGGACCCTCGTTGCTGCAGCATCTACAAGAGGGAAACATAACATGTTGTAAAATGACTTTCGGAAGATAAATATGAAATAACAATATCATGAAGCAATTTTTTTTATACCTTAGCCCGATCAGAAGTTTGGTCTTGAACTCCGGAGCTACTATTATCTGCACATTCTCTAGAAACAACACAGAGGAATTCGGAATGGTCTCCGTTTCCATAATTATACTGTGAGCCAATATTAACAAGCTGCTCAAATTTCCATCCATCCGACATAGTAGACACCATTTGTGTTAATTCGTCTTCGTGACATTGAAGAACCCTGTAGACATGTTTTTTGTTCCCATGCGACGCGAAATTGTCACGCCGGCGAATAAGTTCTTTCACGACTTTTATCAGTTCAGTAATGTTATAAAATTCCGCTTCCTCCAGTACACCTGTAGATAGTTACAAAAAAGCGTACATGAAAAACGCTACGTAAGAAATCTTTGGCCTATTTCCCCCCAAAAAAAACTGAATCTATCTTTCCTACCTTCTTCAGCCAGATCTTTGTTAATGACCAATTTTCCATGACGCAGGTAGTTGAGCACGGGACCAAAGTATGTAGGATCTCTATCAATCAAATACGCACCACTTTCATCCTGAAAAAATAATACCAACGAGTCGAATGCCAATCACATGGACAATTTTAGAGCTTTCTAAAGAAAGATAATGTTTTTAAAATACCTTGTATGAAATGAGATCAGAATCATCTTGGCATAAACGGAATAAAAAGGACTTAGGGTCACGACAAAGAGTCGTTTTGGTAGTAAGGAAGTAAGTGCCACCAACATTAAGTCGAACCCATTGTCCAGCAGCTGACGATGTTGCTGCATTCGAGTTCGAGTTACTATTTGTAACAGAAGTGTCCATGACTCGATTGGCGGAACCATTTGTTAAATGAACGAGATTTTGGTCGGCTGAAGTGGAGCCAACCGAACTGGTGATGCTCCGAGGCACTGACTCCGAAGGAGTAGACGATCTGGACGATAACGACATTGGTGTAGCCGAGTCTACACTTTGAGGACTTGTGGATGTCGAGGATATTGGAATGGATGAGGCATTAGAGTTAAGGATGTCCACGGGAGTATTTTCAGTACTCATTGTAGCACTACTGCTTTTCAAAATACCTGCTGCAATGGTCTAGTGAGAAGTGAGAACACGAGCTAAAGAATGCAGAAAAAGGGCATCAGTTGAAGGATATTCAGGTCAAACCAATAACTAAATACTAAACAAATCCTTCAGTTTCGAAGCTACGTCATCATGTTTAAAGAAAATTAAATAAACATTACAATAAGCTATGTTTCTGAGAAATAGTTGGACTACAGCGGGTCCGGCTTTAGAACTTGGGACACCTGAAAAATTTCTAAGTTTTTTCAAACACCATGTTGACCGACATTGCAACCTAACCTAACCTAAACTAAACATAGTGTTTGAAAAAACTTAGAAATTTTTCAGGTGTCC
>Ga0210040_10006692_pt1 | contig 14251 bp, 15 predicted proteins | sample CryGeyCG12114_NA_FD_185462 | JGI IMG/M metagenome (GOLD analysis project Ga0210040, IMG submission 185462) | Groundwater microbial communities from aquifer - Crystal Geyser CG19_WC_8/21/14_NA (SPAdes) (version 2) | ecosystem: Environmental > Aquatic > Deep subsurface > Groundwater | place: USA... | reverse complement strand
CTTTCGACCACCGCGGCTTCGTCGCCCTTGGTCAGTTCACGGCCGTCGGCAGGCACGTCGACAAACACGATGTCGCCAAGCTGACCCTGGGCGTAATCGGAAATCCCGACCGTCCCGACATTGCCGTCGAGTTCGATCCATTCATGGTCTTCGGTAAAGTAGCGGGCCATGTCACTTGCTCCCGTTGCGGACGTAGCGGTGTGGGACGAAGGGCATCGCGGTGACGACGCCGGTGTGGACCTTGCCACGCTGGGCAAGGCGGATGCGGGTGCCGGGCTGGGCGAGCGCCGCGGGCACGTAAGCCATCGCGATCGGCTGGCCGACGCTGGGCGCAAAGCCGCCGGACGTCACGCGCCCGACGTCGCTATCCTCACCGTCGACCACCGCGGCGCCTTCGCGCACAGGCTGGCGACCGTCGACCAGCAGGCCAACGCGCTTGACGACCGGGCCGTCAGCGCGTTCCGCCAGGATGCGCTCGGCGCCAGGGAAGTCCGCCGCCTCACGCCGGCGCTTTGACAGGGCGAAACCCAGGTCGGCCATCACCGGAGTCGTGTCGGGATCAAGGTCATGGCCATAGAGGGGCAGACCCGCCTCCAGGCGGAGGGAATCGCGCGCGCCAAGGCCGATCGGCTTGACCTCTGGCTGCTCGGTCAGCGCATCGGCAAACGCCGCCGCCGCTTCCGCCGGGATCGAGATCTCGAACCCATCCTCGCCCGTATAGCCGGAGCGGCTTATCCACAGGTTGTGGCCACCCCAGTTGAACGCGCCCGCGGTCATGAAGGTCAGCGACTCGACCCCCGGCACGATGCGGGACAACGCGACCACGGCTTCTGGACCCTGCAGAGCCAAAAGGGCCTGCTCGTCCTGCAAGTTGATCGTTACCTCGTCGGGCAAATGCTCGAGCAAATGGCCGATGTCATCATATTTGGTCGCGCCGTTGACGACCATGTAGATCTCGTCACCACCGCCCGAGGAAGCGTCACCGGGACGCCTCGTCACCATCAGGTCGTCGAGTATCCCGCCGCCCTCGTTCAGCAGCAGCGAGTAGCGCATCCTGCCTTGGCCCAGGCCCGTGACGTCACCGGGCAGCACAGCCTCCAGCGCGCGGGCGACCGCGACCACGTCGATGCCGTCGCCGGTAAAGACCAGCTGGCCCATATGGCTGACATCGAACAGCCCGGCATGCTCGCGGCACCAGAGATGCTCGGCCATGATGCCTTCGAACTGGACGGGCATGTGATAGCCAGCGAACGGCACCATGCGGCCACCGCGTTCACGGTGCCACGCGTCGAGCGGCAGGTGCTGGATTTCTGGACCGTCCGGGTCGGGCGCATCGGGATCGAGCGCAAGCCCTTCGGGCGGATGCTTCAGGTCGGTCACTGGCCGTCTCCAAAAGGGCGGACGCGCGCGGCCAACGCCGCAACTCGTTCCGGTTTCCCCCTCTGTCGCGGAACCTGAGAGCTTTCCCCGGATCAGGCGATCCAGGTTACCCCTTCGGTGGCGCCCGCTAGAAGCAGCCGCGCTTTCCAGAGTGTTGACAGACCCGCGCGGTCCTTTTGCCTGAGAGATTCCGGGGCGGTTGCTCCTTCGGCGGCCCTGTTTCCAGAACCCTCTCCCGCGCGTTCCCATGCCGGACTAGCCAGCATCAACAAGGCCTCAACTGACTGTCGGGCGGCTCGCTGTCAATCGCCCACAGACGCTCGCAATCAGCGGGTCGCGTTATAGCGAAGCTGAGCGTCGGTGAGCTGGAACCCGACCAGCGCTTCAAAGGTCGCCCGCTGCACGGCCTGCCGCACCTCGGGCGCGGTCAGCGGATCAATCGCGGCGTCCTCGTCGCCCGCCTTGCGCCGCCGGGTCAGGCGCTCGCGCACCTCGGCGGGTAGCGTCGCTGCGGCGCGTGTTACCTGCGAGGATGCTTGGCCCGACGCCTGGGCACGCGCTTGGCCAGCGTTGAAGTGCAGCTGCACCTGCCCGATCCGCTTTGCCACCACGGCGCTGCCGCCGCGCACCACGGCCATGAAGTACGGCAGCGACACGTCGCGCGCCTCATCGGTGCGGGTGCGGCGGGCAAGGACGTCGAAGGTCAGGCTTGTCGCCACCTGCTCGCCCGCATCGTTGCAGGTCGAGCGGACATTCGTCATCGTTGCGGTGACATCCAAAGCGGTTTCGCTGGTGTCGTTCGCCGGGTTGAACAGGGTGATGTCGCCGGTGGCGGCAGGGATCGCCACGGCGGGACAGGCCGAACGCACGGCGGTGATGCCGCCGGTCGCGTCGATTTCTCCCGACCGATTGGCGCATCCGCCGAGCACGAGGAGCATGGCAGCAGCGGCAGGAAACGGGACTTTCACGGGGAACGCAAACCTTTTGTCGGGGGTCGTACCGGGTCGCGCGGCACCATACGGCTTTCCCGCCGCCAAGCAATCGCGTAAGCACTTGCGTCATGACCGACCCGGCCACCACCGATGCCACCCTGCCCCCGCTGGAGCTGATCATCGCCGCCCCCAGGGGCTTTTGCGCCGGAGTGGACCGCGCGATCCGGATCGTGGAGCTCGCGATCGAGAAGCACGGCGCGCCCGTTTATGTTCGGCACGAGATCGTCCACAACAAATTCGTGGTCGACTCGCTGCGCTCGCAGGGCGCGGTGTTCGTGGAGGAATTGGACGAAGTGCCGGACGACGCACCCGTCGTCTTCTCCGCCCATGGCGTGCCCAAGTCGGTGCCTGCGGCTGCGCAGGACCGCGGCCTCGCCTATCTGGATGCGACCTGCCCGCTGGTGTCAAAGGTGCATCGCCAGGCCGAACGGCTGGTTGCTTCTGGTCGTCATATTCTCTTCATCGGTCACCAGGGTCATCCCGAGGTGATCGGCACGCTCGGCCAGGTCCCGGCAGGAACGATGACCCTGATCGAGACGGTGGCAGACGTTACAGCGTTGCAGCCGGCCGACCCCGACAACCTTGCCTTTCTGACGCAGACCACCTTGTCGGTGGATGACACGGCAGCGATGGTCGACGCGCTCCACCAGCGTTTCCCGACCATCCAGGCGCCAAAGGGCGAGGACATCTGCTACGCGACCTCAAACCGGCAGGCTGCGGTGAAAGCGATCGCGACGGCGTGCGACGCCATGCTGGTGATCGGCGCGCCCAACTCGTCCAATTCGCTGCGCCTGGTGGAAGTCGCCGCTCGGGAGGGCACGCCTGCCCAGTTGATACAACGCGCGGTCGAGCTGGACTGGTCGTTTCTCCACGGGGTGCGAACGCTGGGCATCACCGCAGGCGCTTCCGCACCCGAGCTGCTGGTGCGCGAACTCGTTGACCGCCTTGCCACGCGCTACACGATCACCGAGCGTGAGGTGGAAACCACACGCGAGACGGTCGCCTTCAAGCTACCGCGGGGTCTGGAGGCCGCCGCCTAGTGGCGGTGTACACCCCGGTTTCAGCCGAAGCGCTGGCCGGGTTCCTGGACCGCTTCGACGCCGGTGAGCTCGTGTCGGCAAAGGGCATCGCGGAAGGTGTCGAGAATTCCAATTACCTGGTCGACACGACGCGCGACCGGTACATCCTGACCTTGTACGAGAAGCGGGTTTCCGCGGACGACCTCCCCTTTTTCTTGTCGCTGCTGGATCATCTGGCCGCGAAAGGCATGCCCGTGCCGCCGGCTGTCAGCGACCGCGGCGGCCTGGCGATACAACAGCTTGAAGGCCGTCCGGCCTGCCTGATCCGCTTCCTGCCGGGCGTGTCGCTGTCCCACCCGACCCCGGCGCAAGCGCATTCGGCGGCGGCCATGATGGGGAGCATGCATCGCGCCGTCGCGGACTTTGCTCCAACCCGGCCCAATACGATGGGCGTCGACACCTGGCGCCCCCTGTTCGAGCGCTGCGGGAGCGACCTGGACAGGATCGCGCCGACGCTTCGCGATGACTTGGCACGCGGTTTGGACCGGGTATTTGAAGCCTGGCCTGCGGATGGGGACCGCTGCGTCATTCATGCGGACCTATTCCCCGACAATGTCCTGATGCGGGACGATCAGGTGACCGGGCTGATCGACTTCTACTTCGCGTGCACGGACCTGCGCCTTTACGATCTGGCGGTCATGCATTCCGCCTGGAGCTTTGACGCGCAGAGTGAACGCTATGACCCTGCTGTGGGGCTGGCGCTGCTCGACGGCTATGCGGACGCATACGGGCTGACCGGCGAAGAGCGCCAGCATCTGCCCGTCCTTGCCATGGGCGCCTGCCTGCGCTTCGCGCTCAGCCGCGCCTGGGATTGGCTGAACACCCCCGCCGACGCACTGGTGACGCGCAAGGATCCGCTCGCCTATACGCGCCGGCTTGGCTTCTACCAGGAACACGGGATTACCGCCTTTTCATGACTGACATGTCCCACGTCGAGATTGCCACCGATGGCGCGTGCAAGGGGAACCCTGGCCCCGGCGGCTGGGGCGCGTTGCTGCGCTTTGGCGAGAACGAGAAGGAGTTGTCGGGCGGCGACGCGCATACCACCAACAACCGGATGGAGCTGACCGCGGTGATCGAGGCGCTGCGCATCCTGACCCGCCCGTGCCGCATCACCCTGTCCACGGACAGCAAGTATGTGATGGACGGCCTGACCCGCTGGATCCACGGCTGGCAAAAAAACGGTTGGAAAACGGCCGACAAGAAGCCGGTCAAGAATGCGGAGCTTTGGCAGGCGCTGTTTGCCGAAACCCAGAAACACCAGATCGAGTGGAAGTGGGTGAAAGGCCATGCCGGCAACGCTGACAATGAGCGTGTCGACCGACTGGCAAGCGACGCAGCGGTTGCCGCAGGACGACGCGGCTAAGTCACGCACCGACCGGCGACAGCTAGCCCTAGGTAAATCGCCCCGGCGCGAATATCAGCGGATCCACGCCCGGCGGTAGCTCCCCTCGCTGGAGAAGCAGCGCGGCCGACAGGGCTGCGGCTGCGGGCGCGGTCTGGATGCCGAAGCCGCCCTGCCCGGTGCACCAGAACAGCCCCGGCACGACCGGATCGAAGCCGAACACGGGGAGGCGGTCGGGAGCAAAACTGCGCAGCCCCGCCCATCGCCGCTCCACCGCCTCCACACGCCAGTCCACTGCGCCCTCCAGCCGATCGATCGCGATCGCCACATCGAGTTCGTCGGGCGCGGCGTCGCACGGATCGGTCGGGATCTCATCATGGGGGCTCAGCCACACGCGCCCGCCCGCTTCCGGCTTAAAGTAGAAGCTGCCATCCAAGGCAGCGACGTGCGGCAATCCGGCCGGGGCTGGTGGGTCGACCCGCAACTGCGCCATGGTGCGTCGGAACGGCGCGATCCCGAGCGGCCGCGCACCAAACACCTGAGCCACTGGATCCGCCCAAGCCCCGGCAGCGTTGACCACCAACTCTGCGACGAACCGCCCAGCCGCGGTCTCCAGATGCCAACGTCCGTCGGATCGGTCTGCGCTCCGTAGCCCGGCACTGGTGATCAAAATCGCACCCGCCCCGCGAGCGCGCGAGAGGCAGGACGCGTGAAGGCCGCCGACGTCGATGTAAGCGCAGCTCGGCTCCCATACTCCGACGCTCCAACCTTCGCGAATGCCCGGCACGTGGCGCGCCGGATCAACTGCTTCCAGCACAACCGAAGTGCCCGCGAACGCCGCCAGCAACGCATCGGCGGCGACCCGATCAGCCTCACGCCCGATATGGATGGAGCCCAGCGGCTGGAGAAATCCGCCCGCACGCAGGATCGGCCCGGATGCGCTGGTCAGCGGCTGGATGCCCGGCCCGCCATATGTTTCGGACCAGAACGCGGCCGATCGACCCGTCGCATGGTACCCCGGCGCGTCCTCGCCTTCCAGCAGCAGCACCCGAGCATGCGGCGCGAGCTCTGCGGCCAGGCTGGCACCCGCGATGCCTGCCCCGACAATAGCGACGTCGAAATTCATCCGCGTGGCACTCGCCGGTCCAGAAATGATCGAATGGCAGCGAAGGCGCGGGCGCGGGTAGGCTCTCCCTCGCGCAACAGCTCATGTGCCGCCTCGTTCCGAGCGAATCGGATCAACTCGCAATCGGGCAATCGCGCCGCCACGCGTCGTGCCGCGCGCGAGTCCACCAGCTTATCCCCGTCCGCGACCAGCATCAGCACGGGAGCCGTCACCCGCCCCAACCCCGGATGGCGCGCCAGCGCTGCGCCCGCGCGGAATGCTTCGACCACCCAGCCCCAACTTGGCGGGCCGAGCTCCAGTTCAGGGTTCGCGACATGCCACCATCGCTCGTCCTGCCCGCGGCTGTTGTCGAGAGTTAGCCGACGACGGCGGCGCGCAATCGAGTCGGGATCGGTGCTCCAACGCCAGGCACTGCGCGTCGGCTCGCCCCGTCGCAGCATCAGCATCGCGAGAGCGCCGCCGGCCCACGCCCCGATGGGGGAGCGCACCTGCACCATGGGCGCCGACAGGATCACCGCATCAGGATCGATAGTACCATCGGCCAGCGCCCGGAGCACGAAGTGACCACCCATTGAATGGCCTAACAGGACACGCGGCCCTGCCCTCTCCCGCGTCCACGCTCGCCAGAAAACGGCAAGATCGTCCACCATCGTGTCGAATCGGTCAGCATGGCCGACACGGGGGTTGCTGGCGAGCCGGCCGGACCCGCCCTGCCCGCGCCAATCGAACGACGTGACTGACCAGCCATCCGCCTGAAACTCGGCGATCTCGTCCAGGTACTTCTCGAACACGTCTGACCGCCCCGGCTGGAACAGCAGCCGCCCGCGCCCTGGCCCGTCAGCGGGCCAATCGAACCTGCGGTGTTTCCAGCCATCGGAAGCGAGCCAGTCCGTCACCCGCGCCTGAGGCGGCAGGGTGCGAAACGGAGCCGGGCTGATGGTCGTGTCCTGCTTCATCCGCTTGCGTGGTTACGGTTTGGCAAGCCCCCTCGTCTACGGTGTTCAACAATGGGGTGGAACAATCCGGCCGTCGCGCTGCTCGCGATCCTTGCTGCGCTGCTGTTGGCGGCCGCGGTCGAGGACGTGCGCGGGCGCACCATCTCCAACGGAAAGAATATCGCGATCGCGCTGCTCGCGCCCGCCTGGTGGTGGGCATCGGGGCTGACGCTCTGGCCGGACCTGTTCGTGCAGTTGGCTACTGCCGTGATCATCTTCGGATTGTTCATCGGCGTGTTCGCCGCCGGGTGGATGGGTGGCGGCGACGTCAAGCTGATCGGCGCGCTCGCCTTGTGGCTTCCGCTCGATTCGCTGTCGTGGATGCTGATCGCCATGTCGGTGATCGGCGGCGTGCTGACGATCCTGATGCTTGCACATCGATACGTCGCGCGTCGGAAGGCTCCGATCGAGGTTCCGTACGGGGTCGCCATCGCCTGCGCCGCGCTTCTCGCGATGCGTGAACCGATTCTTCACCACTTGTCGTGATGCTTAACGCTCACGCAACCGGGCCGCACAGGGCGCGCCCCAGGGGCATTTAAGGCATGGACACTCGCAAGGTCTTTCTCCTGGTTGGGGCGCTCGTCGTCGCGGGCATCACCGCGTTCATGGCGCGCACGCTGATCGCCGGCAGCGCGGCACCGCAGGCGGCGGCTGCCGGCGTCGTCGCCGCTCCGCCGATCGACGGGCCTGAAGTGCTGGTCGCCACCCGCGCCCTGCCCGTTGGCACGATCCTGGACGCCACGGCGCTGAAATATCAGCCCTGGCCCAAGGAGCTGGTCGACGGCGCCTACTTCCTCAAGGAAAAGACCGATCTCAAGTCGCTGCAGGGCACGGTGGTACGGTTCGCGGTAACGGCGGGCCAGCCGCTGACCCAAGGCGCCCTGGTAAAGCCCGGCGATCGCGGATTCCTGGCCGCTGCACTCGGCCCGGGCATGCGCGCCGTGACCATCCCGGTCCAGCAGCAGAACGCCGTGGCAGGGTTCATTTTTCCTGGTGACCGGATCGACTTGGTCTTAACCCAGTCGGTGTCGGGCGGCGGTGACGGCTCACCGCTCAAGGTTTCCGAAACCTTCATGCGCAACGTCCGGGTCCTCGCCACCGACCAGCGCACCGACAACACGCTGGGCGAGGACGGCAAGAGCAAGGTGCAGGTTTATGGCACCGTGACCATCGAGGCGACGCCCAAGCTCGCCGAGCAGGTGGCCGTCGCCCAGCAGCTCGGCACCATTTCGTTGTCGCTGCGGTCGATCGCGGACAACTCGTCCGAGCTGGAACAGGCAATCGCCTCCGGGTCGATCAAGGTGCCCGAAGGCGCCGATCCGAAGGCCGAAAAGGCAATGATGACCCAGCTAGCAAGCCAGCCGCAGACCGGCAACTCGACCTTTGTCACGGGCGCCGACGTGTCGCGCTTCGCCCGACGCTCCGTGCCGGGCAAGGGTGGCGACGCGAGCTTGGGCGCCGGACAAGTGCAGCCCGTGGCGGTTCCAAACACTGGCGGCACCGCGCCCGCCATCGGCCCGGTGGTCCGGATCGCGCGCGGCAACTCAGTCACCGTGGTTCCCGTGGGGGGTAAAAACTGATGCGTGTTAGCACCATGACGACCGGGCTCTCGCTCGCGTTGGCTCTTGCCGCGCCGGCCCTGGTCGCCGCCGCACCTGGCGGGCCGGCCACGCCGGCCACGGCCGCCGCCAGCACAGTAAGCGTGACCGGCACGCCGCTGGTCCAGATTAACACCGGCCGCGGCCGATTGGTGACGCTGGCCCGGCCAATGAGCGACCTGTTCGTGGCCGACGACAACGTCGCCGACGTTCAGGTTCGCTCGCCAACCCAGCTTTACATTTTCGGCAAGAAGTCAGGCGAGACGACGGTCAGCGCGACGACCAAGGGTGGCCAGGTAGTCTATGCCGCCACGGTCCGGGTCGGCCAGAACCTCGACTCGATAGGGTCCATGCTGGGCCTTGCGATGCCGGAAGCGCGGATCACCGCCACGCCAATGAACGGGCTTGTGCTGCTGACCGGCACCGTTGCCGCTCCGCAGGACGCGGCAGAGGTTGAGCGATTGGTCCAGGCCTATGTCGGCGACGGCACCAAGGTGCTGTCCCGCCTGCGCACCGCGACGCCGTTGCAGGTCAACCTGCAAGTCCGCTTTGCCGAGGTCCGCCGCAACTTCGCCAAGAATATCGGCGTGAACCTTCAGTCATTCGATGGAAGCAGCGGCTTCAGGTTCGGCATCGGTCAGGGCCGAGACGCAAGCCCATACGCCCCCAGGGGCGGTCTGTTCGTGGGCGGGGCCACCCCGACCGAGGGCAATACAGGGGTGACAAAAGGCTCGAATGGATCGACCTTCGGCCTTGCAGGGAAGCTACTAGGCCTCGACCTCTTGTCTGCGATCGACTTGGGCGAAACGACGGGACAGGTGTCGATCCTCGCCAACCCGAACCTGACAGCATTGTCCGGCGAAACCGGCACGTTCCTGGCCGGCGGCGAGGTCCCAATTCCGCTCAGCCAGGGCCTTGGCTCGATCTCCGTCGAGTACAAGCAGTACGGCGTTAGCCTGTCCTATACGCCGACGGTGCTGTCCGACGGCCGCATCTCGCTGCGCGTCCGGCCGGAAGTGTCCCAGCTCGACTATGCCAATGCGATCACCATGGGCGGCACCCGCGTGCCCGGCATCACCACCCGGCGCGCGGAAACGACGCTGGAGCTTGGTTCCGGCCAGTCGATGATGATCGGCGGCCTGTTGCAGAACCAGCAAGCGAACAATTTGGACAAGGCGCCGGGCATCGGCGACGTGCCGGTTCTCGGCGCCCTGTTCCGGTCGAACGCCTGGCAGCGCAACGAGAGTGAACTGGTGATCGTCATCACGCCGTATCTGGTGAAGCCGGTCAACAACCAGTCCGACATTGCTCTGCCCACCGATGGGATGAAGGCACCCTCCGACTTCCAGCGCGTCTTCGGTGGGGAGCTTGGCGGTGGCACGACCGGGGAGCGTCGTCCAGTGCCGACCCTGGCCGTGCCCGGTACGCCGATCGCAGCCGGTGCCGTCGCCCCGACCCGGCCGGTGCCCACCGCCGACCAGCGGCGCGATGAAAAGGCGCCCAACACTTCACGCAAGGGTGCGCCGATCGTCGCCCCCGGCTTCTCCAACTGATCGGGGCAAGATCACGATGAAGATGAAATCGTCCCTTCCCTTGCTGGTCCTGCCGGCGGTCCTCCTCGCAGGTTGCGCGGGCGGCACGCAGAACCGGGGCCTGGAAAGCGTCCACCAGCCCGTGGTGTCCCGCTCCGACTACCTGCTCGATCTGTCCACCATCGGCGGCCAGCTGGCGGCCGGTGAATCGCAGCGGCTGGCTGGCTGGTTCGGCTCCATGCGGCTCGGCTATGGCGACCACGTCGCGATTGACGATCCCGCCGGCGACGCGCTGACCGCGCGTGAACAGGTATCGACTGTCGTCGCCTCCTATGGCCTGCTGCTGTCGGACGAGGCGCCGGTTACGGCTGCCACGGTCAGCCCCGGCACGGTGCGCGTGGTGGTCAGCCGCATGCGCGCCGGCGTGCCGGGGTGCCCCGACTGGTCGCGCAACTCCAGTCACGACTTCGACCAGCATACCTCTTCGAACTTCGGTTGCGCGAGCAACACCAACCTGGCTGCCATGGTCGCCAGCCCGAACGACCTGGTCCGTGGCCAGTCGTCGGGCAACTACGACACCGCGACCGGTTACCGCGCGATCGATGCGTATCGAAAGGCCGCGCCCACCGGCGGTGGCGGCAACACGGTGAAGGCCGAGAGCGCGGGAGGTAAGTGATGAACGCACCCTGGAAACCCGCTGGCGTTGCCCATCGCGAGCCGTTCGTCGCATTCGTCTGCGACGACACCACTGTTGAAGCGCTGCGCCCGATCGCGACCGAGCTTGGCTGGTCGGCGGAGAAGATCAACAAGGGAGGCCTGCGCAACGCGGTCCAGACCCTGTCTGTCTCCGCCAGCCCGCAAATCCTGTTCGTCGATCTTGCCGAGAGCGGCGATCCGCTGAATGACATCAACGGCCTCGCCGAAGTCTGCGAGCCCGGCACGGTGGTGATCGCCGCCGGTCAGGTCAATGACGTGCGCCTGTACCGCGACCTTCTGGCGAGTGGCATCCAGGACTACCTGCTGAAGCCACTCCATCCCGATGTGCTGCGCGAATCCTTCAGCCACGCCCAGGCCATGCTGAACGCGCCAAAGCATACGGAGCAGGCGGTAGAGCGGCCCCATGTCGCGGTGGCCGTGATCGGCACGCGAGGCGGGGTCGGCGCTTCAACCGTGGCGAGCTCGCTCGCCTGGTTGATGAGCGAGAAGGAAGGGCGCTCCACGGCGCTCCTGGACCTTGACGTGCACTTCGGCACGGGGGCGCTCGCGCTGGACCTGGAGCCGGGCCGCGGCCTGACCGACGCGATCGAGAACCCTAGCCGCATCGACGGGCTTTTCATCGAGCGTGCGATGGTGAAGGCCTCGGAAAAGCTGGCGGTGCTGAGCGCCGAGGCGCCGATCAACGCGCCATTGGTCACCGACGGCTCTGCATTCTACCAGTTGCAGGAGGAGATGCGGGCAGCGTTCGAAGCAACCGTGGTCGACCTGCCGCGGCCCATGCTGGTTCAGCATCCGCACCTGATCAGCGACATCCAGGTTGCGATCGTGGTAACCGAGCTGACCCTTGCGGCGGCGCGCGACACGATCCGCATCCTGTCATGGCTGAAGTCGAACGCGCCAGGCACCCACGTTTTCACGCTGGCCAACAAGCTGCACCCGGGCGGACAGCTGGAGATCACGCGCAAGGACTTCGAGGGCTCGATCGAGCGCAAACTCGATTTCGCGGTTCCTTTTGACCAGAAGCTCGCGGCGCAGGCGGCCAAGCTCGGCAAGCCTTTGTCCGAGGCCGGCAAGAACTCCAAAACAGCAGCCCCGCTGGTCGAGCTCGCGCAAAAACTGGTCGGCGTCGCGGACGATGCAGGCGATGACGCGTCCGCGGACAAGAAGGGCGCTGGCAAGAAAGGCCAGTCGCTCATGGGCAAGCTCGATTTCAAGTCGATCATGCCCGGACGCGCCATCAAGAAGAAATGAAGGCTCGCCGCCCCGGCCATCGGGCGGCGCGGCATCGTGAAGGAACGGGCCAGGACATGAACATTGTGCCGCTGATGGTTGTCGCGCTGGGCGGGGTGCTGGTGCTCGGCATGATCGCCTTCGCCTTTGCCGGGCCCAACGCTCAGCGAGCCAGCAATCGCCGGCTCGGCGCCGTTCGTGAACGCCACAGCGTGACGCCCGTGTCGCTCGCAGACATGCAGCTTCGCCGGATAACGGCTTCGCGCGATACCAAGGTCGATCTAGCGTTTGGCAAGTTGCTGCCCAATAAGGCTCTGCTTGCAAAGCGGCTTGCCATGACCGGCAAGGCATGGACGGTCGGGCAATATGGCATGGCGACCGCCGGCATCGCGCTGGTTGTCGCGTTGCTGCTGACCATTCAAGGCATGCCGCTGGCCCTCGGGCTGCTCGCCGGCGCGGCGATGGGCGGCGGCATCCCCCACATGCTGGTTAGCTTTTTCATCAAAAAGCGCGTCACGAAGTTCACGGCAAAGTTTCCGGACGCGATCGAGTTGCTCGTCCGCGGCCTTCGATCGGGTCTGCCGATCACGGAAACCATGTCGGTGGTCGCAGCCGAGGTCGACGGGCCGGTAGGTGAAGAATTCCGGGCCGTGTCTGACAAGATGAAGATAGGACGGTCGATGGACGTTGCGCTCCAGGAAACTGCCGATCGCCTTGGCACGCCCGAGTTCCAGTTCTTCGTGATCACCATTGCAATCCAGCGTGAAACGGGCGGCAACCTGGCCGAGACGCTCGCCAACCTCGCCACCGTCCTGCGCCAGCGCGGGCAGATGAAGCTGAAGATCAAGGCAATGTCGTCCGAGTCAAAGGCATCGGCCTACATCGTCGGCGCGCTCCCCTTCATCGTGTTCGGCATGATCTACATGATCAATGGCGACTACATGCAGAACTTCTTCATCGACCAGCGGCTGATTGTCGCCGGTATCGGCGGCCTGATCTGGATGGGCATTGGTGCCGCTATCATGGCCAAGATGGTCAGCTTCGAGATCTAAGGCACCCACGCGATGGAAGCTCCTCACCCCACCCTGCTCGGCATCGACGTCCTTTGGGTCGCAACCCTGTTGTCCGGGGTCGCCGCCTTCGCCGTGATGCTTGCGATCTATGCGGTTACGACCGTGCGGGACCCCATGACGAAGCGGGTGAAAGCGCTGAACGATCGGCGCGAACAGCTAAAGGCAGGCATTACCGCCTCCACCAAGCGTCGCGCCAAGCTGGTTCAGCGGAATGACACGGCGGACAAGATGCGTTCGCTGCTATCGAGCCTGAAGGTGCTGCAGGACAGCCAGCTCAAGGTAGCGCAGCAGAAGCTGCTTCAGGCCGGCATCCGATCGAAGGACTGGGCGGTCGCGGTGATCTTCGGACGGCTGGTCCTGCCGATCGTGTTCGGCGGTATCATGCTGTTCTGGGTTTATGGAACCGACGGCTGGGCAGAATGGTCGCCACTCAAGAAATACGGAATCGTCGCCGCGTCGTTCATCCTGTCCTACAAGGCGCCTGACATTTTCCTGAAGAACAAGATCACCAAGCGCTCGGACGCGATCCGCAAGGGGCTGCCCGATGCGCTCGACCTGCTGGTGATCTGCGCCGAGGCGGGGTTGACCGTCGACGCCGCCTTTCACCGGGTCGCGCGCGAGCTGGGGCGCGCTTATCCGGAGCTTGGCGACGAGTTCACCCTGACCGCGATCGAACTGGGCTTCTTGACCGAGCGACGGCAGGCGTTCGAGAATTTGGCACAGCGGGTCGACCTGGACGCCGTCAAGGGCGTGGTCACCACCATGATCCAGACCGAGAAATACGGCACCCCGCTCGCGTCCGCCTTGCGCGTGCTGTCGGCAGAGTTCCGCAATGAGCGGATGATGCGGGCCGAGGAAAAGGCCGCGCGCCTGCCCGCAATCATGACGGTGCCGCTGATCCTGTTCATCCTGCCGACCCTGTTCGTGGTCATTCTGGGTCCGGCCGCCTGCTCGATCAACGACAGCTTCCTGCACCCCAGCAACTGAAGCGCATGCCGGCATCGGGTCTACTGCCGCCCCACCAAAGGGGCGCAGTCGATCAGAGAGGTGGGAATGGCGGGTAGGCGAGCGGAGCGGCCGCAGCGCCCGGCGAGCCGGCCGTCACGGCCGAGTAGATCGCAAGGCCGATCGGCGTTGAGGGGGCGACCTGGATAAGCAACTGGGCCGCGACCATGACGGCAATG
>Ga0210040_10006691_pt1 | contig 14252 bp, 13 predicted proteins | sample CryGeyCG12114_NA_FD_185462 | JGI IMG/M metagenome (GOLD analysis project Ga0210040, IMG submission 185462) | Groundwater microbial communities from aquifer - Crystal Geyser CG19_WC_8/21/14_NA (SPAdes) (version 2) | ecosystem: Environmental > Aquatic > Deep subsurface > Groundwater | place: USA... | reverse complement strand
CCCGCGACACCCTCACCATCGGCATCTCCCAGGCCACCGGCACCTTCCACCCGAACATCGAGAGCATGGCGGCGAAGTCCTACATCCTCGGCTTCGCGCGCCGCCCCCTCACCGGCCACGGCCCGGACTGGCGCCCCCTCTGCCTCGCCTGCGACATCTTCCCCACGCTGGAGAACGGCCAGGTCGCGCTGGAAACCACGCCCGACGGCAAGCCCGGCATGCGCGTCACCTGGCGCCTCCGCGACGACCTCCGCTGGGGCGACGGCCGCCCCGTCACCGCGGAGGACATGCGCTTCGCCTGGGAGGCCGGCCGCGCCTTCGAGACCGGCTTCGGCGGCGCCGAGTTCTACCGCTCGGCCTACGAGTTCCTCTCCGACGGCCCCCGCAGCGTCACGCTCCGCTTCGACAAGGTCAGCTTCGACGCCGGATCGGCCGGCGGCTTCGAGCCCCTGCCCGCCCATATCGACCGCCCGATCTGGGAAGCCGACCGGCGCAACTACCGCGCGCGGACCGCCTACGACACCAACACGACGAACCCCGCCCTCTGGAACGGCCCATACCGCGTCACCGCCGTCCAGCCCGGCGCCGGCGTCACGCTGGAGCGCAACGAGGCCTGGGCCGGACCTGCCCCCGCCTTCCGCCGCATCAACATCCGCGTGGTCGAGAACTCGGCGGCCCTGGAAGCCCAGCTCCTGGCCGGGCAGATCGACATGGTGGCCGGCGAGCTCGGCTTCTCGCTGGACCAGGCCATCGCGCTGGAGCGCCGCGCCCGCAACCGCTTCCGCTTCGAGTACCGCCCGGGACTCGTGTGGGAGCACCTGGACCTCCGCCTCGACAACCCCGTCCTCGCGGATGTCCGCGTCCGGCAGGCGCTGATGATGGCGATCGACCGCCCCAGGATCGTCGCCAGCCTGTTCGACAGCCGCCAGCCGGTCGCCGCCACCGCCATCCACCCCGACGACCCCATGCTGGACACGTCGCTCGCCCCCTGGCCCTTCGACCCCGCCCGCGCGGCCGCCCTGCTCGACGAGGCCGGCTGGCGCGCCGCGCCGGACGGCATCCGCCGCAACGCGGAGGGGGCCCGCCTCGCCATCGACCTCCAGACCACCGCCGGCAACCGTTCGCGCGAAACCGTGCTCCAGGTCATCCAGGGCCAGTGGCGCGCGGCGGGGGTGGAGGCCCGCATCGCCAACCAGCCGCCCCGCGTCCTCTTCGGCGAAACCCTTTCCCAGCGCCGCTTCCAGGGCGCCGTCCTCTTTGCCTGGATCAGCAGCCCCGAGAACGTCCCGCGCTCCACCCTGCACTCCGAGGAAATCCCAACCGCCGGGCGCAACTGGTCCGGGCAGAACTACCCGGGCTACCGCAACCCCGAGATGGACGCGCTCCTCGAAGCGCTGCCGCAGGAACTGGATGCGGAGAAGCGCCGCCCCCTCTGGGCCCGCCTCCAGGCCATGACCCGCCGCGACCTCCCGGCCCTTCCCCTCTGGCACCGGGCGGACGCGCATGTCTGGCCGCAATGGATCGACGGCATCCGCCCCACCGGCAACATGTCGCCCTCCTCCCTCTGGGTCACGGACTGGCGGGTGCGCTGACGTGCCCCTGATCCCATGATCCGCATGATCGCCGGCCGCCTGCCGCAGATCGCGGTCACCCTCGCCCTGCTCTCGCTCGCCGCCTATCTCGCCATCGGCGCCATGCCGGGCGACCCGATCTCGCTGGCCATGATGGCCGACCCGCGCCTCGGCCCCGACGACGTCGCCCGGATGCGCGCCCTCCACGGCCTCGACCAGCCCCTCCTCGCACGCTGGTGGGCCTGGGCGAGCGGCGTGCTGCGCGGCGAGTTCGGCTATTCCCGCCTTTTCGCCCGCCCCGCCGCCGAGGTGCTGTGGCCCGCGCTGCGCGGCAGCCTCGTTCTGCTCGGCACCGCGCTCGCCCTCGCCGCCACCCTCGGCGTCGCCGCCGGGATGCTGGCGGCGCTCCGTCCCCGCTGGCGCGGCGCGGTGGACGCCGCCGCGCTTCTCTCCCAGGCCCTGCCCGCCTTCTGGCTCGGCATCCTCCTGATCATCCTCTTCGCCGTCACCCTGGGCTGGCTCCCGGCGGGCGGCGCCCCTCAGGAAGGCGGCCTGGCGGAGGCCGCCCGCTTCCTGGTGCTGCCGGTGGCAACCCTCGCCATCGCCCACCTGGCCGCCTATGCCCGCCACACCGCCGCCGGCATGGCCGAGATCCTGCAATCCCCCTGGATCACCGCCGCCCGCGCCCGCGGCGCCGGCGAAGCGCGCATCGCCCTCCGCCACGCCCTCCCCAACGCCGCCGTGCCCCTGCTCTCCATTCTGGCGCTGGATGCCGGCGCCCTCGTCTCGGGCGCGCTGATCACCGAAACCGTCTTCGCCCGCCCCGGCATGGGCAAGCTGCTGACCGATGCGGTGATGGGCAACGACCACAACCTCGCCCTTCTCGCGCTCATGCTGGTCGCCACCACCACCCTGCTCGCGACCCTGGCCGCCGACCTCGCCCAGCGGGCGCTGGACCCTCGCCTCGGGCAGGGCCGGTGAAGGGCGGCGCGGGCGGCCACTGGCGGCTGCGCCTCGGCCTGGCCATCCTCCTCCTGCTGGCGGCCGCCGCGCTCGCCGCCCCCTGGGTGGCAGCCTGGCTCGGCGTCGATCCCGAGTTGCCGGACCTCCTCGCCCGGCAGGCCGGACCCTCCGCCGCCCATCCCCTGGGCACGGACGAGCTGGGCCGGGACATCCTGGTCCGGCTGCTGGTCGGCGCCCGCGTTTCCCTCGCCGTGGGCATCGCCGCGGCCCTCGCCTCCTCCGCCGTCGGACTGGCCGCCGGGCTGCTTGCCGCCTGGCGCGGCGGCTGGGTGGATGCGGCGCTGATGCGCCTGGCCGATGGCCTCCTCGCCCTGCCCGCCCTGCCGCTGCTGGTGCTGCTCGCGGCCATGGACCCCGCCGCGCTCGGCCTGCCCCGCGGCAGCGCCGTGGCGGACGTGCTGCGCATCGTCCTGATCCTCGCGATCTTCGGCTGGGTGGGCGTCGCCCGCCTGTGCCGCGCCGCGGCCCTTTCCGTGCTGGCACGGGACCATGTCCGCGCCGCCCGCGCCCTGGGCGTCGGCGAGGGCCGCCTGCTCCGCCGCCACGTCGCGCCGGCCCTGGCGGCGCCGCTGACGGTCGCGGGATCGCTCGCGGTCGCCGGCGCCATCCTGGCGGAAAGCACGCTTTCCTTTCTGGGCCTGGGCATCCAGCCCCCTTCCGCCTCCTGGGGGAACATGCTGGCCAACGCGCAGGACCTGGTCTTCAGCGCCCCCCTCGCGGCCCTCTGGCCGGGCCTCGCGATCGCCCTGGCGGTGGCCGGCGCCATGCTGGTGGCGGACGGGCTGCGCGAAGCGCGCCATCAGAGCTCCTGACGTCCCACGAGGTCACGAAAACGTTCATTTCCTTAACGCCGCATGAACTTGTACCCAGGCTCGCGATGTCTCAAAAAAGATACATCTGAGCATGGAGAACCAAAAATGCGACAGCAGAGGGCGCCCGCAGCCGCGGTTCCGGCATCTCTCCTTGTCCACCCGATACCCGCGCCTCGCTCCCGCCTCGCGCCGTCCTCCTCCACCATTCCGGGCCCGACCGCGGGGCAGGTGCTGTGGCGCATGGTGAAACTGGGGCTCTGGTGCCTCGCCGCCCTGCCGCTCGGCTTCCTCTCGCTCGCGGAGTTGCAGATCCTGGGCAAGCTCATCCTCTGCGGCCTCAGCTCGGCCATCGCCCTCTATGCCTCCGTGTGGCTCCTGCTCCTGTTCGGCGGCAGCCGCCTCCGCTGGACTGGAGCCTGACCCGGCCGCGCCAAAGGCGTGAACACGCCCTGAAGCGGCCCCCAAGCCGCGCAGGGACCGGCGATCAACCCAGTCTTTCCTCCGCGGCGAGCGGCGGCGGCTCGTGCACCGATACCGCCGGCAGCGGCCCCGTCCAGGCCGCCACCTGCACGAGGCAGGATTGCGCCGCGCAACCCTGCCCGAGCGACGATGTCCCGCGGTCCTGCGTCAGCACGTTCGGGTTCCCGTGAACGCAGAGCCGCCCTTCCGGCGTTTCCTGCGGATCCCACCACGCGCCGGTGGACATGGTGACCACCCCCGGCCGCAGGCCGTCATCCAGCGCCAGCCCCGCCAGCAGGGCGCCGCGCCCGTTGAACACCCGCACCACCTCCCCGGCCACCAGCCCGCGCGCCGCCGCGTCGTCCGGGTTCATGCGGATGGGCTCGCGCCCGTGCAACTTGCTGCCGCGCGCGGCGCGGGCGGGGTCGAGCTGCCCGTGCAGACGCGTGGCCGGCTGGTTGGAAAGAAGGTGCAGGGGATGCCGCGCGGTGTCCCCGCCCAGCCATTCCGCCGGTGCCCGCCAGACGGGGTGGCCGGGCACGGCGGGATCGCCGAAGCCCGCGATCGTCTCGGAATAAAGCTCCACCTTTCCGGAAGGCGTGGCCAGCGGCGAACCCTCCGGGTCCGCCGCGAAATCGGCGAAGCCAACGAAGTCGCGCTCAGGCCGGTCGAACTCCAGGTGCCCCGCCTCCCAGAAGCGGTCGAAATCCGGAACCTCCTCGCCCAGGGCGGCGCAGGCGCGGCGGAAGCGGTCGTAAAGGTGGCGCAGCCAGGCGCCCTCGTCGCGCTGGCCGGTGAAGCTGTCGCGGTATCCCAGCGCCTCCGCGATGTCGGCGAAGGCGTCGTGGTCGTTCCGTGCCTGTCCCTGCGGTGGCACGGCCTGGTGCATCGCGCGCAGGAAGCGGTCGCGGGATGAGCTGGCGATGTCGTTCCGCTCCAGCGTCGTGGTCGCCGGCAGCACGATGTCCGCGTGGCGCGCGAGCGAGGTCCACCAGGGCTCCGACACCACGATCGTCTCGGGGCGCGAAAAGGCGCGGGCCAGGCGGTTCAGGTCCTGGTGGTGGTGGAAGGGGTTGCCGCCCGCCCAGAACACCATGCGGATGTCCGGCAGCAGGATGTCCCGCCCGTTGTAGCGCAGCACCTCGCCCGGCCGCTCCAGCAGCTCCGTCACCCGCGCCACCGGGATCGCGGTGGTCACGGGGTTGCGGGTGGCGGGCAGGTTCACGCTGGGAAGGTCCCGCCGCGCGGTGCCGATGCCGTTGATGCTGCCATAGCCGAAGGCGACGCCCTGGCCGGGCTTGCCGATCCCGCCCAGCGCGCTGGCCAGGGCCACCAGCGCCCACCAGGGCTGCTCCCCGTTCTCGGAGCGCTGGGTGGACCAGGTGGCGGTGAGCATGGTCGGGGTCCGCGCCGCCTCCAGCGCCAGCGCGCGGATCGCCGCGGCCGGCACTTCGCAGAGCGGCTCCGCCCATTCCGGCGTCTTGGCCACGCCGTCCGCCTCCCCCGACACATAGGCGCGCAGCCGGTCCCACCCCACCGTGCAGCGATCAAGGAAGCCGCGGTCCTCCAGCCCCTCGGCCACGATGGCCTGGATCATCGCCAGCACCATGGCGGCGTCGCCGCCCGGGCGGATCGGCAGCCATTCGGCCCGCAGGAAGTCCGGCGCGTCGCCGCGCAGCGGGCTGATGTTGACGAAGCGGATGCCCGCCTCCGCCGCCTGGCGCATCAGCGGCACGTATTCATGCGCCCCCGCGCCGCCCGCCGTGACCAGCCCGTTCTTCAGCGGCAGCCCCCCGAAGCACAGCATCAGCCGCGCGTTGCCGATGATGCTGCGCCAGTCCGTCGCAGGCCCCGTCACGGGGTCGTTGGTGCCGAGCACGTGCGGCATCAGCGTCATGCCCGCGCCGTAGGAATAGTTCGTCACCTGGGAGGTGAAGCCGCCCCCCAGCCCGAGGAAGCGGTGCAACTGGCTGCGCGCGTGGTGGAACCGCCCCGCCGAGGCCCAGCCATAGGAGCCGCCGAGGATGGAGGCATCCCCGTGCTCCGCCCGCGTGCGCGCCACCTCCTCCGCCACCAGCCGCGTCGCCCGGTCCCAGGAAACCGGCACGAAGCGGTCGCGCCCCCGCGTCGCCCCCCGCCGCTCCCCCCGCAGCCAGCCCTCGCGCACATGCGGGCGATCGATCCGGCAGGGAGCGTGGACGATGTCGGGGATGCCCTCGATGAGGGAACCGGGAAAGGGATCGGGCGCGAAGGGGCGGATGCCGGTGACCCGGCCGCCCTCCACGACCGCGTCGAAGTAACCCCAATGCGCGGCCTGCGGCTTGATGACAGTCATGTGCCCCAGGATGCCCCCGCGACGCCCACCCGATCAATCGCCTCCCTCCCCGGGGCACCGCGGCGGAAACCCTGAAAAAGCACGGGCGTTCTGTTCTGTGACGCGCAACGGCCGCTCATGCCCTGCGCCTCCCTTCCTGGCGGGCGCCCAGGCCAAGTCCGCACCGCGCGGGCCGTCCCGCCCGCACAGGCCTCCAGTCAGGAAAGAACTCGCATGGATCCGAAGAACGACGCCCCGTCGCGCCGCGACGTCGTGGGCGGCCTCACCGCCGGCGCCGCGGCCATGGCCGCCGTCTCCACCCCCGCCAATGCCCAGGGCACCGCGAGCCCCCAGGCCACGCCGTCCCTTCCGCTGACGGTGAAGCGCGACCCGCGCGACCAGTACCCCCGCCCGCCCTTCAACCGGCAGACCCAGCCAGCGCCGGGCCTGGCCGGCAAGATGGAGCCCCGCCCCGACCACGGCGAAACCAGCTACCGCGGCACCGGCCGCCTCACGGGCCGGCGCGCCCTGGTGACGGGCGGCGATTCCGGCATCGGCCGCGCCGCCGCGATCGCCTTCGCCCGCGAGGGCGCGGACGTCGCCATCGGCTACCTCCCCCAGGAGCAGGAGGATGCCGACGAGGTGCTGAAGATCATCCGCGATGCCGGCCGCAAGGCCGTGTCCCTCCCCGGCGACATCCGCGACGAGGCCTTCTGCAACCGCATGGTCGAAACCGCCGTGCGCGAGATGGGCGGCCTGGACATCCTGGTGAACAACGCCGGCAAGCAGCAGGCCCAGAAGTCCATCGCCGACATCACCACGGAACAGTTCGACGCGACCTTCAAGACCAACGTCTACGCGCCGTTCTGGATCACCCGCGCCGCCCTGCCGCACCTGCAGCCCGGCGCCTCCATCATCATCACGGCTTCCGAGCAGGCCTACGACCCCTCGGCCATCCTGTTCGACTACGCCCAGACCAAGGCGAGCAACGTGAGCTTCGCCAAGTCCCTGTCCAAGCAGCTGGCCGAGCGCGGCATCCGCGTGAACGCGGTCGCGCCCGGCCCTTACTGGACCGCGCTTCAGCCCTCGGGCGGCGCGATGCCGGAGGCACTGACCGAGTTCGGCTCCAAGACCTCCCTTGGCCGCCCGGGACAGCCCGTGGAGATCGCGCCCATCTACGTCCTCCTGGCGAGCCAGGAGTCGAGCTTCACCACCGGCCAGGTCTTCGGCGCCTCGGGCGGCGGCGGCTTCCCCTGACCCAAACGACCCCGCCCCTGTCCAGGGGGCGGGGGCCCGAGCCTGCGCAAGGCACAGGAACGCCCCTGGCAGAGCCGCCGCCAGCGTGATCTGCTCGTGTTCCCATCTTGCAGGAGCAAGCCATGGCCAAAGGTCAGATGCGCAGCGGCCGGGAGCCCAAGAAGCCCAGGGCCGACAAGAAGCCCGCTCCCGCCTCGCCCTCGCCCTTCACGCAGCAGCCGCTGGCCAAGCGGCCGCCGCCGGTTCGCGAGGGAAGCTAGCGTCCGCAACGCGAAACGAAACAAGAATGGCCGGGGGAACGCTGTTCCCCCGGCCATTCCTCATTTTCGTCAGGGCCGGAGTGCGGCGGCGGGCCTTCAGCAGCCCTGCCGCGCCTCCGGTGGCCGGACCACCTAAACCCCGCGTCCACGCCCCATGAAGTTCATGACCAGCATGATGATGAACAGCACGATGAAGATGTAGAACAGGATCTTCGCGATCCCGACCGCCGCGCCGGCGATGCCACCGAAGCCGAGCACCCCCGCGATCAACGCGACCACAAGGGCGATGATCGCCCAACGCAGCATGCTACCCTCAGCCATGGGACCTCCGTGTCCAAATGTGACGACGAGAGAACCTTGACGGCGTTGACAAGTTGCGATGCCTTCCTACGCCAGTATGCGGCGCGCGCCCTCCGCCATGACGCGCATCCCGAGCGCCAGGTCCTCCTCCGAGGTATCCTCCGTCCAGTGATGGCTGATCCCGTTGATGGAGGGCACGAACATCATCGCCGCCGGCATCACGCGCGCCAGGTATTGCGCATCGTGCCCTGCCCCCGACGGCATGCGCTGCCAGCGCCCGGGAGCCAGCGCCTCCGCCGCATCCGCCAGCGCGTCCTGCAACGCGGGGTCGCTGACGGCGGGCGTGGAGAGCGACATCGCCTCCAGCACCGCCGGACAGCGCTCGCGCCGATTGCTCTCGGCCACGCAGCGGCGCAGCACCGCCTCCAGCCGCCGCAGCACCTCGATGTCCACGTCCCGGTACTGGAACAGGATCTCCGCGCCGCCCGGAATAATGGAGGGCGCGCCCGGTGACAGCGCGATCCGCCCGGCCGTCCAGACCGTGCGCTCGGCGCAGTGGCGCGGGAACTCCTCGTCGATCATCGCCAGCAGCCGCACGGCGGTGAGCCCCGCGTCGCGGCGCTCCGCCATGGTGGTGGTGCCGGCGTGGTTCTGCTCCGCACGGCGGTGAGCCCCGCGTCGCGGCGCTCCGCCATGGTGGTGGTGCCGGCGTGGTTCTGCTGCCCCTCGATCGTGATCTTCCACTGCCAGATGGCGACGATCCCCGTCACCACCCCGATCCCCAGCCCCTGCCCCTCGAGCTGCCGCCCCTGCTCGATGTGCATCTCGAGAAAGGCGCGGTAGCGGTCGCGCTCCACCTGCACCCGCGGCCGCCCCTCCAGCCCGGCCTCGCGCAGGGCGTCGCGCAGCGGCTTGCCGTGGTAGCGGTTGGACAGGCCGTCGATCTCCTTCTCCTCCAGGATGCCGGTGAAGGAACGGCTGCCGATGAAGCTGCCGTAATGCCCCTCCTCGTCGGCGAACACCGCGACATCCACCGGCAGGCCGGAGGCCGCGAGGTGAAGCGCCGCCACGCAGCCCAGCGCTCCGTCCAGCCAGCCCGCTTCGTTCTGGCTTTCCAGGTGGCTGCCCGCCAGCAGGTGCGGGCCCGGCTTGGGGTTGCGCCCCAGGATGTTGCCGATCCCGTCGATCCCGGCCTCCAGCCCCTCCTCCCGCAGGCGGGAGACGAACCATTGCCGCGCTTCCATGTCCTGGGGGGAAAAGGTCGGGCGGTGCACGCCGCTCCTGAACTGCCCGAAGCGCCGGAGCGCGTGGAGGTCCGCCAGGAAGCGATCCGTGTCCACCTTCATGCCTGCCATTCCCTGTCGCGGTTGCGGCGCGGAGCCTAGATCGGATCGCGCCCGCGCGGTATCCGCCCGCAGCCCCGGCGCTTCCGGTGGCGGAGGGCGCCCCCATCTCCGCCGCACGCTTGCCCTCCCCGGGCGGAAGGGCTACCCGCCCCCGCCCTCCCCTGATCGGCCCATTCCCCTGTCCCCCTCCCTCCGCCCCCTCTCCACCGCCGACTTCGCCTTCGACCTTCCGGACGCGCTGATCGCCCAGGGCCCGGCCCGCCCGCGCGATTCCGCGCGGCTGCTGCGCGTGGCCGATCCGCCGGAGGACCGCGCAATCCGCGACCTGCCGGACCTGCTGCGCGACGGCGACCTGATGGTGGTGAACGACACCCGCGTGATCCCCGCCCGCCTCCGCGCCCGCCGCGGAGAGGCCCGCATCGAGATCATGCTCAACCGCGCGGAAGCGGACGGCACCTGGCATGCCCTGGTCCGCAACGCCCGCAAGCTCCGCCCCGGGGACGTGCTGTCCATCGAGGGCGCGCCCGAACTGGCCCCCCGCGTGGTGGACCAGCCCGAGGGCGGCGCGGTCCGCCTGGACTTCGGGCCCGACCAGGCGGCGCTGGCCGCCGCCCTGGAGCGCGCGGGCGAAATCCCCCTTCCCCCCTACATCGCACGCCCCGAAGGCCCCCGCCCGGAGGACCGCGAGGACTACCAGCCCATCTTCGCCCGCACCCCCGGCGCCGTCGCCGCCCCCACCGCGAGCCTGCACTTCACCCCCGAACTCCTGGCCGCGCTCGACGCCCGCGGCGTCGCCCGCACCACCCTCACGCTGCATGTCGGCGCCGGCACCTTCCTGCCGCTGCGCGGAGAGGACCCGCGCGCCCAGCACCTGCACGCCGAATGGGGCGAGGTGACGGAGGACGCCGCCCGCGCCATCAACGAGACCCGTGCCCGGGGCGGCCGCGTCGTCGCCATCGGCACCACCGCGCTGCGCCTGCTGGAAACCGCGGCGCGCGAGGACAACATCATCGCCCCCTTCCGCGGCCTGACGGACATCTTCCTGCTGCCCGGCCACCGCTTCCGCGGCGCCGACCTGCTGCTGACCAACTTCCACCTGCCCCGGAGCACGCTCTTCATGCTCGTCTGCGCCTTCGGCGGAACCGGGCGGATGCGCGCGGCCTATGCCCACGCCATCGAGGCCGGCTACCGCTTCTACTCCTACGGCGACGCCTGCCTCATCGGGCGCGACGACGCCGAGGCATCGGCATGAACGGCCCGCTGAGCTTCACCCTCCAGGCCCGCGACGGCGGCGCCCGCGCCGGCACCCTGCACACGGCCCACGGCGATGTCCCCACCCCCGTCTTCATGCCCGTCGGCACCGCCGGCACCGTGAAGGCGATGACGGCCGATGCCGTGCGCTCCACCGGCGCCCGCATGGTGCTCGGCAACACCTACCACCTCATGCTCCGCCCCGGCGCCGAGCGCGTCGGCCGCCTCGGCGGGCTGCACAAGCTGATGGACTGGCACGGCCCCATCCTGACGGATTCCGGCGGCTTCCAGGTCATGTCGCTCTCGGGGCTCCGGAAGATGGACGCCGACGGCGTCACCTTCCAATCCCACATCGACGGCAGCAAGCACCGCCTGACGCCGGAGCGCTCCATCGAGATCCAGCACCACCTCGATGCCGACGTCACCATGTGCTTCGACGAGTGCACCCCCTTCCCCGCGACGGAGGAGCAGGCCGCGTCCAGCATGCGCCTCTCCATGCGCTGGGCCGCCCGCTCGCGCGAGGCCTTCCGCCCGCGCGACGGCTACGGCCTCTTCGGCATCCAGCAGGGCAGCACCTTCGAGAGCCTGCGGGCCGAGAGCGCGCGGGCCCTGACGGAGATCGGCTTCGAGGGCTACGCCATCGGCGGCCTCGCGGTCGGCGAGGGCCAGCAGGAGATGTTCCGCACCCTCGACTTCTCCGTGCCCATGCTCCCGCAGGAAAAGCCCCGCTACCTCATGGGCGTCGGCACGCCCGCCGACATCATCGGCGCCGTCGCCCGCGGCGTGGACATGTTCGACTGCGTCATCCCCACGCGCTCCGGCCGCACCGGCCGCGCCTATACCAGCCGGGGCGTGATGAACATGCGCAACGCCCGCCATGCCGACGACGCATCGGCCATCGACCCGGAATGCGACTGCCTGGCCTGCGTCAGGCATTCGCGCGCCTATATCCAGCACCTCATCAGGGCGGAGGAGATGCTCGGCCCGATGCTGCTGACCTGGCACAACATCCGCTACTTCCAGACCCTCACCGCGCGGCTCCGCGCCGCCATCCTCGAGAACCGCTTCGACGCCGAGGCCGCCGCCATCGCGGCGAAGTGGGAAACCACCGCCCCGCCCGAGCCGCCCTCGAAGGAGGAGACGACATCATGAACCACGACGTTTCCGGCCTCACCCAGCTCGGCCAGCACACCACACAACCGCAAACGCCCGAGCAGGCGGTGCTGGAGCGCGTGCCCAACCCGCACAAGGGCACGCACTACGTCGCCCGCTTCACCGCGCCCGAGTTCACCTCGCTCTGCCCGATCACCGCGCAGCCCGACTTCGCGCATCTCGTGATCGACTACATCCCCGGCGACTGGCTGGTGGAGAGCAAGAGCCTCAAGCTCTATCTCACCGCCTTCCGCAACCACGGCGCCTTTCACGAGGCCTGCACCATCGACATCGCCAAGCGGCTCGCGGACCTGCTCCAGCCGGTGTGGCTCCGCATCGGCGGCTACTGGTACCCGCGCGGCGGCATCCCGATCGACGTCTTCTGGCAGACCGGCGCGCCCCCTGCCGGCGCCTGGATCCCCGACCAGGGCGTGCCGCCCTATCGCGGCCGCGGATGACGGACCCGCGCGCGCTCATCCGCGACGAAGCCCTGCGCCTGGGCTTCGACGCGGTCGGCTTCGCGCGCGCGGAACTCGGCCCCGAGGTGCGCGACCGCCTGGCGGATTTCCTCGCCGCCGGGATGCACGGCGAGATGGGCTGGATGGAGGGCCGCACCGACCAGCGCGCGCACCCGCGGGCGCTCTGGCCCGAGGCCCTCTCGGTCGTCTCCCTCGGCCTCTCCTACGCCCCCGCCGACGACCCGCTGGCCACCCACGCCCATCCCGATCGCGGCACCATCAGCGTCTACGCCCGCCACCGCGACTACCATGACCTCGTGAAGTCCCGCCTGAAGGCCCTCGCCCGCTGGATGGTCGCGCGCTTCGAGGCTCCCGGCGTGAAGGTCTTCGTCGACACCGCCCCAGTTTCCGAGAAACCCCTCGCCCAGCAGGCCGGCCTCGGCTGGCAGGGCAAGCACACCAACCTCGTTTCCCGCGCCCACGGCTCCTGGCTCTTCCTCGGCGAGGTCTACACCACCCTCGCCCTCGAGCCCGACGCCGCGCATGCCGACCGCTGCGGCACCTGCACCCGCTGCCAGGTGGCCTGCCCCACCGACGCCTTTCCCGCGCCCTACCGCCTCGATGCGCGCCGCTGCGTCTCCTACCTCACCATCGAGCACCGCGGCCCCATCCCCGAGGACCTCCGCCCCCGCCTCGGCAACCGCATCTACGGCTGCGACGACTGCCTGGCCGTCTGCCCCTGGAACCGCTTCGCGGCACCAACCACCGTTCCCGGCCTGATCGCGCGCGACGACCTCACCGCCCCACGCCTCGCCGAACTCGCCTCCCTCGACGACGCCGCCTTCCGCGCGCGCTTCTCGGGCTCGCCCATCAAGCGCGTCGGCCGGGGCCGGTTCGTGCGGAACGTGCTGAACGCCATCGGCAACTCGGCCGATCCTTCGCTGCTCCCCGCGGCGCAGGCCCTGCTTGGCGACGACGATCCCGTGGTGGCCGACAGCGCCCGCTGGGCCGCCGCCCGCCTCGCCTCAACCCCTCAGGTCAGTTCCACGGCATAGCGGTGCCCGCGGGTATCCAGGCGCGACACCCGCATCTCCACGGCCCGTCTCGCGGCATCGAAGGTCACGCGCTCGATCAGCAGCAGCGGCGTTCCCACCGGGCAGCCCAGCACGGCCGAATCCGCCTCGGTGGCGGTTGTGGCCGAAAGGCTCTCCTCCAGATGCACCACGATGATCCCGTGGGCCGTCCGGTAATGCACGTAGATCTCGGATCCGAGCTGATCCGGGGCGAGCGGCAGGGAGAAGCCGGGGAAAAGCTCCGCCGGCAGGGTGATCCGCTCGGCGATGCGGGGTTCGCCGCCGAGATGCCGGCTGCGGTCGACCCGGTGCACGGGCGTGCCCGGCTCCAGCTGCAGCACCGCCGCCTCCTCGGCGGTGGCCGGGCCGGTGGAAACCCCCGTGACGAAGGTTTCCGGGTCGGCCGGCTGCCCGTCCAGCGTGCGAACGCGGAAGAACAACCCCAGCGCCTGCCGGCTGGTCTGCCGCGCCACATAGGTGCCCCGCCCCTGCCGCCGCTCGATCAGGTGGCGCCGCTCCAGCCCCCCCAGGGCTCGGCGCAGCGTGCCCGGGGATACGCCCAGCTCATGCGCCAGCTCCGGCTCGGCCGGCAGGGCCTGACCGGACTTCCAGGCGCCCGAAACGATCCGCTCGTTCAGGATGGCTTCGACCTGGGCGTAAAGAGGCCGGGGATCCGGCCGGCGCAGGTCACTCACAGGACATTTCCGGAATACATGGCAGCCACCATCCTACCATTGGCACTCCATCGGAGGCGAGAGGACCCCTTTGCAGCGAAAACGATCTGCGGCTGCCGCGTCCGGCAGCAGAACTGTCTTGTGTCTTATAGAGGACCATGCGAAACCCTCGCGTCCGCCGTCAAAGACGGGCCGGGTTTGGGGTAGGAAACAATAGGGGACGACGCAGGTTCCGCTGCGTTTGGCACCGGGCATCGTTATGCCGCAGGCGCCGGGCGGGCCGCGTCGTCACCCACAATTCC
>Ga0210040_10006690_pt1 | contig 14252 bp, 10 predicted proteins | sample CryGeyCG12114_NA_FD_185462 | JGI IMG/M metagenome (GOLD analysis project Ga0210040, IMG submission 185462) | Groundwater microbial communities from aquifer - Crystal Geyser CG19_WC_8/21/14_NA (SPAdes) (version 2) | ecosystem: Environmental > Aquatic > Deep subsurface > Groundwater | place: USA... | reverse complement strand
AGGCGCCGGAGGGCTGAGCGGCGCGGCCGGTCGCGGACGCTGCGGCGCGCCGCTGCTGGCATGATGGCGGCGAGCGCAGCCGCACCGGCCGCCGGCCCGCACCGGGCCCCTGGCCGCGTCGCACCGTCCGCACCAGACCGCCGCACCAGAGCGCGCCACCGGACCAGCCGGGGCGCGGCGAGGAGGACCCCCATGGCCGAGCGCACGCAGAGCCGGGAGCAGGCTCCGGGGCAGCAGCACGAGCCGCAGCTGCCGCCGCACTCGGAGGACCACGGGCACAGCCTCGCCGCCTGGGTGGGCGTGGGGATCTGCATCGTGGGCGCGTTCATCGCCTCGCTCGCGGTCGTCTTCACCATCTGGTGGATGTTCGCGGCCGGCATCGTCATCGGCCTCATCGGGCCCCTCGTCGGCAAGGTGCTCGCCGGGAAGGGCTACGGGGCCGGTTCGCCGAAGCAGTCCTCGGACGACGCGGGCGACACCCCCCACGACCGTCGCGGCACGAGCGACCGGTCCTCCCGGGCGGGCACCGACACGGCGCACGGTCCGCGCTGACCGGGCGCCGGGTGCGGGGCACGGCGGCCGGGCCGGCAGCGCGGTCGCTCGACCACCGGGTGCCCCGGCGCTGGCCACCGCTGGTGCTGGGTGCCGCGGGTGCCGCCTCTCTCGCCGCCGTCCGGCTGCGCGACCCGCACGTCCCCGGCAGCTGGGGGGCGTGCCCCGTCCTCGCCCTCACCGGTCTGCCGTGCCCCGCCTGCGGCGGGCTCCGGGCCGTCTTCGACCTCCTGGCCGGGCAGCCGCTGGCCGCCCTGGGCAGCAACGCCCTCGGCGTCGTGCTCGTGGTGGGGGCGATCGGCGTCTGGACCGCCTGGTCCCTCGCGGCGGTGCGCCGGAGGCCCCTGCGCCTGGTCGACGCCGTCACCGACCGGCGCGCGCTGGCGCTCGCGCTCGCGCTCGTCGCCTTCACGCTCGTCCGCTGGCTCCCCGGCGCTGCAGCCGTCCTCGGCCCCTGACGCGCGAGCCCCGCGGACGCCGCAGCCCCCCGGACCAGGCTGGTCCGGGGGGCTGCGGCGTGCGGAGAGGGCGTCAGCCGAAGAGGTCCTGCGCCTGCTCCTCGGCGCACTGCTGCGCCGCGGCGCCCTCGAGGCCCTGGCACTCCTGCAGCGCCGGGCCCAGCAGGCTCACGCCCACGGCGATCAGGACGACCGTCAGCACGCCGAGCACCAGCGAGATGATCGACAGGACCAGGCCGGTCGTCGCCACGCCCTTGTTGGTCGCCTCGCCCCGGCTGGCGCGGCGGCGTCCCATCACCCCGAGCACGATGCCGACGATGCCGATGACGACGGCCGGGATGCCCGCCAGGACGAGGCCCACGCACACCGAGAGCAGCGCGATGACGCCGACGACCAGCGCGGCCACGCCCAGACCGTTGCGCGGCTCGGCGCGCCCGCCGTCGTAGGCGGCGCCGTCCCCCCCGTAGCGGCCGACCTCGGGGCCGCCCGCGGGGCCGTACCCGGGCTGGGCCGCGCCGTACCCGGACGGGGCCTGGCCGTACCCGGGCTGCCCCTGGCCGTACCCGGGCTGCTCCTGGCCGTAGCCGGAGGGTGCGTCGCCGTAGCGGGGCTGCTCCGGCGGGCGGTCGCCCGACGGCTCCTGGCCGTAGCGCGGCTGGTCGGGGTCGTTCGGGGTGCTCACGGGTGGCCTCCTGGGTGGGCCCCGGAGGAGCCCGTCGTCGGGGGTCTGGCTGGCGGACCGGACGGCGTGCCCCGGCCACCGCCTCAGGGCGGTGCCCCGACCGTAACGGGGCCGCCGCGGGCCCGCCGTGCGGCGCGCTGCGGCCGGGGCGACGTCCTGGTCCCCGGGCCGCGCCCCCAGCACCGCGCGCGCCCGCACCACCGCGCGGGCCCCCGGGGGCGCCGAGGGGCCGGCTGCCACGCACTACAGTCCTGCCAGCGGTGGACCGGGTGCGCCCGGCCTCGCTCCCGCGCCGGCGGTGCTCGAGTCGGCGCGGGCGCACCGCCGCCCACCTCGACCGCGGCCCAGCGAAGGAGCCCCTCTCGTGAGCGTGCTCGACGACATCCTCGCCGGCGTGCACGCCGACCTCGCGGAGCGCCAGGCGACCACCGGCCTGGACCAGCTCAAGGAGCGCGCCTCGCGCCGGCCCGACGCCCTGGACGCCGTGGAGCGGCTGCGCCGGGTGGACGGCGACGAGGACCGGGGGGCGGTCAAGGTCGTCGCCGAGGTCAAGCGCTCCAGCCCGAGCAAGGGCGCGCTGGCGGCGATCGGCGACCCGGCGGGCCTGGCCCGCGACTACGAGGCCGGGGGCGCGTCCGTCATCAGCGTCCTGACCGAGCGCCGCCGCTTCGGCGGCAGCCTGGAGGACCTCGACGCCGTGCGGGCGGCCGTCGACGTGCCGGTGCTGCGCAAGGACTTCATCACCTCCTCCTACCAGGTGTGGGAGGCGCGGGCCCACGGGGCGGACGTCGTGCTCCTCATCGTCGCCGCCCTCGAGCAGCCGGCGCTGGTCTCCCTCGTCGAGCGGGTCCACTCGCTCGGCATGACCGCCCTGGTCGAGGTCCACGACGTCGACGAGGTCGCCCGCGCCGTCGACGCCGGCGCGCGGGTCGTCGGGGTCAACGCCCGGGACCTGCGCACCCTGCAGGTCGACCGCGCCACGTTCACGACGGTCCGCCCCGCCGTCCCCGACGGCGTGGTCGTCGTGGCCGAGTCGGGCGTGCGGGGCTCCCACGACGTCTTCGACTACGCCCGCGCCGGCGCCGACGCCGTCCTGGTGGGCGAGGCGCTCGTCACGGGCGGCCACCCGCGCTCGGCGGTGGCGGACCTCGTCGCCGCCGGCAACCACCCCTCCACCAGGGCAGGACGCGCATGAGCACCGGGACACCGCCCCGCGAGCCGCTCGCCCCGTCGTCTCCCGGGCTCTCGGAGGGCGCCGCCCTCCGCAGCGCCGTGGGCCCCTACTTCGGGGAGTTCGGCGGCCGCTTCGTCCCCGAGGCGCTCGTCGCCGCGCTGGACGAGCTCGACGCCGCCTTCGCCCAGGCGTGGGCCGACCCCTCCTTCCGGGCCGAGCTGGACGAGCTGCACCGCACCTACACCGGGCGCCCGAGCGTCCTCACCGAGGCGGCCCGCTTCGCCGCTCACGCCGGCGGCGCGCGCGTGCTGCTCAAGCGCGAGGACCTCAACCACACGGGCTCGCACAAGATCAACAACGTCCTCGGGCAGGCGCTCCTGACCAAGCGCATGGGCAAGAGCCGGGTCATCGCCGAGACCGGCGCGGGCCAGCACGGCGTCGCGACGGCCACCGCGGCCGCGCTCATGGACCTCGAGTGCGTCGTCTACATGGGCGAGCGCGACACCGAGCGGCAGGCGCTCAACGTGGCGCGGATGCGGCTGCTCGGCGCGGAGGTCGTCCCGGTCACCACGGGCTCGCGGACCCTCAAGGACGCGCTCAACGAGGCCATGCGCGACTGGGTGGCCCACGTCGACGACACCCACTACCTGCTGGGCACGGTGGCCGGCCCGCACCCCTTCCCGACGATGGTCCGCGAGCTGCACCGCGTCATCGGGGACGAGGCGCGCGAGCAGGTCCTCGAGCTGGTCGGCCGCCTGCCCGACGTGGTCGTGGCCTGCGTGGGCGGCGGGTCGAACGCCATGGGGATCTTCCACGCGTTCCTCGACGACCCCGAGGTCGCGCTGCTCGGGCTGGAGGCCGGCGGCGACGGCGTCGCGACCGGGCGGCACGCCGCCTCGATCACGGGCGGCGCCCCCGGCGTGCTCCACGGCGCCCGCTCCATGCTCCTGCAGGACGAGGACGGCCAGACCGTCGAGTCGCACTCGGTGAGCGCGGGCCTCGACTACCCGGGCGTGGGCCCGGAGCACGCCTGGCTCGCCGCGACCGGCCGGGCGCAGTACCGCCCCGTGACCGATGACGAGGCGATGCAGGCCATGCGCCTGCTGTGCCGCACCGAGGGGATCATCCCCGCCATCGAGAGCGCGCACGCGCTGGCGGGGGCCCTGCAGGAGGGCCGCAGGCTGGGGCCCGACGGCGTCGTCCTCGTGAACCTCTCGGGCCGCGGCGACAAGGACGTCGACACCGCCGCGCGCTGGTTCGACCTCGTGAGCGAGGAGGACCTCGTCGCCTCCGAGGAGCTGCGCACCGACATCGCCGACGAGGGCGTCCACGAGGGGCCGGACGTCGTCGCGGGCGGGGACCCGCAGGACGAGGGGGTGCCCGAGCAGGGCCCCGGCTCGCGCGCCGAGCGGGGCGACCGGTGAGCGCCGCCGCCGCGACGACGCCGGTCGCCACCGGCGCGGGGGGCGCGGGCACCAGCCGCACGGCTGCCGCGCTCGACGCCGCCCGGGCCCGCGGGGGCGCCGCGCTCGTCGGCTACCTGCCCGTCGGCTTCCCCGACCTCGCCACCTCCGTCGAGGCGGCGCGGGCGATGGTCGCGGAGGGCGTCGACGTCGTCGAGCTCGGCCTGCCGTACTCCGACCCCGTCATGGACGGCCCCGTCATCCAGGCGGCGGCGCAGGCCGCCCTGGAGGGCGGCTTCCGGGTCCGCGACGTCCTGACGGCGGTGGAGCAGGTCGCCGCCACCGGCGCCGCGGTGCTCGTGATGACGTACTGGAACCCGGTCGTCCGCTACGGGGTGGACGCCTGGGCGCGCGACCTCGCGGCCGCCGGGGGAGCGGGTCTGATCACGCCCGACCTCATCCCCGACGAGGGCGCCGACTGGCTCGCCGCCTCGGCCGCCCGCGACCTGGACCGCGTCTTCCTGGTCGCCCCCTCCTCGACGCCGGCCCGCCTCGCCAGCACGGCCGCCGCGTGCCGCGGCTTCGTGTACGCCGCCTCCACCATGGGCGTGACGGGCGTGCGCGCGGCGGTGGGCAGCGGCGCCTCGCGCCTGGTCCAGGACACCCGGGCCGCGGGCGCCGAGCGCGTCTGCGTGGGCCTCGGCGTCTCGACGGGCGACCAGGCCGCCGAGGTGGCGGGCTTCGCGGACGGCGTCATCGTCGGGTCCGCGCTCGTGCGGGCCCTCGGCGACGGCGGCGTCCCGGCCGTCGGCGCCCTGGCCGCCGAGCTCTCCGCGGGGGTGCGGCGGTGACCGGCGCCCTCGCGGCCGCGCCGGCCGCCCTGGCGTCGGTGCAGGCGGCGGTGCTGGCCTCCATCCCGGGCCCCTCGCAGGGGGTCTGGCACCTGGGGCCGGTGCCCGTCCGCGCCTACGCGCTGGCGATCATCGTCGGCATCGTCCTCGGCGTCGTCGTGGCCGAGAGGAGGCTCCGCGCCCGCGGAGGACCCCCCGGCGCGGTGGTCGACATCGCCGTGTGGGCGGTGCCGTTCGGCATCGTGGGGGCACGGATCTACCACGTGCTGTCCTCCCCGGACGCCTACTTCGGCGAGGGGGGCGACCTCGTCCGCGCCCTCTACGTCTGGGAGGGCGGACTGGGCATCTGGGGTGCCATCCCCGCGGGCTTCCTCGGGGCCCTGATCGCCATCCGGCAGCTCGGCCTGCGGGTCGGCGTGGTCGCCGACGCGATGGCGCCCGGCCTGCTCCTGGCGCAGGCCGTCGGCCGGGTGGGGAACTACTTCAACCAGGAGCTCTTCGGCAGGCCGACCGACCTGCCCTGGGGCCTGGAGATCGACGCGGCGCACCGCCCCGCCGGCTACGCCGACTCCGCGACCTTCCACCCGACCTTCCTCTACGAGGCGCTCTGGTGCCTCGTGGCCCTCGGCCTCCTGCTGGTCCTGGAGCGGCTGCTCCAGCTCGGGCACGGGCGGGTCTTCCTGACGTACGTGCTCCTGTACGTCGTCGGTCGCGGCCTGATCGAGACCCTGCGGATCGACCAGGCCGAGATCGTCGGGGGCCTGCGCCTGAACGTCTGGACGTCCGTCGTGGTCGGCCTGCTCGCGGTGCTCGGCCTCCTCGTCAGCGCCCTGCGCCATCCCGGCCGGGAGGCCACGGCCCTGCGGCGACCGTCCCCGGACGAGGCGGGGGACGCCGCGGAGGTCGAGGCGCTCGACGCCGGCGCCGACCCCGAGGACGCGGCCGAGGAGGGCCGCCGCGCCGCGGCCCGGGCCGCGGAGGAGGAGGCCGGGGACCGCGCCCCCGACGACGTCGGAGCCCGCGCGGGGGACGGCGAGGACCGCCGGGTCTGACGCGTCCCGCGCACCCCTCGGTCACGCTCCGGCCACGGTCGGGCGGTGGTGGGCGCGGTCGCCGGCGACGGCGGTCTCGCGGGGTGGATCTGCCCCCGGGACGCCGCGGGGCGCGGTGTACCTTTTCCCGACCCGGGGCCGACGACGTCCCCTCCCGTCCCCCCGTCCCACCGCACGGTGGGGCACGTCGACCGCTGCGGCGGTCCCGTGAGGATGGTGCGACGCATGACGACCTCCCCGAGCCAGCAGCAGCGAGACGCCCGAGACGACCGCGGGTCGCAGCCGTCCCCGGCCACCGGCCCCGCCCCCCAGGGCCTGTACGACGGGCGCCACGAGCACGACGCCTGCGGCGTCGCGTTCGTGGCCACGCTCCGGGGCGAGCCCGGCCACGACATCGTCGACGCCGCGCTGACCGCCCTGCGCAACCTCGACCACCGCGGGGCCGTCGGCGCCGAGGTCGACACGGGGGACGGCGCCGGCATCCTCACGCAGGTCCCCGACGAGCTCTTCCGCGCCCTGGCCGCCGAGGAGATGGGCGTGGAGCTGCCGCCGAGGGGCGCCTACGCCGTCGGCCTGGTCTTCCTGCCCGTCGACGACGAGGCGTCCGCCGAGGCGGTCCGCCGGGTCGAGGCCCTCGCCGAGGAGGAGGACCTGGCGGTCGTGGCGTGGCGCGAGGTCCCCGTGGCGGCGGACCTCGTCGGCGCCACCGCCCGCGCCACGATGCCGCGCTTCCGGCAGCTCTTCGTCGCCGGGCGCTCCACGCGCATCACCGGCATGGCCCTGGAGCGGCGGGCGTTCCGCCTGCGCAAGCGCACCGAGCGCGAGGTCGGGGTCTACGTCGCCTCGCTGTCCTGCCGCACCATCACCTACAAGGGCATGCTGACCACGGGGCAGCTCGAGCCGTTCTTCCCCGACCTGTCCGACCGGCGGTACACGACCGAGCTCGCCGTCGTGCACTCCCGGTTCTCGACCAACACCTTCCCGTCCTGGCCGCTGGCGCACCCCTTCCGGCTCATCGCCCACAACGGCGAGATCAACACCGTCCAGGGGAACCGGAACTGGATGCGGGCCCGCGAGAGCATGCTGGCCTCCGGCGTCATCCCCGGGGACCTCGGCCAGCTCTTCCCGATCTGCACCCCGGGAGCCAGCGACTCGGCGTCCTTCGACGAGGTGCTCGAGCTGCTCCACCTCGGCGGGCGCTCGCTGCCGCACGCGATGCTCATGATGATCCCGGAGGCCTGGGAGAACCACGAGCAGATGGACCCCGCCCGCCGGGCCTTCTACGAGTTCCACTCGACGTTCACCGAGGCCTGGGACGGCCCGGCGGACGTCGTCTTCACCGACGGCACGCTGATCGGGGCGGTCCTGGACCGCAACGGCCTGCGCCCCTCGCGCTACACGATCACCTCCGACGGCCTCGTCGTGCTCGCCAGCGAGACCGGCGTCCTGGACCTGGACCCCGCCACGGTCGTGCGCAAGGGCCGCCTGCAGCCCGGGCGCATGTTCCTCGTCGACACCGCCGCCGGCCGCGTCGTCGACGACGAGGAGGTCAAGGCGGAGCTCGCGGCGGCGCAGCCGTACGACGAGTGGCTGCACGCGGGCCTCATCACCCTCGACGGCCTGCCCGAGCGCGAGCACGTGGCCCACACCCACGCCTCGGTGACGCGGCGCCAGCAGACGTTCGGGTACACCGAGGAGGAGCTGCGCCTGCTCGTGGCGCCCATGGCCCGGGCCGGGGCCGAGCCCATCGGCTCGATGGGCACCGACACGCCCCTCGCCGTCCTGTCCACGCGGCCGCGCATGGTCTTCGACTACTTCACGCAGATGTTCGCGCAGGTGACCAACCCCCCGCTGGACGCCATCCGCGAGGAGCTGGTCACCTCGCTGGTCACGGGCGTGGGCCCGGAGCAGAACATGCTCGACGCCGGGCCGGCGCACTGCCGCCAGCTCGTCATCCCCTTCCCGGTGATCGACAACGACGAGCTGGCCAAGATCGTGCACGTCAACGCGGACGGGAACCTGCCGGGCTTCCGGAGCGTGCGCGTCAGCGGGCTGTACCGGGTCGACGGCGGCGGCGACGCCCTGGCCGCGCGCATCGACGAGATCTGCGCGGAGGTCAGCGCGGCCATCGCCGAGGGGGCGCGCTTCGTCGTGCTCTCCGACCGCGACTCCGACTCCGTCCTGGCGCCCATCCCGTCCCTGCTGCTGACGGGCGCCGTCCACCACCACCTGCTGCGCGAGAAGACGCGCACGCAGGTGGGCCTGGTGGTCGAGGCGGGCGACGTGCGCGAGGTGCACCACGTCGCCCTGCTCGTCGGCTACGGCGCCGCCGCGGTCAACCCCTACCTGGCCATGGAGTCGGTGGAGGACCAGGTCCGCTCGGGGCGCCTCACGGGCATCGCCCCCGAGGACGCCGTGCGCCGGCTGATCTACGCGCTCGGCAAGGGCGTGCTCAAGGTGATGAGCAAGATGGGCATCTCCACGGTCGCCTCCTACCGCGGCGCGCAGACCTTCGAGGCCATCGGCCTCGCCCAGGAGCTCGTCGACCGCTACTTCACCGGGACGACGACCCAGCTCGGCGGCATCGGCATCGACGTCCTCGCCGAGGAGGTCGCCGCCCGCCACCGCACGGCCTACCCCGCCGGCGGCGTCCAGCCGGCGCACCGCACCCTCGACGTCGGGGGGGAGTACCAGTGGCGGCGCGAGGGCGAGCACCACCTGTTCGACCCCGAGACCGTCTTCCGCCTCCAGCACGCGACCCGCGCGGGTCGCTACGACGTCTTCAAGCAGTACACCCGGCGCGTGGACGACTCCGCCGAGCGGCTCATGACGCTGCGCGGGCTGTTCTCCTTCCGCGAGGGCCTGCGGCCGCCGGTGCCGATCGAGGAGGTGGAGCCCGTCTCGGAGATCGTCAAGCGCTTCTCGACCGGCGCCATGAGCTACGGCTCGATCTCCGAGGAGGCGCACTCCACCCTGGCGGTCGCGATGAACCGCCTCGGCGGGCGGAGCAACACCGGCGAGGGCGGCGAGGACGTCGAGCGGCTGCTCGACCCCGAGCGGCGCAGCGCCGTCAAGCAGGTCGCCTCGGGCCGCTTCGGCGTCACGAGCATGTACCTGACCCACGCCGACGACCTGCAGATCAAGATCGCGCAGGGCGCCAAGCCCGGCGAGGGCGGCCAGCTGCCGGGGCACAAGGTCTACCCGTGGATCGCCCGGACGCGCTTCTCGACGCCCGGCGTCGGGCTCATCTCCCCGCCGCCGCACCACGACATCTACTCCATCGAGGACATCGCCCAGCTCATCCACGACCTCAAGAACGCCAACCCCGCGGCCCGGGTGCACGTCAAGCTCGTCAGCGAGATCGGCGTGGGCACGGTCGCGGCGGGCGTGAGCAAGGCCCACGCCGACGTCGTCCTGATCTCCGGCCACGACGGGGGGACGGGCGCGAGCCCGCTGACCTCCCTCAAGCACGCGGGCGGCCCGTGGGAGGTGGGCCTGGCGGAGGCCCAGCAGACGCTGCTGCTCAACGGGCTGCGCGAGCGCATCACGGTGCAGGTCGACGGGCAGCTGAAGACCGGCCGCGACGTCGTCGTCGCGGCGCTGCTCGGCGCCGAGGAGTACGGCTTCTCGACGGCGCCGCTCGTCGTCTCGGGCTGCATCATGATGCGCGCCTGCCACCTGGACACGTGCCCGGTGGGCATCGCGACCCAGAACCCGGAGCTGCGGGCGCGGTACGGCGGCAGGGCCGAGTTCGTCGTCAGCTTCTTCGAGTTCCTGGCGCAGGAGGTGCGCGAGCACCTGGCCGCCCTCGGCTTCCGGTCGCTCGACGAGGCGGTCGGTCGCAGCGACGCGCTCGACGTGCGGCGCGCCGTCGAGCACTGGAAGGCGTCCGGGCTCGACCTGGCCCCCGTGCTCCACCAGGTGGAGCTGGCCGAGGGCGCCTCCCGCCGGCGCACGGCCGGGCAGGACCACGGGCTCGAGAAGGCGCTGGACCACCAGCTCATCGCGATGAGCCGGGACGCGCTCGAGCACGGCACCCCGGTGCAGGTGCGCAGCGCGGTCCGCAACGTCAACCGCACCGTCGGCACGATGCTCGGCCACGAGGTCACCCGGCGCCACGGCGAGCAGGGGCTGCCCGACGGCACCGTGGACGTCACCCTGACGGGCAGCGCGGGCCAGTCCTTCGGCGCCTTCCTGCCGCGCGGGGTCACCTTGCGCCTCGTGGGCGACGCCAACGACTACGTCGGCAAGGGCCTGTCCGGGGGGCGGGTGGTCGTCCGCCCGGACGACGCCGCGCCGTTCTCCGCCGCGGAGAACGTCATCGCCGGCAACACCATCGGGTACGGCGCCACGTCCGGGGAGATGTTCGTGCGCGGGACCGTCGGGGAGCGGTTCTGCGTGCGCAACTCCGGGGCCACCGCGGTCGTCGAGGGCGTGGGCGACCACGCGTGCGAGTACATGACCGGCGGGACGGTGCTCGTCCTCGGCGCCACGGGACGCAACGTCGGGGCCGGCATGTCGGGCGGGACGGCGTACGTCCTGGACCTGGACCCGGCCGAGGTGAACCAGCCGGCCGTGCGCAGCGGCGAGCTGGGGCTGCACCCGCTCGACGAGGCGGACCGCGTCCTGGTGGCCGACCTGCTGGTGCGCCACCGCGACGAGACCGGCTCGGAGGTGGCGGCCGCGCTGCTCGAGGCGGGCTCGGGCGGACTCGACCGCGTGACCAAGCTGCTGCCGCGGGAGTTCGCCCGCGTGCTCGCCGTGCGCACGCAGGCCCAGGACGAGGGGCTCGACCCCGACGGCGACGCCGTCTGGAGCAGGATCGTGGAGGCGACCACCCGTGGCTGACCCGAAGGGCTTCCTCACCCAGCGCGAGCGGGAGCTGCCGCAGCGCCGACCGGTCGACGTCCGGATCATGGACTGGCGAGAGGTGTACGAGGCGCAGGAGGAGGGCGCCCTGCTGCGCCAGGCCGGGCGCTGCATGGACTGCGGCATCCCCTTCTGCCACCAGGGCTGCCCGCTCGGGAACCTCATCCCCGAGTGGAACGACCTGACCTGGCGCGGGGACTGGGCCGAGGCGGTCGAGCGGCTGCACGCGACGAACAACTTCCCCGAGGTCACCGGGCGCCTGTGCCCGGCGCCGTGCGAGAGCGCCTGCGTGCTGGGGATCAACCAGCCGCCCGTGACGATCAAGCAGGTCGAGGTGTCCATCGCCGACCGCGCCTTCGACGAGGGCTGGGTCGTCCCCCAGCCGCCCGACCGGCTCACCGGGCGCACGGTGGCGGTCGTCGGCTCGGGCCCCGCCGGGCTCGCCGCCGCGCAGCAGCTGACGCGGGCCGGCCACACCGTGGCCGTCTACGAGCGGGACGACGCCATCGGCGGGCTGCTGCGCTACGGCATCCCCGAGTTCAAGATGGAGAAGGACCTCCTCGACGCCCGCCTCGCGCAGATGGCGGCCGAGGGCACGCGGTTCCGGCCCGGCACGCCCGTCGGCGGCAGCACCGCCGGAGCGGTCTCCGGCTCCGCCCTCGTCGCGCGCTACGACGCGGTGCTCCTGGCCGTGGGCGCCACCGAGCCGCGCGACCTGCCCGTGCCCGGCCGCGACCTGCCGGGCGTGATGCCCGCGATGGAGTACCTCGTGCCCGCCAACCGCGCCGCGCGCGGCGCGGGGGAGGGGCCGCAGGGCCGGGGGGTGCCCGAGCACCTCGACGCCCGCGACCGGGACGTCGTCATCATCGGCGGCGGCGACACCGGTGCCGACTGCCTCGGGACGGCGCTGCGCCAGGGGGCCCGGTCCGTCACCCAGCTCGCGCACGGGCCGCAGCCGGCGGCGGAGCGCTCCGCCGGGGAGCCGTGGCCGGTCGACCCGCGCCTGTTCGAGGTGACGAGCGCCCACGAGGAGGGCGGGGCGCGGCGCTTCACCGCCTCGACGACCCGCTTCGTCGCGGGCGAGGACGGCCGCGTCGGCGGGCTCGAGCTGGTGCAGGCCGAGCGCGTCGGTCGTGAGGTCCGCCCGGTCGAGGGCTCCGAGGAGGTCCTCGACACCCAGCTCGTGCTGATCGCGACGGGGTACACCGGGCCGGAGAGGGGCCCGCTGCTCGACGAGCTGGGGCTGGGGCTGGACCAGCGCGGCAACATCGCCCGCGACGGCTCCTACGCCACCTCCGTCCCGGGCGTCTTCGTCGCCGGGGACGCGGGCCGGGGGCAGTCGCTCATCGTCTGGGCCATCGCCGAGGGCCGCGCGGCGGCCGCGGCCGTGGACGCGCACCTGTCGGGGCGTCCCAGCACGCTGCCCGCTCCCGTGCGGCCCACGGACCGCCCGCTCGTCGTCTGAGGGCGCGGGCGGGCGCGAGGGCCGCGGGAGCCGTGCCGCGGGGTCGGGCTCTGTAAGGTGCGTCACATGCGCCGCGCGAAGATCGTCTGCACACTGGGCCCCGCCGTCTCGTCCCCCGAGCAGATCCGCGAGCTGGTCGACGCGGGCATGGACGTCGCCCGCTTCAACCTGAGCCACGGCTCGCACGCGGAGCACGCGGAGCGCTACGAGCAGGTCCGTCGCGCCGCGGCGGACGCCGGACGCGCCGTCGCCGTCCTCGTCGACCTCCAGGGACCCAAGATCCGCCTGGGCCGCTTCGCCGCGGGCCCGCAGGCCCTGGCGGTGGGCGACGTCTTCACCATCACGACCGAGGACGTCCCCGGTGACGAGCGCGAGGTCTCGACGACGTACGCCGGCCTGCCCGGCGACGTCGCGCCCGGTGACCGCGTGCTCGTGGACGACGGCAAGGTGACGCTGCTCGTCACCGCCGTCGAGGGACCCCGCGTGACCACGCAGGTCGAGGTGCCCGGCGTGGTCTCCGACAACAAGGGGCTCAACCTGCCGGGCGTGGCGGTGGGCGTGCCCGCCATGTCGGAGAAGGACATCGAGGACCTCCGCTGGGGCCTGCGCCAGGGCGCCGACCTCATCGCCCTCTCCTTCGTGCGCGACGCGGGGGACGTCGAGGACGTCCACCGCATCATGGACGAGGAGGGCGTGCGCCTGCCGGTCATCGCCAAGGTGGAGAAGCCGCAGGCCGTCGACAACCTCGAGGCGGTCGTCGACGCCTTCGACGGCGTCATGGTCGCGCGCGGCGACCTCGGCGTGGAGCTGCCGCTGGAGCAGGTCCCGCTCGTGCAGAAGCGCGCCGTCGACCTCTGCCGGCGCGCCGCCAAGCCGGTCATCGTCGCGACGCAGGTCCTCGAGTCGATGATCTCGGCCCCCCGGCCGACCCGCGCGGAGGCCTCCGACTGCGCCAACGCGGTGCTCGACGGCGCCGACGCGATCATGCTGTCCGGCGAGACGAGCGTCGGCCAGTACCCCTTCGAGGCCGTCCGCACGATGGCGCGCATCATCGAGAGCACCGAGGAGCACGGCCTCGACCGGATCAGCCCCCTCGGGACCAACCCGCACACCCGCGGCGGCGCCATCACCCGCGCGGCGCTCGACGTGGGCGTGAACCTCGGCGCCAAGCACCTCGTGGTCTTCACCACGACCGGGGACTCGGCGCGCCGGATGTCGCGGCTGCGCTCGCACATCCCGCTCATCGTCTTCACGCCCGAGGCCGGCGTGCGCACGCAGCTGGCGCTGACGTGGGGCGTGACGAGCTTCCTGATGCCGTACGTGACCCACACCGACGAGATGGTCCTGGCCATGGACGAGGTCCTCCTCGACAGCGGCGTGGCCCAGGAGGGCGAGCTCGTCGTGGTCGTCGCCGGGGCGCCCCCGGGCATCCCGGGCTCGACGAACGCCCTGCGCGCGCACGTCATGGGCGACGCCGTCCACGGCGTCACCCAGGCCTACCGCGACACCCGCCGCGACTCCGAGGCGCGCCAGCTCGGCGCCCCCGACGCCGGCTGAGCCGAGGCGCCGACAGAGGCCCCTCCAGACACCACACGTCCCACCCGGTCACCGACGCGACCGGGTGGGGCGGGCGAGCGGCGAGCGACCGGGGCGAGCCCCGGGAGGGCGAGGCGCAGGAGGCCGGGGGCAGGGGCTGGCGGGGCACGTCAGGCCCGACGTCGCGACCAGGCAGCAACCCCGAGCGGC